>Ga0209938_1000692_pt1 | contig 18471 bp, 15 predicted proteins | sample SalPonR2_C_D1_MG_FD_185708 | JGI IMG/M metagenome (GOLD analysis project Ga0209938, IMG submission 185708) | Salt pond soil microbial communities from South San Francisco under conditions of wetland restoration - Salt Pond MetaG R2_C_D1_MG... ... | reverse complement strand
ATTTTATCCGGACGTATTGAAATACCTGTTCATGTCTCACCCGTTATTTATAACCAGTCCGGCCATCAACGCTGACCCGGTCAGCATACACTTTTCATCTACATTATACCGCGGATGGTGCCAGCTCCATTTGGAATCAGCTTCATCACTGCCGCTTCCCAGGAAAAAGAAGGTACCGGGAAATTCCTGCTGATAGAACGCAAAATCTTCACCAGCCATAATCGGTTTTTTGAGTTCAATCACCTGATCATCACCCAGAACATATTTAGCAGCAGACATCAGTCTTTGAGTAAGCTGCTCATCGTTAATAACAGCTGGATATCCTTCGTTAAACTCAAACTCATATCCCCCACCGGCAGATTCTGTTATTCCCTTTAAAATTTGATCCATCCTGTCGCGCACCTTGTAGGCATTCTCTTGTGAGAAAGTCCGAACTGTCCCAATCATTTCCGCTTTCGCCGGTATCACATTATATGTTGTTCCGCCACGAACCTTTCCTATAGTAACCACAGCCGGGTCAGTCGGGTCAATCGATCGGCTTACAATGGTTTGGAACTGGCTTATAACCTGCCCCATCATTACAATGGGATCTACGGTCAGGTGAGGTGTAGCAGCATGGCCGCCTACACCTTTGATCGTAATTTCAAACTCATCAGGCCGGGCCATCAGCGGTCCGGGCTTAACGGCTATCTGGCCGGGAGCATAATTTGGATTCGTATGCAGGCCGAAAATAGCCTGTACCCCCTGATCCTGTAAAAAACCAGATTCGGTAAGAAGGCGGCCGCCACCAGGCAATGTTTCCTCTGCAGGCTGAAAAATCAATACAACTTTACCCTCTATATCCTGCTGCATGTCGCTCAGAATTTGGGCCGTTCCAAGCAAGTTTGCCGTGTGGGCATCATGGCCGCAACAGTGAGCTGCTCCCTCTCTTTCAGACAAGAAATCTAACTTAAGCTCTCCCTCCTCATCCATTGCCAATGCATCAATATCAGCACGAAGGGCAATCACACGGTCTGATATCTTCCCGCCTTCAATCACACCAACACAGCCCGTTTCCAAAGGCCGGTATGTTTCTATTCCAAGTTTTTTCAGTTCATGCAGGATGTATTCTGTTGTATCGTGTTCCTTAAAACTGATTTCAGGGTTTTTATGGAGGTGCCGCCGGGTCTGCACCATATAATCAAAATGGGTTTGGGCTTTTTCCTGGATAGCACGATTCAAATCCGACATAAAAGAACGAGTGTTTAGAGTGATCTGTTGATAGAGTAGAATAGATTAAATGAAACCGAACCTAAATATAGCTATTTATGAATCCTTTTGAACTTCATATTCCAACAAGAATCTATTACGGAAAAGAGAAAGCCGATGAGTACTTTGAACAGCTCGGGTCATACGGCAATAAAGCGATGATCGTCATTGGTGGTGGCAGCGTCAAAAAGATGGGATATCTCCAGGAAGTTCAGAATTATCTCGATAAGGACAATATCGAACACGTTATCTTTGAAGGCATTGAAGCCAACCCTCACTCACAAACCATCAACAAAGCAGCCGAAATCGGAAAAACAGAAAATGTCGATTTTATGATAGCCCTTGGCGGCGGCTCCGTGATGGACGCATCAAAAGCAATTGCAGGCCTGATTCACGATGATCTTGATGATATTTGGCCTTACACTGTCGGCGGCCCAAAATACCGGCAAATGAAAGGAGCTCTGCCCGTCTGCGCAATTCCAACCACAGCAGCAACAGCCTCAGAAGTAACGGCCCATGCTGTGATTTCAAATCCAGAGGTTAAGGGCAAGGCACCGGTCAGCTATCCGTTTATGAAACCGGCAGCATCCTGGCTAAATCCTGCCTACCACACATCGCTGCCCACGACTACCACACGCGATGGTGCATCTGATATTTTAAGCCACGTCTTCGAAAATTATCTGCTTGGCGGAAATGAGTCCGATCTAGCCGACCGCTACAGCGAAAGCGTGATGGAGACCGTGCTCGATACACTTCCCAAACTGGAACTCGACCCTGAAAATGAACACCTTCGGGGACAAATGCTTTGGGCGTCTACGATGGCACTGAATGGAATGCAAATTGCCGGACGTAAGGCAGCACCATTTACGCTTCATAATTTAGAACACGCATTGAGCGGACAACACCATGAACTTGCCCATGGGCGCGGACTGGCTATTCTATATCCCGCTTACTTCAGATGGTTGTACAAGCATGACAGGGCAATTGACCGCATGGCACTTCTTGCAAAACGGTTGTTTGGAATTTCTGAGGGAAACCAAAAAGAAAATGCTATGTCATTCATCACTCATTTTGAAGGCTGGCTGAAACAAAATCATCTTTATGAGCGGTTATCTGACCAGGGAATTTCGCCAGATGTTTTTGGAGATGTGGCTGACTATGCCATTCAAACCTATGGCGGCGGTAAAGACGAGCTCGCAGCTGCAGGTCCGCTAACACGTGAAAACATCGTCGAAATATTTAAGATGACAGAGCAGCAAAAACCTGAACCAAAGATGGCTCAGCAAGCTTATCTCTAACCTAACTGAATCGCGGCGGGATCTATTTTGAAGATACCGCCGTGATCAATTATATTTTTTCTTTCTTGAGTCCCGCATTTTGATTTTATCACCCGGCGCAAGTTTTCGTATAAATTTTACGGCCTTATAGAATCGCTCATTACTAAGAAGGCCATCAATTGAATCGAGGTGCATTTTGGGATCGCGGAGCATGGTATTGCTGAACAGACCGTGAATTGTCCTGTGGCATTCCCTGCAAATTTCTTCCACCCTGTCGCTTTCCCGGCGGGTATTCAGATGGTGTCGCTGCATAATTGATACCGGACAATCTCGCTTGCAAAGCGGGCATTTTTGATGTTCTTTCATTAACTGAAAATTTACTGTAGATGGCATGATTAAATTTGAAAGCTGTTACTTTAACGGAATCCGCTTCACTGTATTTTTTCTTGCAACATAAATCTTTCATCAATCTGAGTGATCATATAAAATTAACATGATTAATCCTTTTGCATAAAAAGTTTTCACTATATTGACGAATGAATATTTTTTCTTTCCCATTTTAACGCTTAGAACTTAATGTTCAACAATTAAATACATATGAGTTTACAATCTGTAATTGGTTCCCTTCATGATTTACAGGATCAACTGACTCAATTTCGTGAGATCTTGTTAGCAAACCTTGTCATGATCGGTGAAATACCCGCCCCTACATCAGGAGAAGAAAAACGAATTGAGTTTTTGCTAAACCGTTTCAAAGAAGCTGGCCTGCCTGAAAATTCAATTGACGAATGCGGAAACGGCATCGGTGTACTGGAAGGCACTGAAGGTGATCGGTCAATACTTCTGAATGCCCATGCCGACACCGTGTTTTCAGCCAAATCAGATCACACGATGCAGGTATCATCAGGCAGTATTATCGGACCCGGAGTGGCTGATAACAGTCTTGGACTAGCCGTTTTAGCAACGATACCCTACATCCTGCAAGAGATGGAAATCGAATTAAAAAACAACCTCGTTCTTCTTGGCGGGGTGCAGAGTCTGGGTCGCGGAGACCTCGAGGGCATACGATTCTTTCTTGACAACAACGACTTTGATTTTAAAAATGCTCTTTGCATTGAAGGAGTGGAACTTGGGAGATTAAGCTACACATCAATTGGTATGCTTCGGGGTGAAATCACGTGCAGGGTGCCGGAAATGTACGATTGGTCACGATTTGGTGATGCAAGTGCCATTCTCACCCTGAATGAAGTCATCAATAAAATTAATGATATCCGGCTTCCAAAAAGACCCCGCACAAGTGTTGTGATGGGTTCAATTGCCGGCGGTTCATCATTTGATACCATTGCCAAGGAAGCAACTCTTGGGTTTGAAGTCCGTTCAGAGTCAGAAGGTGTCGTAGATGATGTAGGTAAAACCATTCAGTATATAGCCGAGGAGGTTGCTTCAAAAACCGGTGATGAAGTTGAGCTTGATATTTTTGCAAGGCGCCGGCCGGGTGGCATACCTTATGCTCACCCCATGAATGAATGTGCCCGATCAGTTATGAATAAACTGGATATCGAACCCAGGCTGGCACCCAGTACATCGGAGCTGGCAGCTCTCATCGATAAAGAAATACCGTCCCTGACGCTCGGTATTACATCGGGTGACAGAATTCACAAAATGAACGAGTCAGTTCAAATCGAACCTATCTATAAGGGACTTGCTCAAATCATAGGAATATTAATTGCTACAGATGGAGGATTCTGTGACTGATCTTCAAAACTGGATTGATAAGAATACATATCATCACTCCCAATTCTGGGATCTTAAAAAACTCGTAGAAACCAAAGAAAAGCATGGCTTAACTATATCTCTCTGCCTTCCAACGCTGAATGAGGAGAAAACAATTGGCAAGGAGGTTATACTTTTTAAGTCAGAACTTGTTAATCGCTACCCTCTGCTTGATGAAATTGCGGTAATTGACTCAGGTTCGGACGACAATACGCTTGAAGTAGCTAAAACCTACGGAGCCGATACCTATCTGTCAGCCGATATTCTCCCGGATCTCGAGCCGAAAATGGGTAAAGGCGAAAATCTCTGGAAGGCAATCCACCAGCTTAAAGGCGACATCATTGTTTATGTTGATGCGGACATCAGTAACATACACCCACGGTTTGTGTACGGATTGGTAGCACCACTTATTTATCGTGAAGAGGTGAAATATGTGAAAGCATTTTATGACCGGCCGCTCGCAGTCTCAGGTGGCGTAAGAAATTCAGGAGGTGGGCGCGTAACCGAAATTCTTGTACGTCCACTCTTCTCTCTGTTTTTTCCCGAGCTTACAACTATTATACAGCCTCTTTCTGGTGAATACGCCGTCCGACGTGAGGTTCTTGAGCAAATTGCATTCCCGATTGGTTACGGAGTTGAAACCTCTCACCTGATTGACGTGCATCACAAATTCGGTTTGGAAGCTTTTGCTCAGACTGACTTGGATAAACGTGTTCACGAGAATAAACCAACCATCTCGCTGGGAAAAATGTCTTTTGGAATCCTTCAAACATTCCTGAAACGGGCCCAGGCTCTTGGAAAGTTTGAAAATGTTGACCATGAAACCATTCTCAGGCAGTTCCAGGTAACTAAAAGCCAGTATCAACAAAACGAGATATCAATCGTGGAAGAAGAACGTCCGCCGATGATTGAAATTGAGGAGTACAGGAAAAAGTTCGGGCGCTAAAAATGGATAACACGAGTGAACTGAAAGAGCGGTTTAATACACTTTCCAGCCCTCTTCAACCGGAAACTACCAACACAAAGCCTGCATTAAAGCAACTGGACGGAATCAAGGCTGTCATATTTGATTTCTATGGTACGCTTTACATTTCCGGCGTGGGCGATATTGGCATTGACGATGGCAAATCTGATGCATCACTTCTGCTAGAAGCATTTAAGAGTATTGGACTAGATATTAAAGAAGACAGAGCCGGCAAGCGGGGATATGAAATTTATGACAAGATAGTAACGGAACAAATTCAGGAGTTAAAAGCGAGCGGAATCCCCTATCCGGAACCTGACATTCGTGTTGTTTGGAGAAATGTTCTCAACCAGATGTATGCGGAAAACCTGATCAAAACCCCGACTGACGAATCTCATCATACTCGTATGGCCGTCGAATTTGAGGCCCGTATGAATCCCATCTGGCCGATGCCCGATCTTGATGAAACACTTGACAAGCTGTCGTCCAGAGATTTCGAGCTGGGTATCATTTCAAACTCTCAGTTTTATACACCCATCGCTTTTGAAGCGCTCTCTGGCAGGTCTCTTGAAGAACTCGGGTTTAATTTAAACCTGCTTCATTGGTCCTATGAGGAGTCACGTAAAAAACCGGGACTCGTTTTTTACGAGAATTTTCTTTCCAAGGCTAAAGAAGAACTGCCTGATTTTTCAGCAGAAAATTACCTTTATGTCGGAAACGACATGCTGAAAGATGTGTACCCAGCAAGTGAACTCGGAATGAAAACTGCTCTTTTTGCGGGTGACGCCCGATCATTGAAATGGCGAAAAGATGATTCTAGAACCAGGGATCTGAAACCAGATATTATTATAACTGAGCTTAATCAGATTCTTGAGTGTGTTTAGTGTTAAGACAGGAATGAACTGTCGGGTAAATAGTTCGGTAATTGACGGTTCACGTGCTGCTTGCTTCTACAGATTCTTTACAAAACAGAAACCCACCGTTTTATTCCCCCAAGGGACAGGCAGAATGACATTGTTTTATAGGTTAAAGGGGCGGCGTGGCAACAAATCAAAATAGGACGTCTTTTCCTCAGGCACGCCTCCCATCCACGCGACGAGACAATTCTCATACTGACACAAGTCCCGGTGCAGTTAACCGGGACGAAGTGGAAGGATCTGTAGAAGCATTCGTTCCGTTCTAATTATTAATTTATTTATTGCTAACCGACAGTTGATTGTTAACAACACAGTAGTCATTAATGCGTTGTTCCTATACTACTAGCCAGGCTACCTGACAGGCATCAAGAACCAGCTTATTTTCTTCGATACGTGTCTTTCCGGTTAAGATATCATCATATTTTGAGTGCTTTTCAATAGGTAACTCCACGTTATCAAGAGATTTTGAAATCTTCTCGGTTTTGAGGTTTGCCACCACCAGAATCCGTTCAATATTGGCGGGATCTTCCCTGAGTATACAAAACACATCACTGTCAATTTTATACACCTTCTGGCTTCCAAACGGATGAAATGCGGGATGCTGATTCCGCTTCAAAAGAATGTCTTTATACCGGTTAAAAATCCTGTAAGTATTCGTATCAGGATCACTCAATAAATCTACAAGTTCTTCATACTTCCACTTTCTACGGTTTATGGTGCGGTAGCGCCCCGTAATGGAAACACCCCTGATATTGTTACGGGTGGCGGTTAAGTTATGAAAGTATATTCCCGGAACGCCCTGCAGGCTAAGCATTATGAGCTGAGAACAAATGTAGCGTTTTTCCTGCAGGCTCTGTGAGCCGTTATAGTCTGAAAAGGCATCAAAGTAGGTGATGTTCAATTCGTATGGACTAAGGCTGCCATCTTCATTCTGCTTTTCACTCACAAACCCTCCACGCTTTTTTATTCCCTCAACAAGCCCGTCAAATTCATCCTGGGGTACCAGTCCTTCAAGAGGCCGCACCCCTATTCCATCGTGCGAGGCTGTAAAATTGAAATAGGTACAGTTTTTTGGCAGTGGTTTTAGAGATTTAGCCCAGTCTGTCAGGTATTCTGCGTTTTCCGTTAAGATAGAGTGCAGCAACAGTGGCGGCAGGCTAAACTGGTACACCATGTGTGCTTCATCTCCGTCTCCAAAGTAACTTATGTTTTCCTTGTGAGGGACATTTGTTTCAGTGATAATCGTTGTTTCAGGAGCATAGTGATCTACAAGTGTACGCATCATTTTTACAATTTCGTGTGTTTCCGGAAGATGTATACACGATGTGCCCAGCTCTTTCCAAATGTAGGCAACAGCATCCAGCCTTATTAAAGAAAGGCCTTTGCTGATGTAGAAAAGAAAAATATCAATGTAGCGAAACAGAAGTTCAGGGTTTGAAAAATTAACATCAATCTGATCATCACTGAATGTCGTCCAGACAAATTTTTCTCCCTCCTCGGTATGAACAGGTGTTAACACTGGTGAACTTCTCGGCCGGGTGACACTGCTCATGTCCGTCTCCGGGTCTACTTCTATAAAATAGTCGGTGTACGGCTCTTGTTTTTCAAGATATTTTTTGAACCACATACTGTATCGCGATACATGATTCATCACCAGGTCTCCCATCAGCCTGTAATCTTTACTTAGAGCTTCAATATCCTCCCAACCACCGAGCCGTGAATCAACCCGTTTATAATCTACAACAGAGAATCCGTCATCTGAGGAGCTTGGGAAGAATGGCAGAATATGAATAGTGGATATAAAGTCCTTTGCATATTCATTAAGAAATTGATGCTGGACATGAAGTTTGTCGACTGCCTCCCCCACCCTTGGCTGTACCATATCACCATATGTAATCAGAATCTGATCTTTATGTGACCATACATCTTCATATTTAATATTTTCTTGCGGGGGTGTGAGATCGTATTTTTCAAGAAGAGCATGAGTTTCACGCAAGCAATCATCAACTGCATCATCACCGTAAATAAAAGCAAAATGTTTACGCATTGATTTCTCAAATGCTTCTGTAAATCGAGGGTAATCTTTCATGAGGGTAGATTTGTTATGTAGAGGATCAATTTGAACTGTAATTGGAACATTGATACCTTATGATTGGAAACAGTTCCATATCATTAATTATCGATCAGCATCTGATAGTTTTATTCAGTATTCTGAACTCGTTTGGAGTCCTAAAAAAGTGCTTTAAATTTCAGAAAGAGATATTTTCATCTAATAAACAACTCCAAACAAACAATCTTTTTTACTCAAAGTAAAGTTTGATCGTAAAATGCAGTCAAGTATTTACGAAAGCATTTCCTTTTATGGTAAGAAGCGTAACTTTCTTATTTTTGAAGTCTATTAAATAAACAAAACATATGGACAGAAAAGCACTTCAGGAAAGATTTGGTTTAAATGGCGAATCGGCCGCTATAAAGCAGGTAGTCGATAAAATAATGCAAATTGCCAAGACAGACATCACGGTTCTGCTACAGGGAGAAACAGGCACCGGAAAAGATGTGACTGCACGGGCGATTCACTCCATCAGCGACAGAAAGAATTCTAATCTTGTAATCGTCAACTGTGGTGCTATTCCGGAGGGAATAATTGAAAGCGAACTTTTTGGCCATGAGAAAGGGTCCTTTACCGGTGCGCATGATTCTCGCAAAGGATACTTCGAAAAAGCTGACGGCGGTACAATATTCCTTGATGAAATTGCTGACACTCCAAAAAATATCCAGGTAAAGCTACTGCGTGTTCTTGAATCAGGCGAATATTTTCGTGTTGGCTCAAGTAAAATGCAAACAACGAACGTAAGGGTTATTGCCGCTACCAATAAAGATTTGTGGGAAGAAGTAAACGAAGGGAATTTCAGGGAAGATCTTTACTATCGCCTGGATACCGTTAAAATTAAGCTCCCCCCACTCAGGGATCGTCAGGAGGATATTGTCCCGATTTTTAGAATATTTGTGAATGAGTTTTCCTCACGCTATGACTCAGTTTTTAAGGGGTTTTCAGATGAAGCACGTGAGTTATTGATTTCTTACCGATGGCCTGGTAATGTAAGAGAGCTTCGAAATGTAGCGGAGCAGCTTGTAGTGCTGGAAAAATCTCAATTCATCGATAAAGAGCGGCTGCAAAAATATCTCAAAGGACGGCAACATCGAGGTTCAGCAGACAATTTACCTGTCGTTGCATCAAAACAACAGGAAGAAGATGATTCTGATGATTTTAGTTCTGCTTCTCATGATCCGACACTGATCTATAGAGCACTTGTTGAGATGAGAACAGATCTCTCTGATCTCAAAAAGATGCTGGCAAAATTTATCTACTCATCCTTTAGTAATAAAGAAATTAAGGCTCTGCCTGAAGCAATGCCCCGGGATTTTGATCCAAACGATATTTCAGTCTACACAAATAAGCACGGTGAAGAGAGCCTTGGAATACGATCGATGGATACCGACGAAATTGAAGACGAAGAAAGCGAGCCATCCATCGATACCTTTTTTACAGATGATGAAATCCCATCCATCGAAAAGGCCGAAAAATTTCTCATCCAGCAAGCATTGAAAAAATTTGAGGGGAACCGCCGAAAGGCATCAGAAGCCCTTGGTGTAAGTGAGCGAACCCTTTATAGAAAACTGGATCAATATGAACTTCAGTAAGTTATCTGTTATCGCAATAGGGTTAATTCTGCTCTGTACCTCCTGTATGAGCTATAGTTTTACAGGAACGAGTATACCCAGTGACGTTCGCACCGTTTATATTCCCTTTTTTCCTGATAATTCTCAAAGCGGGCTTGGTGATCTTACCGACAGATTGTACAATGCACTTATTAACCGTTTTGTGAACCAAAGCCGCTTGTCCCTAAACAATGATCAGGAATCTGCCGACTCGTGGATGGAGGGATCAATACAGTCTTATAGCAACCGGCCGTTTAGCGTCGGCGGAGATGAACAGGCTAATCTGAATGAGATTCAAATCGTGGTGCGTGCCACATTTCAGTTTCAGGATAGTGATGAGCCGGTCTACAGCAAGAGCTTTACCGGAAACGCTACATATGATGTGCTGGATAACCCCGTAGACGGAGAGCTTGATGCCGCTGCAGAAGCGCTCCAGCAAATTGCAAACAATGCATTTAACGATGCCGTAAGTAATTGGTAGAAAGTCTGATATATTTTTTGTACTATCGAAAAAACCAGAAGTTGATCACTGTTAAATTTCTCAATTGTTGAGGAATACGCTCTCAAAATCTTTGTCGCTCAAATTAAATAAACATCGATGGAATTGCCCACAGGTCCTTTACCTGAATCTTATCAAATATACCTGGATCAATTTTATAGTGACCCGGAAGGTACCTTAACAAAACTTGAAAACCACGTTACCAAACGTAATAGTGGTGCCGTAGGTTATTATATCCTTGCAGTTCTCAGTCGTACAGCCGGGCGCGCCTCCGATGCAGTAAAATTCGCATTATCAGCAAAGATTTTGGCCCCCGGAAGCCAGTTTTTCCGACGTCTTCCCTACTTCATACAGCATCCGGATTATTTTGACGCCTGGGTTCCGGATAAACCATTTCAAAACAACGGCAGTAAAAAAGTTCAGGAAGCACGATCCACACATCCTATTAAAGATCTGGACATGCTTATCTCAAAACTTTCTGAGGCAGAAACACAGGGTATACGTCTTCCAAAACAAGATACAGAGCCTGAAAAGTCATCAGAAGATCTGAGTAAACGCTCGGCTGATGTAGATGACATTGTTACTGAAACGCTTGCACTCATACACGAAAAGCAGGAAAACTACGAGGCTGCGATTAAAGTATTCAAGCAGCTGCGACTAGCTAAAAGCTCAAAAAGAGAGTATTACGACGAGCAAATATTACGTCTGCAAGGATTAATGAGTAATGATACGTCTGAATAGACTAAATTTTGTTGGTTATATAGCCCAACCAAGCGGCAACTATTCACTACTCAGATAATACTGAATTCAGAAATGCATGAAGGTCTTCATCTGAATCAATATCGATTTTTTTTCTAAGCCGTGACCTGCTGATGTAAACACTTGAAGGTTTAATATTTAAGAGATCAGAAATTTCCTTGGAATCAAAGCCCATCTTGATGTAAACGCAGAGCCTTAGATCATAGCGGGTTAAATCAGGATACTCTTTTCTAAGTGTCTCAGAAAACTCCTGGTGTAGTTCGTCAATCTGAATTTCAAATGTATTGTCCTCAGAATCGATATGAGAATCAATAATACGTTGAATTTCGTCTGATTGTCGTTTCACAGAGTCAGGATTTTTTTTCAGTCTCTCAATCTTTTCATTCAGTGTTTGAAGAATTTTCTGCTTTTCATCATTCTCTTTAGCTTTTGTAGCCAGCTCAATTGTCTTGCTCTTTAACTGTGCTTTCATTTTTTCGTATTCTGCCCTAAGCTTATCTTCCTCCACTTCCTGCAGCTGTCTGCGGTAACGTTCTTTCTGCTCACGTAAAGAATTTCGCTGATTTTTAAGTAAATACTTTTTCTGCTTACTTAAAGACATTCCCTGCCACATATACATCATATAGAATGCAAGTGATAAAGCTATAAAATAAAATATCAGTGCTGGCCAGCTTCGGTACCATGGAGTTGAAATTATGAATGAAAATGATGTTTCCGGCGTCATCGTCATCCCAACCATTGCTCTTGCAGTGAAATTATGTTCACCATAGCCGATTCCGACTAAACTAAAAGTTCCTTCTGACGACCAGTTGCTCCACTCATTAGACTCACCGGTTTTGTACTGGTACATCACATCGTCCCTGTTGGGCACATTACTAACTATCTTCAGGTTATTCATTTTATAGGAGATTTCAGCTCCGTTGTAAATCTCAATTTCATCATCATTGCTATAGGCAATTTTCTGTCGATAAATCAATTGCGGAGATGTGTCACTCACTCTTTCAACCTGATCAAGACGCCGAAGGGCAAACCCGTTGTAAGCCGGGTAAAACATATATTCATCATTCAGCTGTTGGGGCCGTCCATTTTTCATTAACAGATCGTCAACTCCCGAGCCGGCTTCAACCTGCTTCTCTTTACTAAACCCATTAGAATCTGAATCGTAGCTATATTCAAACTCATCTGTTACTACTTTTACACCGTTATCACTTTGCTCCAAATAATGGTCGCGATCGCCGAACCGTTGAGATTCAAATATCTCCCTATTCTGCGGGTAAAGATCACCATCCAATGTGGCCCTTATCACGCCAAAATTTGGAATGTTTATCCATATAGTATTCTGCCCCTCAATAATTATTTGGTTACTTGAGCCCAGAATCAGCTCCATATTTTTGTGATAAACCCAGTCACCTCCATCTTTTTTATATATTGAGATGCCGTTATAAGTACCGGCAAACAGGTACTCACCATATTTTTTGAGAGTCCAGATTCCCCGTTGGTTTCCTATTCTTACTAGCCGAGTACCCTCAATCTTGAAAAGCCCTCTGTCATGCCCCATCAAAAGTGTGTCGTCAATCTTATTTAAAGTCCACACCTGGCCTTCAGTCCCCTGGATAAGTTCAAAATCATCAAGCTCTGAGCTATTATTTAATTCTTCCCAGTCAGATTTGTAAAGGCCCTGATTACTTCCAAGATAAAAGTCTCCGTTTTCGAGAAAAGCGCTGTATCCGGTACCAAAATCACCAAGATAATCATAGAAAAACGTGAATTCATTGCTCAGGTCCAGAAACGCTACACCAAAATCCATGGCCAGCCATAGCTTTCCAATGTCACTGTAATGAAGACTCAGTATGGTATTATTATTGAGCCCTTTATTTTTTGTTATGGAGTGAGCTACGTTTCCACTCATATCGCTTATATATACGCCATTCAAGATCGTGCCAAAAGCTAAAAAAGAATCGTTAATTACTTCAAAACTGAAAACATTCGCCGACTTCAAACTTTCCGAAAGTGATGTATTGAGTGGAATTAAGTCACCGGAACTGTAGGCGTAGAGACCTGAATTTTGTGTGACGAAAACCAGGGTTTCTTGCTGTTCATAGATCCCGATTATCTCATATCCTTTATTTTCACCAAAAGAAGATAGCTTTACAGGAGAAAGATTTTGGAGTTGGAACAGCCCCTCTTGTTGATCTATAAAATAAAACTGCCCATTAATGACAAAACTATTGTCGATGTCGTTAGGAACAGGGATTTTTGTCAGGCTACGGTTACGGTTGGTGAAGACATAAATATTGCTGGAAGAAACAAAAAAGATATTTCCGTTTAGCTCATGGATATTCCAAAACTCCTCATTTAGCTGATTTAGATCTTCCTGAAATGGATATAGAGACGTGTACTCAAATTTATTGAATTTATTACGGTTCCAGACTCCAAAATCAAGGTCAGAGCCGGTATAAATGAGAGTGTCTGAGGCAACCATTACAGAACGAACTACACCATTGCTGCCACTAAACCCTTTCCATTCAGTACCGTCATACTCAATAAGGCCTTTATCAGCTGCCATGTAAACGATACCATTCGGAGCCGAGTCGATGTCCCATATCTTTCCTCGATGGTTATAATCTTTTGGCGTGAAATTCCGCAATAAGGGAATGCCTTTCTCTGTCAGGCTCTGTGCATAAGCACCAGATCCAATGCCGGAAAGCAGTAACAAAAGTGAAATAAATAACTTCAAGTAAGCCGGGTTTTTTAAAGTTGAATCATCCTAACAAAAAGAATGCATCTTTCCAAGATCAGTTGTCATGATAGATGAAAATCCAATGATATATTTAGATTTAAAATTCCAAAAGACAGCGGCTCCTGATGTCCAAATAATTCATCATCAGATCTAATTCTTCTAATTTATTTTTACTAACGATTGAAGTGGGAAGTAATTTTTTGGCAAAAAAAAACCGGCCCTTTATGGGACCGGTTTTTAATATCAATTCTGCTGATAAAATTCTTAGCAGGCTAAGATTACTTAATAAGCAGCATTTTTCTTATCTGTACAGAGTTTCCAGAGGAGAGTCTGTACATATACACGCCAGACGACAGATTTGACGCATCAAATGTTGCCGTATGTGACCCTGCTGTTTTAACTCCATTTACAAGTGTTGCCACCTGCTGACCCGTTACATTAAACACTTCAAGTGTCACTTCGCCGCTAGCGGGAAGATTATATGTAATGCTCGTTGTTGGGTTAAACGGATTAGGATAGTTCTGATTGAGTGTAAACGAATTAGGTGATTCATCGACCCCATCTATACTCGTTGCAGTTTGATTATAGAAATAAAGATTATCTATGTAAACATCAGCTATAGTACCTGATGTAGTCAGGATAATCTGATAAATATTTTCTCTATCCAATAAGCCATTAGCAGATTCAGATGTAAAGTCATCAAGTGCTACATCAAATGAAACCCATTCACCTACTGTAGATACGGTGTTCACTGATCCTATAGCATTGGTTTCACCTTCTGTTGGTAAGTTAGCATGATTAGATAATTTAGGGTTTAAAACCGCTCCATCACCTACAGATTCATCAGCAACCCAATAATCAAAATGCATGTGCGTGAAATCGGTCAGATCAAATCCGCTTCCAAGCTGAATACCAATAAAATTACCGAAATTATATTGCTTGGCAAAGTCGCCAGTTTCTACTTCAAGATCACCGACTAAACTTCCCTGACTCCAACTAGTTTGAAATGTAGTTACATCAATATTTGTATATGCATCGCTGAAAACTGAGATAACATTTGCAGCGTCTCTTGATGGAGGTGCTGGAGCAGCTATAGCTGGCGCGTTACCAGCTGAAGTACCACCTACAGTACCTTTCACGCCTGTAATATTATCGAAGTAAAACGTCCCAACTATTATTGGGTCATTCCATGCTGTACCGTCTGCGCTTCTGTTAGGGAAAAATACAACTTTATTATAGATTCCACTAGCTGTAGCTGTTCCATCATCACCTGTATTAAAAGTAAATGTTAGATTTTCCCATCCACTTCCAGAATGATTCTGAGTATTAGCTGCAGCTGGTGCAGCATCTGCAGATCCAGTCGTTTCAACCTTTGCCATTGGCGAAAAGGCAACATCAGACCAAACATCTACACTAACAGTAAGATCTGAAGTTAATTCTAGTGCGCTGTCATCAGCGAGAACAACTTCTGCACCTTGCCAAGGATTACCATCTACTGAAGTGACTAATTCAAAAACCTGTCCATTTCCTGAAGTTTCAGGATCAGGGACGATTGCAGCTGACTCTAATCCTTCAAAACCTGCAATTGTAGGAGAAGATTCAAAATCCTGGACAACTTCTTGTTGCGCAAATGCCAAATTGGCTATGGCCAATAGGGCAAATGTTAGTATCGTTGTTAGTATTGTTGTTTTCATAGTTCTAAGTATTAGATAAGTTAAGATTTGTAGCGAATTATTCGATGTTAGGTGTTTTAGTTAAGAGTTTGTAAGCGTTTTTGTTAAATACGCATTTTATATGTTTCTACTAAGTAGAAATCTGTTTTTTAGCTAAATTTTTTACCGCCAGCTTAGGTTTTCTGTCAATTGTATAAAGTCCCCAGTGCTTCTCTGGTTCTGCAGGGTGTGGCGAGCCTTTCCATTTCTCGTCAAACGCCTCGAAGAAGAACGTTAGGATATGTTCCTTATCCGTCCATTCCATCAGTTGTTCATAGTAGACTTTCTGATGCTCTTCGTTCACATTTGTAGGTTCAATTCCTCTTCCGTTAGACCGCGTTGCCCATCCCGCTTCAGTTATAACTACTGCTGTATCAGGATATTTCTCAGCAACAGAATAATAGTTGTGTTTTGTATAGTCGATTGCCTCATTTATATGTTTATACTCCCACACCGGATACGTGTGAACAGAAATAAAGTCGACCACGTGAGCAAGATCTTCGAGCTTGTACATCCATGGAACATAGTTTTCACAAAATGTAACAGGCTGTACTGCTTTTTCCTGGACTCGCTTCACGTATTCCAAAACTTTATTTTCATGAACATAGTGATCCGTCCATTCTACACAAGCTTCGTTACCCACCGACAGCGAACACGCTATCTCAGGATACCTGTTAGCCATATCTATGAGACGGTCAATTTTTTTACTGTTTGTAACCAGGTTTTTCTCAAGTTGGGTCTTTGAGTAAATACCTCCATCCCAGGGACAGTTAAAATTATTCATCTCAGCGTTAATATATGCACCAAGCATTACTTTGAAATCGAGTGCTTCTTTTTCGATAACCTCAAGTATTGTTTGTGTATGCTCAGCACAGTCGTATACCCTCAAATACTTCCAATGGCCGTGAAGAATCATTAAATCTTCCTTTACCTGTTCGTATGTAGGAATGTCTCCGCCCGGCTGCTGGCCATCACGGTAACCCGAATAACAAATGGCCCTTCCGGGTTCAATACCTATTCTGGAAAATGTGTTCATTCTTAGTATTTCAATTTTCCGTTACTGTCCCATATTCCCCAGTACGCTCCTACATCACCTTCACTGCCTACCTTCCAGGATTCATCAAACGAAGAGAAGTAAAACATCTCAATGTCTTCATCTTTCGACCAAAGGTTGGCGTTAACAAAATACTTCATAGCATTTTTGAGTGATGGTTTTGCACCACCCAGGCCTTCACCTTGACTAGGCCATCCGGTTTCAGTGATTATGACACGCTTTCCGTTTCCTGCACCTTTTGCCTGATGAAACATATGCTGCATATGCTGAAAGGAATCATCAACTGATGTGCCCTCCCAATATGGATAGCAATTACATAAAATGACATCACACAGATCCGATATCTCGGGATGGTTAACAAATTCATAGTACGCATCCACATAACCCACGGGAATATCGTCACTGATTTGCTCCTTCACGTATTTGATGTGATTCAGAAGCTCTTCAACGTTCAAATCATTACGATAAAGCACTTCGTTACCTACGGCAGCAACATCAACAAGACCCTGTTCAGCCAGCTCTATCAGGTTTTTAATTTCTTCCTCATTTTTTTCAGGATCACTGCCAAGCCAAGCTCCAACAAGCGTTTTGATCCCCATCTCTTTTGCTACTTTTGGAATCAATTCATTTCCTTCAGTACAGGAGAAGGTTCGCAACCAGCTTGTGTGTGGCTTTAGTATTTTCATACGCCTGCGAATCTGATCCTCTGAAACGACTGTGCCCGGCCCCTGGCCTTCTTCATACAGGCTAAAACAGAATCCATGGATCCCGCTGCTCAGAATTTCATGGAACAGGCTTGAGATCTCTTCATCAGACATATCTTTCGTATAGCCCTCATGAGTCTTTTTCCCCGGCCCCGTATATGTCAAAAACCTTTCTTTTCTATATGACATGTAAGTAATTATTTAAAAATTAAAATATTGGTTAACACTTTTACAATTCGCCACGTCGTTCAACCAACTCCGTCTGAATTTTCCTGGCTTTTTCTTCGGTTAGACTATAGCTGTACATCACCCAAATTGCGAGTCCGGCTGTAAGAGACGGTATTACAATGTCTGCAATGCGTAAATTGGTCATTGTTTCTGCTGTCTGTTGTGCTGCGTTCTGGTCGAAACCTACCAGCTCCAATACCAGCCCTCCTAAAACAAGAGCAATGGCCTGTCCCAGTTTCACCATCCACCAATAGATTGCACCAAATGTACCTTCTTTCCTCGGCATACCGTTTCTCAGCTCATCAAGGTCACATACATCAGCTGTCATACTCATCATCAGGGTAAATAAGCCGCCCAGCCCGAATGCCATGAATGGGATTGGCATAAACATAAGCCACGGATTTTCCGGGCTAAAGCCCCACCACTTGAGTATGTACCCTACAATAGAGAGGGCCGTTGAGATGATAAATGCTTTCCGCTTACCGAATTTATCAGCAATAAAAGAAACGATGGGAATAACAAGGAACGCGGTTGCTACTGCAGTTATAGTTGAAAACCATGCGGGCCAGTGTCCTGCAGCTCCATAGTCACCGTTAAACATATAAAAGACAATAATGAAGTAGCTAAATGAGGCTACCATTTGAAATCCGTTGAAGACCAAAAAAGTGGCGCCGCACAGTTTCACAAACGGCTTATTTTTCGACACCATTACAATTCCTTCAAAAAGTTCTTTGACATTTTTGAATAGTGTTCTCATTGAAATCTCTTTCCGGTTCTCCATCTTGGCGCTATCGAGCCCTTTACAAAAAATTGCGGGTAAAAGCCCAAGTGCAATACAGGCCAATCCTACATAAATAGACAAGCGCCGGACACCTG
>Ga0209938_1000681_pt1 | contig 18610 bp, 15 predicted proteins | sample SalPonR2_C_D1_MG_FD_185708 | JGI IMG/M metagenome (GOLD analysis project Ga0209938, IMG submission 185708) | Salt pond soil microbial communities from South San Francisco under conditions of wetland restoration - Salt Pond MetaG R2_C_D1_MG... ... | reverse complement strand
TCCAGCGGCGGGCTGTACGGCCGACCGAGACCGGCCACGATGGCATAGCCGCCGATGATCGCCGTCAGCAGCGCCATGCCGCCGGCGGTCCAGGCCATCCCCCGCGGGCGGCCGCGAGCGATCAGCGTCCCGAGAACGCCAGCGCCGATGACGGCCAGGTACAGCGTGTTTGCCGCGTCACCGTCGGCGCCGATGATGCTGACGCCGAGACTCAGCCAGACCAGCAGCAGGGCCGCGACCACCGTTCCGGCCCAGGCCAGGCCGACGGCATGTGAGCGATCGAGCGTCACTGCAGGTCACCGGAGCGGGATTCGCCGTGCAGTCGGGCCAGCATCCGCGAGCACAGCCCGGCAACGGCGAAAGCGACGCCCCACGGGAGCGCGTTGCACGGGCTGCCGTGACATCCGCCGAAGCCCACCGGCGGCGTCGACGCCGCGCTCATGGTTCGCACCGCCCGCGCCCGCCAGGCACGACAGCGATCCGCCGGCGGCGAACGGCGGAGAAGACCACCAGGCCGATTCCCGCCGCCAGCAGCGCCAGCGCAACCGCAGTCGGCTCGCCTTCGATCGATACGGTGAAGACCAGCAGCAGCGCGGCGGTCACGATCGACAGTCCGCCGAGACCGGCCAGCAGGATTACCTTCCGATACGAGTTCATCAATGACGGCTCCAGCGTGGATTGCCGGCCAGTCTGTCCTTCGTTTCGGGCATGGCGCGGCGCGCCGGATGGCGAAATCCGGGCAGTCGACGGTCACAGCGCATGCGCGGTGCTGGTCTCGATGCGGTACAGCAGGCGGTTGGCCAGCTCCGCGGCCAGCGGCTCGGGCAGGTACGGCACGGTCTTTTCGCCGTGCGGCAGCCGGATCACCAGCGTGGCCAGCCCATGGCGGCGCTGGTACGGGCTGCGCGTGACCTTGACCTGCTGGCAGCGCGCGTCCTCGAACAGGATGATCGTGGTCCCGACCAGGCCCTCGCGGATCTGCAGGCCGTTGTCGCCGATGTGCACGCCCCAGCGCTTCCAGCGGAAGTGAATAAGCAGGGCCGCGAAACCGGCGACGGCCAGCGCCGCGAACGGCGACCACCACGGACCGCTGTCGAGGACGGAATGCGCCGTCAGCGCAACCAGCAGGGGCAGCAGCACAACACGCTGCCAGAGAATACGACGGAAGCGTGGATGGATGCCCTGAAACGCCGGAGGCGACCAGGCGCGTCCGGCCAGCTCCGAAGTGACGCGCTCCAGCCGGCCGCCCGGAATGCCCGGCACCAGGAATCGCTTGTCCTGGTTCATCGGGTTCATCGCGTCCAGCGCGGCCTGGTGCCCGACCGCGTGCCAGCGCCGGAGCAGCCGGCCGAATGCGGTCTGAACGACTTCGAGACTGTGCAGCTTGGCCCGCTTCAACGACTTCTCGCGCTTGTCGAGCAGGCCGTAGACCGCCTGCAGACGATCGTCGTCGCCGGTCAGGCGGTAGCCGTGGAAGCGGACCCAGGCGATCAGTCCCGAGACCACCAGGCCGAGCGCGATGAACAGCACGACCAGGCCGAGCACCAGGCCGGCGGCCAGCCACGGCGCCGACGACAGGTCGCCAACGCCGACCAGGCCCGAGGCTTCCAGCCATTCGACGGAATCCTCGACCCGGTCACCGACCCGCTCGGCCAGCGGGCCGCCGACTACGCCGAGGATGATCCACAGCTGGCTGGAGGTCATGCCGTAGCGGAACAGGTCACCGAACCCGGGCGCGAAGATCGCCGGCGCCCCGGTCGCGGAGGGATCGCCCTCCCCGGCCGCGGCCGGCGCGTCCGTGGCCGGACCCTGTCGATGCGCGCCGGCGACGCGATCGCGCAGGGCCAGCGCCTCGTCGTTGCGGACGCCGGGCAGTTCGACCTCGGTCTGCGACGCGCCGGGCGTCTCCAGGTTGACGCGGGTCAGCCCCAGCGGCTTGAGATACAGCGGCTGGCTGAACGCCACGTTCTGGACCCGTTCGAAGCGGACCTTCAATTCCTTGATCTCGAACAGCCCCTTGCGCACCCGGATCGCTTCCTCGTCGATCAGGAAGCGGAATCGGCGATGGTAGATCAAGGTGCCGAGCAGGCCGATCAACAGCAGGCCAAGGGCGATCAGGGCCAGTTCGCGCAGGCCCAGCGCGTCGGTCCACAGCGCGCCGGTACCGCCGCCGATGAACAGGAACAGGTTCTCGCGCACGGCTTTCTGCGCGCCGCTGATGTACATGGCGATCACCGCGGCCGTCGGCAGCCGCTCCCAGTCGGCGCCGGCCCGCTCGGCACCGGCGGTATCGGTCGACTCGGTCACGCGTCGGGGTCGTCGGCGTCGCCGGTCCCGGCGGTGTCCGGGGCCAGCGCATCGCGCAGCCGGATCTGCTCGGCCAGGTGCTCGCGCAACGTGTCGGCGGCTTCGGCCCGGAGACCGATCAGGGTCAGGTCGGCGGTCATGCCGCCGGCGGTGAACAGCTTCAATCGCGCCAGGCCACGCCAGCGCTCGATCGGGCCGCTGGAGGTCTCGACGTGCTGGATGCGGGCGAACGGCAGCGTGGTGACCGAGCGCCAGTAGATGCCTTCCTTCGCGGCGATGTCGTGTGCGCGCACGGCCCAGCCGCGGTGGCCGGCATCGACCCAGCGATAGACGCCGATCAGCAGCGCCAGCAGCAGCACGCCGCCGGGGATCAGCAGGCCGGCCAGCAGCGGGAGGTCGGGGATGACATTCAGGATCGCGCCGGCCGCCGCGATCGGCAGCCAGTAGATCAGCGTGGTGATCACGGTGTAGCCCCGGAAGCCGTCCGCGACCGGCTCGAAGGCCAGCTCCCGGTAGTCCGGCAGCGCCGCGAGCGGCACCTGCAGGTTGTCGAACGCGTCTGCGTCGTGGAGAGCGTCGTCCATCGCGTGTCCCTGTTGGTCGCGGTCGATCCGCACGGTCATTGTGACCGATGCGGTCGAACGCGTCGTGTGCCGGAAGTCCGGCTAGGCCCGGCTCAGCCGCGAACGCCGCTGTCGTGCCAGCCCGAGGTGATCGGGTAGCGCCGGTCGCGCCCGAAGGCCTTGCGCGTCACCCGCGGACCCGGCGCGCCCTGGCGGCGCTTGAACTCCGCCATCAGCACAAGCCCGGCGACCCGCCGGACCATCTTCTCGTCCAGCCCGGTGGCCTCCACGATGTCGGAGATCGGACAGTCCTCCTCGACGTACAGCTCGATGATGCGGTCGAGCAACGGGTATGGCGGCAGGCTGTCCTCGTCGCGCTGGTCGGGCTTGAGTTCGGCCGACGGCGGCCGGTCGATGACGCCCTGCGGGATCGCCGGCGATTGCTCGTTGCGCCAGCGGGCCAGGTCATAGACCATGCCCTTCAGGCAGTCCTTGATCGGGCTGTAGCCGCCGCACATGTCGCCGTACAGCGTGCTGTAGCCCACGGCCAGCTCGCTCTTGTTGCTGGTCGCCAGCACCAAGTGGCCGAACTTGTTCGACAGCCCCATCAGCAGCATGCCGCGGGCCCGGGCCTGCAGGTTCTCCTCGGCGATGTTCTCCGGCCGGCCCTGGAACGGGCCTTCGAGCTGTTGCAGGCTGGCCTGGAAGATCGGCTCGATCGAGATCGTGTCGGTCGCAAGCCCGAGCAGGTCGACCTGCTCGGTGGCGAGGATCAACGACAGCTCGCTGGTGTGCCGCGACGGCATCAGGATGCCGTGGACGTTCTCGCCGCCGAGACCGTCGGCGGCCAGCGCGGCGCAGATTGCCGAGTCGATACCGCCGGACAGCCCCAATACCACCGAGCGGAAGCCATTCTTGCGGACGTAGTCGGCCAGGCCGCGCTGCAGCACCCGCCAGGTCACCGGCAGGCTGTCGGTCTCGCCTTCCGGCCAGCCCAGGTACTCCAGCCGGCCGGAATCGGGATGGAACGCGACGTGCAGCAGGACTTCGTCGCACAGCGCGGCCGGCAGCGAAAGTTCGCCGTGGGCGTCGATGCACAGCGAGTGACCGTCGAAGACCAGTTCGTCCTGGCCGCCGACGCAGTTGAGGTACAGGATCGGCAGTCCGGTTTCCCGGTGGCGGGACTTCAACACGTTGCCGCGGTCAACGTGCTTTTCGTGGTAGTACGGCGAGGCATTCGAAGACAACAGCAGTTCGGCGCCGGCGTCGGTCGCGGCGCGCGCGGCCTCCGGCGCCCAGGTGTCTTCGCAGATCAGCACGCCGACCTTCACGCCCTTGACCTCGACGACCAGCGGCGTGTCGCCCTGGACGAAGTAGCGGCGCTCGTCGAACACCGCGTAGTTGGGCAGGTCCCACTTGTCGTAGGTGCCGAGGACCGATCCATCGCGAATCCAGGCCGCCGCGTTGTAGCGCTTTTCGCCCTCGGCCCGGGGATAGGTCAGGACGACATCGATGCCGTGGACCGACTCGACGATCTCGCGGAACAGGGCCTCGGTCCGGCGCATGAACCCCGGGCGCAGGACCAGGTCCTCGGGCGGGTAACCGGTCAGGGCGAGTTCGGGAAACAGCAGGAGATCGGCGCCCAGCTCGTCCCGGGCCCGTTCGATCGTGGCCAGGATCCGATCCCGGTTGGAGGTGATATGGCCGACGAGGAAATCGTCCTGGGCCAGTGCGATCTTCAGCATCGGGTCGAATTTCCGCGTTGGACGGACAGGTCCGGCCGTGGGCCGGGAGCGTCCGCGCCGACGGCCGGCGCGGAGGCGAAAGGGGTCGCCGGGCGAGGCCCGTCGACGGCTTACTTCAAGCGTTCGGCGATCGCCGTGCCCAGCTCCACCGGCGACCGCACGGTGGTAACCCCGGCTTCTTCCAGCGCGGCGTACTTGGCCTCGGCCGTACCCTTGCCGCCGGCGATGATGGCGCCGGCATGGCCCATGCGCTTGCCGGGCGGCGCGGTGACGCCGGCGATGTAGCCGACCACCGGCTTGGTCACGTTCTCGGCGATGAACTCGGCCGCCTCTTCCTCGGCCGTACCGCCGATCTCGCCGACCATGATGATGCCCTCGGTTTCCGGATCTTCCTGGAACAGGTCGAGGCAGTCGATGAAGTTCATGCCATTGATCGGGTCACCGCCGATGCCGATGCAGGTCGTCTGCCCGAGCCCGGCGTTGGTGGTCTGGAACACCGCCTCGTAGGTCAGCGTACCCGACCGCGAAACGATGCCGACCTTGCCCGGCTTGTGAATCGCTCCGGGCATGATGCCGATCTTGCATTCGCCCGGCGTGATGATGCCCGGACAGTTCGGGCCGATCAGGGTCACGTCCTCGTAATCGGCCAGCGCGGCCTTCACACGCATCATGTCGAGCACCGGGATACCCTCGGTGATGGCCACGATGATGCGGACGCCGGCGTCGGCGGCCTCGAGGATCGCGTCGGCCGCGAACGGCGGCGGCACGAAGATCATCGAGGCATCGGCGCCGGTCTCCTCCACGGCGGTTTCGACGGTATCGAAGACCGGCAGGCCCAGGTGCTCCTGACCGCCCTTGCCGGGGGTCACCCCGCCGACCAGGCGGGTGCCGTATTCGATGGCCTGTTCGGAATGGAAGGTGCCCTGCGAGCCGGTGAAACCCTGGCAGATCACGCGAGTATTCTTGTTAACCAGTACGCTCATGTCGTCTTCCTTCAGGCCGCCGCTTCCACGGCCTTCTTGGCGCCGTCGTTCAGATCGTCGGCGGTGATGATCTTCATGCCACTGTCGGCCAGCAGCTGCTTGCCCTGCTCCACATTGGTGCCTTCCAGCCGCACCACCACGGGAACCTCGACCCCGATCTCCTTGACCGCGCCGATGATGCCGTCGGCGATCAGGTCGCAACGCACGATTCCGCCGAAGATGTTGACCAGGATGGCTTCCACGCTGTCCGAAGACAGGATCAGCTTGAAGGCCTCGGTCACGCGTTCCTTGGTCGCGCCGCCGCCGACATCGAGGAAGTTGGCCGGCTCGCCGCCGGCCAGCTTGATGACGTCCATCGTGGCCATGGCCAGGCCGGCGCCGTTGACCATGCAGGCGATGTTGCCGTCCAGCGTGACGTAGTTCAGGTCGTGCTTGCTGGCCGCCAGTTCGGTCGGGTCTTCCTGCGACTCGTCGCGCATCTCGGCCAGGTCGGCATGCCGGAACAGCGCGCTGCCGTCGGCGTTGATCTTGGCGTCCAGCGCGCTGAGGTTGCCCTCGCCGTCGATGATCAGCGGGTTGACCTCGACGATCGCCAGGTCCTTGTCGACGAACAGCTTGTACAGACCGTCCATGATCTTCGTCAGCTGGCGGACCTGCTTGGCGTTCAGGCCCATGCCGAAGCCCACCTGGCGGGCCTGGTACGGCATGAAGCCGGCCGCATTGTCGACCGTCACGCGGATGATCTTCTCCGGGCTTTCTTCGGCCACCTGCTCGATATCGACGCCACCGGCGGCCGACCCCATGAACACCACCGCGCGCTGGCCGCGGTCGACCAGTGCCGACAGGTACAACTCCTGCTTGATCTCGGTGGCCTCGGCGATCAGCACCGAGTTGACCGGCAGCGCGCGGCCGCCGGTCTGGTAGGTCTCGATGGACATGCCCAGCATCGCCGCGGCGTATTCGCGAACCTCGTCGAGGCTGCTGGCCAGCTTGACGCCGCCGGCCTTTCCGCGCCCTCCTGCGTGGACCTGGGCCTTGACCACCCACTGGCTGCCGCCTACCTGTTCTGCGGCCCGTACTGCTTCGTCGGCCGTCGTGGCCAGTTCGCCGCGCGGCACCGGAATGCCGTAGGCGGCGAACAGGTCCTTGGCCTGGTACTCATGAAAATTCATGCTGGATTCCCGTTGCTTGGATCGATTAGGAGGTCGCGTTCGGCGGCCGCCGGGGCCGCTGGCCGGTCGATGCTGTACCGGCAACCGACGGAATATAACAAAACCACCACCGGCTCAGGGCTCCGCGGGCGGTCCGATGCTTTGCCGAGCAGCGTCGATCCGCTATAGTGCGCGGAGGAGCGAGGACGAGATCAGCACTCGAAGGGACCTGCGTGAGCGACCTGTTCCAGAAGACCGGCGCCGACAGCGATCTGACCCGGCGGTCGCTGAACTACCTGGCCGTGTTCCGGATCGGCCTGGCTTCGGTCGTCGTCGCCGTAGCCTTCGGCGGGTTTGCCGCACCGAGCGGGCCGGAGTACCAGCTGTTCCTGTCGCGCGCCGCGGCGCTGACCTACATCGGCGCCGCGCTGGCCTTCGCGTTCTTCCAGTGGCGTCCGATCCATGATTACCAGGAGCTGGCCAAGTTCTCGCTGGCCACCGACATCGTGCTGCTGCTGCTCGTCCTGCACTGCTTCGGCGGGCTGGCCAGCGGGCTGGCTATCCTGCTGATCTTCGTGGTCGGCATCGCCGGTCTGCTGCTTCCACTGATGACCGCACTGTTCTTCGCCGCCCTGATCTCGCTCGGGATCATCCTCGAGGCGTGGATTGCGATGACTCAGGGCTCGTCGGACTCGCTGGCGCTGCAGGCCGGCATCTACGGCATCGCGAGCTTCGTCACCGCGCTGGGCTGTTCGCTGCTGGGCCGCTGGGGCCGGGAATACCAGCTGCTGGCCGAGCGTCGGCGCGACGACCTGGTCGGCCTCGAACAGGTCAACGACCTGATCATCCGCCGGATGCGCTCCGGCGTCCTGGTCGTCGACGCCCAGCTGAAAATCCGCCAGATGAACGAATCGGCCTGGTACCTGCTGGGCAGTCCGCCGGTCAGCGAAGACCGGCTCAACGTGATCGCGCCGTCCCTGGTCGAACGCCTGAACTTGTGGCGCAAGACCGGCCGGGCAGAAGACGAAGGACTGTTGCTGAAATCGACCCAGGCCGCCGTGGTGCCGCAGTTCGTGCGGCTTCCGGGCGTGGTCGGCGAGGCGACGCTGATCTTCCTCGAAGACACCTCGGTGGTCAGCCGCCGGGCGCGTGACCTGGCCCAGGCCTCGCTGGCCCGGCTGTCGGCCTCGATCGCCCACGAGATCCGAAACCCGCTGGGCGCATTGAGCCACGCCGCCCAGCTGCTGGGTGAATCGCCGGACCTGCCCAAGCAGGACCAGCGCCTGATCCGGATCATCCACGATCACACCGTCCGGATGAACGACATCGTCGAGAACGTCCTGAAGCTGTCGAGGCGCGAACGCGCCAGCGTGGAGCAGGTCAACATCTCCGACTGGCTGCGAACGCTGGCCGAAGAGTTCCGCAGCGGACACGAACTGCCGGAGTCGCGCGTCCGCGTCGAGGCTCCGCGCAGCGAGGTCCAGGTCCTGGTGGACCCGACCCAGCTGCGCCAGGCGGTGTCCAACCTGATGGAAAACGCGTTGCGGCATGCCGGCAGCGAGACCCACCAGCCGACGATCACGCTGCGCTTGAGCCCGATTCGCGGACATCGCGAGATGGCGCTGGACATCATCGACGACGGCCCGGGCATCCCGCTCGAGAAACGTAGCCAGATCTTCGAGCCGTTCTTCACCACCCACAAGCAGGGCTCGGGGCTGGGCCTGTTCCTGGCGCGCCAGATGTGCGACGCCAACGCCGCACCGCTGGAATATGTTCAAATCCCCAACGCAGGCGCCTGTTTCCGGATCCTGCTGCGTCGGGTCAACCGCGTGGACGCCGTGACCGGTGCCCCACGGACATCGATGGCCGACGCATGAATTCCTGGCTGCACGAGGCGGTAGAACACCAATGAGTCAACCCCGCGCACTGGTCGTCGACGACGAACCCGATCTCCGCGAACTGCTCGAGCTGACGCTATCCCGGATGGGCGTGGAGGTCGAAACGGCCGAGGACCTCGCCGATGCCCGCCGCAAGCTGGGCGCCGGAAATTTCGATTTCTGCCTGACCGACATGCGACTGCCCGACGGCAATGGGCTGAGCCTGGTCAAGGAGATCAGCCGCGACCTGCCGCAGATGCCGGTGGCGATGATTACCGCCTACGGAAAAGTCGAAGACGCCGTCACCGCGCTGAAGTACGGCGCATTCGATTTCGTCTCCAAGCCGGTCGACCTCGAGGCCCTGCGCAGCCTGGTCCGGACCGCGATCAAGCTGCGCGAGGACGACGCCGAGAAGGCGGCGTCGGCAGACGATGCACCGCCGGCGGAGACCGCGCCGACGAAACCGGCCGTGACGGCCGGCGATGCGCCGGACCCCGAGCGCCAGGGCGCGATTCTCGACCGGATGATCGGTCGATCGGATTCGATCAAGCGGGTTCGCCAGACCATCGTCAAGCTGGCCCGCAGCCAGGCGCCGGTGATGATCAGCGGCGAATCCGGCACCGGTAAGGAACTGGCCGCCCAGCTGATCCACGACCTGAGCCCGCGTGCCGAGGCGGCGTTCGTCGCCGTAAACTGCGGCGCGATCCCGTCGGAACTGATGGAAAGCGAGTTCTTCGGCCACGAGAAGGGCAGCTTCACCGGCGCCGATACCGACAAGGATGGCCTGTTCGTATCGGCCAGCGGCGGCACGCTGTTTCTCGACGAAGTCGCCGACCTTCCGCTGGCCATGCAGGTCAAGCTGCTGCGCGTGATCCAGGAGAAGCGGGTCCGTCCGATCGGCGGCAAGGGAGAAGTCCCGATCGATGTCCGCATCCTCTCGGCCTCGCACAAGGCCTTGAAACCGCTCGTCGACAGCGGCGAGTTCCGCTCAGACCTGTATTTCCGGCTCAACGTCATCGAACTTCCGCTGCCGGCGCTTTCGAACCGGCAGTCCGACATTCCGCTGCTGATCGAACATTTCCTCGAGGTGATCGCCGAACAGTGGGGCGAGGCGCCGAAGACGCTGCAGCCCGCGGCGCTGGACGAGCTCTGCCAGCACCAGTATTCCGGCAACGTGCGCGAACTGTTCAATATCCTGCAGCGCGCGGTCACGCTATGCGACGGCGAACACATCGAGGTCGACGACCTCCAGCTCCAGCGCACCAACCTGGAGGACGGCCAGGACCTGCCGACCGATCCCGGCGATCGCAGCCTCGACGACTACATGGAGAACGTCGAGAAACGGATCCTGGAAAACGCGCTCAAGGACGCCAAGTACAACAAGACCGAAGCGGCGCGGCGACTCGGTATCACGTTCCGTTCGCTGCGCTACAAGCTGGACAAGTACGGGATCGACTGACCGGCCACGCGTCCGAACGGATCACCGGACACGAGAACGCCGCCCGCGGTCGAACCGGGGCGGCGTTTTCGTGGCGGCATCCCGGCGGGCGACGCGGCCGGGCGACTGCACCCGCTTACTGGATCGACGTCGTCTCGGTGGAGGTGTCGTCGCCGGTGTTGATCCGGGATTCGTTCGACGTCGTGACGGCGACCGTGCCAGAAATCACGTCGGTGCCCGGGGACGCCCCGCTGCCGACGTTGATCGGCACGGTCAGGACGGCTGCGCCCGGCGAACCGGCCACCAGCGATCCGACCGACCAGACACCGGCGTTGTAGCTGCCGAGAAGGTTCGAGGTGACCGTGCCCAGCGTGACGTCGGCCGGCAGCCCGGTGGTCAGGTCGAGGTCGATGGACGTGGCGTCCGACGGCCCCAGGTTGACGAGCTGGAATTCGTAGGTCAGCAGGCCTCCCGGCGCAACCGGGTCCGGCGACTCCAGCGAGGTCAGCCGAAGGTCGATCTCGCGGTCGATGGTGGTCTGAGCCTGGTCCGATACCGGGTTGACGAGCACCTGGCTCGGATCGATCGTCAAGTTGTCGAGATCGGCCTGGACCAGATCGCCATCCGGCGCCGACGGGCCGACGTCGTACCAGAACGTCGCGGTCGCCGACTGACCGGCCGGCAGCGTCGCGATCGACCAGGTCCAGAGATCCGGGTTGCCGCCGTCCTGGACCAGAGTGCCCAGCGACGGCGACGGCGTCACCGTCACGTCGGTCGGCAGCGCAAGCAGGATTTCGGCGTCGATCATGGTGGCGTCGAAGGTCGTGTTGTTGTTGGTCAGCGTGAACTCCTGGACCGCATTGCCCGGGTTCCCGCCGATCGGGCTGCCGGCCACGACACTGGCGTCGGCCGTGCTCGATGCCGTCAGGTCGACGGTTTCCGGCCCGATCACGTCGAGGCAACGCTGCGTGACGCTGCTGCCGGCAATTGATACGGTCGCGCCGGAAACGCCGTTGACCGAGACCACGTCCACGCAGAAAGCGTCCACGCCCGGTTCGAAGCTGTCGATGCTGAACTCGAACAGCAGTTCTTCATCGAGAGCGCCGACCAGCGGTGACCAGACCGGCGGCAGGAAATCGTTGTCCGACTCGATCAGCGTCACGCCGCTGCCGCCCGGGTACTGCAGCGCGATATCGACGATGGAATCCAGCGTCGACGGCCCCTGCGGCGAAGCCAGCACGGAAAAGTTCACCGACGCCGGACCCGTCGTCAGGTCGATCTGGCTCTGCGGAAAGCTGACGATGGTGAACTCGAGCGAGGTCTCCTTGACCACGTCGATCCCAGCGCTGGCCGCGTTGTCGGCCGGGTTGATGTCGGCCACGGTCGGCGAATCGATGACGGCGTCGGAAGTCGCCAGTTCGCCGATGGTCGCGGCGGCGTCGGCCGAGTAGAGCAACTGCATTTCGACTTGCTGACCGGCGTCGAGGTCGCCGATCGCCCAGGTGCCGCTGCAGCTGGCGTCGAAGGCGAATCCGGCCCCGCCGGAAATCACGGTCGGGCAGGCGATCGAGCCGCTGCCCGGAAGCAGCACGTCGAGATCCACGGTTACCGACGTGGCGTCGAGCTGGCCGGTATTGGCTGCAGTGAGCGCGAGCGTGGTGCCGGAACCCCCGGCCACCACGTCCAGCGCACCGCCGATCGGCACGGTGTCCCAGGAGACGCCGAGATCGGCGGCGATCGGCTCGAAATCGCCGGAGAAGATCGGCGTGCCGCCCGGGGCGCAGACCAGCACGGCACAGTCGGGGCCAGCGCAGTTGTTGATCCGCGCGTCGCTGGTGATGATGCTCAGCGTGGTCGGATCACCCGAAATCGCCGCACCCAGCTGAGCGATGCTGCCATCGGCTTCGACGACGTATTCACCATCGACATCGCCGGGCAACTGGTCGAGGGCGAAGATGAAGTCGCCGGGCTGCGGAATCGGCAGAGTCACCGGCGGACCGTCGGGGTTCGGCACGCAGCGCAGATCGTCCCAGGCCGTCCGAACTTCGAGTCGGCGAGCGGAGGGGCGATAGACGATCGACGTGATCGGACTCTGGGTCTCGATCGCCGGCTGGCCGTCGATGCTGAGCATGACGTCCGCATGGGCGGAAAGGGACAGCAGCCCAACGAGGACCACGCCGAAGGAAAGCAATCGGTTCATAAAGGAGTTCGCCAAATGTAATCAATGCGTTGCGTACCGGGTGCTATTATCACACAAGCATCCGTTAAAACATCATTCAGACGCCGGCGGATTTCGGTTTCGAACTGCGATCCGACGCACGCCCGGCGCCTGGACGCGTGGCCTTCCCCACAGTTCCCTCGCGTCGTCGGATGCCTCAACGCCCGAACTGCAACGAGTCGAATGACAGCCACAAGCACACCCCGAGCATCGCGGACCGCGACGCCGCCGGACTTCAATACCGTCTCGCCCGAAGCGCTCGACGCGGACGCGCTGGAGGCCGCCTTTCGCGCGGTGCGTGACGCCACCGAGCGGCTCGTCGCGGACCTGGGGCCGGAAGACCAGAACCTGCAGGCCATGCCCGAAGCAAGCCCGATCAAGTGGCACCGCGCCCACACGACCTGGTTCTTCGAGACCTTCATCCTGGCCCGCGAGGTCGATGACTGGACCGCGGTGAATCCTGCGTACTGCGAACTGTTCAACAGCTACTACAACGGCGTCGGACGCCAGCATCCGCGCGCCAAACGCCACCTGATCGCCCGGCCCGACCATGCCGAAGTCACCGCCTACCGCCGGCGGATCGACGAGGCGGTGGCCGACTGGCTGCGAACGGCCGGGCCGGAATCCCTTGCTGCGATCGCGCCGCGTCTGGTTCTTGGCCTGAACCACGAACAGCAGCACCAGGAGCTGATCCTGACCGACTACAAGGCCGCGACCCCGGACAACCCGCTCGGTCGAGCCTTGGGCGGGCCGCCGGTCAAGTCGGCACGGGCCGCGGCCGTCGATGGTAACGACTGGGTCGCATTCGGCGCCGGCGACATCGAGATCGGCCACGATGGCCCCGGCTTTGCGTTCGACAACGAAACGCCGCGTCACCGCGTCGTGCTCAATCACGACTTCGAACTCGCCCGCCGACCGGTCTCCTGCGGCGACTGGCAGGCCTTCATCGACGACGGCGGCTATCGCGAACCGCTGCTCTGGCTGGCCGATGGATGGGCGTGGGTCCAGCAGTCCCGGGCCGCGGCGCCGGCCTACTGGCTCGACGACGGCCGGATCCGGACGCTGGCCGGTCTGCGCGAACGCACTGCCGACGAACCGGTGGTGCACATCAATCTCTACGAAGCCGCGGCATTCGCCGAGTGGGCCGGCGCGCGTCTGCCGACCGAAGCCGAATGGGAGCGCGCCGCGCAGCATCGGCCGGTCCGCGGTCATTTTGCCGATCTCGGCCGCTACCACCCAGAGGCCCTGCCGCTGGACGCCGGTGACGAACTCCACCAGCTCTACGGCGGCGTCTGGGAATGGACCCAGACGGCCTATCTGCCTTATCCCGGCTTCGCGCCGGCACCCGGCGCGGTCGGCGAGTACAACGGCAAGTTCATGGCCAACCAGATGGTGCTGCGCGGCGGCAGTTGCGCAACGGCACCCGGCCATGTCCGGCCGACCTATCGCAACTTCTTCTACCCGGCCGACCGCTGGCAGTTCACGGGGCTCCGTCTGGCCCGCAGTGCCTGACCACCGGCCACGGCACAGCCCGCACGCCCTTTTCGACACTCCAAGGAACCGCGTACCGACACGATGAGCCAACCCGACATCGAAGCCACGCAGCACCCGAACCCGGCCGAACCGGCCGATGCCCGGCAGGAATTTCTCGACGACGTGATCGCCGGCCTCGAAAGCCGGCCGCCCACGCTCCCTTGCAAGTACCTCTACGACGAGCGCGGCTCTGAGCTGTTCGAGCAGATCTGCGATACCGACGAGTACTACGTCACGCGTGCCGATCTTGCACTGCACGAGACCCGCCTCGACGCGATCGCGGCCTACGTCGGCCCGGAGGCGCACATCATCGAATTCGGTTCGGGCGCCGGAATCAAGATCCGGCTGCTGCTCGAAACCTGCGAGCGCGTCCGTGCCTACACACCGATCGAGATTTCCGGCGAGGCACTGGCCATCTCCGTGGCGCAGCTCGCCGGCGGTTTCCCCTCGCTGGACATCCGTCCGCTGGAAGCCGACTACACCCAGCCGGTACCCGACGAGGCGCTGCACCTCGACCCGCCGGCGCGGCGCCGCGTGGTCTATTTCCCCGGATCGACGATCAGCAACTTCGAACGCTCCGAAGCGCGCGAATTTCTCGAGCGCATGGCCCGGATCGCCGGTCCAGGCGGGGGTGTGCTGATCGGGGTCGACCTGGTCAAGGATGTCGACCGGCTGCGCGCGGCCTACGACGACGAGGCCGGCGTGACCGCTGCGTTCAACCTGAACCTGCTCGAGCGACTGCGCAACGAGCTGGACGCCGACATCGAGGCCGGCGCGTTCCGCCATGAAGCACGATACGATCCGGAGCACAAGCGAATCGAGATGCACCTGGTCGCCGAGTGGCCGACCCGTATCGAGCTGGCCGGCCGGCGCTTCGAGTTCGATACCGGCGACAGCATCCACACCGAGAACAGCCACAAGTACACCGTCGAAGGATTCCGGGAACTGGCCCGGTCAGCCGGCCTGGCGCCGGTCGAGACCTGGATCGACCCCGAGGGCCTGTTCAGCATGCACTACCTGGAACCGGCCTGACGCGCGGTCGGTGAAGTCACCGGCGTAGCGCGACTCGATCGGACTGGCCCATCAGTCGGATTGACCCGGCGCCGGGAGCGGCTCCGGGGCCCGACCCTGCTCCAGACGCAGCGCGTTGCGGTAACAGCGCGCGGCGGCCTCCAGCTGACCGCCGCGGTCGAATACCCTGGCCAGCGACGCGAAGGCCTCCGCGTCGGGCCGCGCCCGAACGGCCGTTTCGAGGTGCTCACGCGCGCGCTCATCCTCGCGCGCATCGAGGTAAAGACGACCCAGCGCCAGGTGCAGGGGCGCGGAGTCCGGCGCCCTCGCCAGCCACTCCCGGCAGTGTCGGATGCGCGCAGCGCGGTCGGATTCGTCGGCCTGCGCGTACAGGCCCAGCAGTTCTTCGTCCAGCTCGTCGGCCAGCGCCCGGCGGAGTTCGACTTCGGCCAGTTCAGCGCGATCCAGTTCCAGCGCCCGACGAGCAAACGCCGCGACCACTTCCGGTCGGTGCTTGAGGCTGGATTTCAGCGTCCGCCAGCCCGACTGCAGTCCGCCGACGTCATGGGCCGCCGAGAGCTCGCGCGCGGCCGCCAGTTCGACCAGGCTGCCGGCCCGCTCGGCGTCGATCAGCCCGGCCTTGCGCATGGCCGGAACCAGCAGGCGCAGTTCATGCCAACGTTCGGCCTGCTGGTAGGCCTGGAGCAACAGCCGCAGCACGCCCTCGTGCTTCGACTTCTTCAGATGCAGTTCTTCGAGCGGCGCGATCGCGCCCTCGGCGTCGCCGTCGGCGAGCAGCAGCCGGGCCCGGGTCAGCTGGGTGATGAAATGCTTCTGGCCGAAGCGCCGATCGGCATGCTCGAGATAGCCGTCGCGGCGATCCCCGGCGCCCTGCCCCTGCGCCGCGCGCGCCGCCGCGAGGTATCCGGCGGTGGAATCGTGATGGGCCAGGGTCTTGTTCAGCGCACGCTCGGCATCGGCCCAGCGCCCCTCGGTCAGCGCCATCAGGCCACGATCGAGGTTCCGTCGATCGCGCGATTCGCGCAGTCGGCGCGCTGCCCGACCCGGCGCCCGCACGACCGCCACCACGACCGCCAGTGCCAGCCAGAACAACAGGACGCCGCCGGCCAGCACCAGCAGCGACATCTGCATCCGCCAGCCGCCGAACTCCACCAGCACATAGCCCGGATCGTCAAGCAGGCGCGGCGCCAGCCAGGCCCCGCCGATCACCGCCAGCGCCAGCGCCAGCAGCAGGACGATCCACAGGATCAGCCGTTTCATTCGCTGCGCTCCAGCGCCTCGTCGACGCGTTCGAGCACCTCGTCGAAGGCCGGCGGCAGGCTCGGGGCCTCCGGCGGATCGGCGAGTTCGGCCAACCGCTCCAGCCCGTCCCGCACGACGACCGCATCGACATCGAGGTAGGCCTCCACCGCGGCCCGGGCCTCACCGGCCATCGCCGATGCAGTGGCCCAGTCCCGGCGAGCGGTCGCGATCGACGCGGCATCCAGCGCGGCTGCAACCCGCGTCCGGACCCGGTCCAGCTCGACCGGCGTCGGCGGCGCATCGTCGATGGCCTCGACCTTGACCAGCGCACCGAGCGCACCGGCCACCCGATCGCGCCAACCGTCTTCGACGTCGGCATCGGCCAGCGCCGACGCATCGGGCGAGGCAGCCGGCGTCTGGGCCTGCGGCCATGCCGGTGCTTCGGCCGCCAGCCGGGTCAGCGCCGCGACCCGTTCGGCGACGTCCGGACCACGCAACCGCTCCGCGCTTTGCAGCAAGCGCCGCATCGCCTCGACCAGGCCCTCATTGCCCGGGTCGGCCGACACCACCGGCCCGACCAGCCGCGACTCGGCCCGCATCCAGGCCGCACGCGCAGCTTCCGCATCGGCGTTCAGCATCCATGCATCGCGGCCCTGGATCAGCAGCGACCGGGCGTGGATCAGCGCCAGGCGTTGTGCGCGTGCCTGACCGACGGCGTCGAGATCCGCACCGAGGCTACCGAGCTGGTCCTGCAGCGCAGCGACCCGCTGCTCGATGCGCTGCTCCAGCGAGGCCATGCGCGCCTCGAGGCTGGCTTCGCCACTGGACTGCGTGCCTTCCAGGCGCCCGACCCGTCGCGCCAGCGCCTCGACGGCCTCCGGCGCATCGAGCGCCACCTGCAGGTCTTCACGCAGCCGAACGAGCTCGGCGTCGAAGGTCTCGAGTTCGGTGCCCAGGGTCTCGCGCAGCTCGGTCCGGGCGTCGTTCAATGTGGCGACCCGTTCGGCCAGCGATTCGATCCGCCGGTCCAGGGCATCGACCTCGGCCGCGGCAACCGACTCGGTAGCACCCTCCTCGGCTGGCATCCAGAACGGACGGCTGGCCAACGCCAGCGAACCCAGCGCAACCAGCAGCGCAAGCCACGCCACGCCACGCCCGCCGCCGGACTTCGACGCCTTCTCGCCGGCGGCCGGAGCGACGCCGCTCGGCTCGGCGCCGGTGGCGCTTTCGGACGAGGCGTCGGAGGCGTCACTCCCGGCGCCGGGCCGGTCGCCCGATTCGGTCGGCGATTCGGTCGGCGCATCGGACGCCGCATCGGACGCCGCGTCGGACGCGGGCTCGGATGGTTTCCGAGACTCGGCGTCGGAATGCTCGCTCATGGGGACCCTCCGTTTCCACTCCAATTCGATGCTACCGGAACTGGCGACCGCACGGGCCGCTGGACGCGCCGGGTCATCGCGGCGGCGCGCCGTCGATACGCCGCCGGAACGCAGCCAGCATCGCCGCATCGGCCGCGCCCTCGGCAATCGTGACGTCGTCTGCGCCCAGCGCCCGGGCCTGTTCGGCGAGCCTCGGTGAAGACACGACGAAGGAACCATCGATCCAGGCCGCGTGGCGAGGCCCGGTCAGCACCGCGGCAAGACGCTGGAGCGTTGCCGGACTGCTGACCAGCGTGACCGGAACCGTCCCGCCATCGAGTGCATCCAGCAACGCCGGCGACGGCTCAAGCGCCACGCGGCGGTAGGGCGCGAGCACATGCACGTCTGCGCCGCGGTCGGCCAGGGTCTCGCGGATCAGCATCCGGCCACCGGCCGCGGCCAGGACCAGGATCGGTCGGCCGTCGACCCGCTCGGCGGCCAGCGACGGCAGCGCCAGCACGTCTTCGCTGGTGCCGCCGGAACCCGGGTGGGCGACGGCCAGCCCGGCCGCGCGCAGCGGTTCGGCCGTGCCGCCCCCCGGAGTCACGCAGAGCGTGTCGCGCAAGCGCTCCGTGCCGAGCGCTCGCAGCGCGACTTCGGCCGCCCGCGGGCTGGTCACGACGACACGATCGAAGGGGGCACCGCCATCGAAGGCTTCGGCCAGCGCGCGCTCATCGATGGGCTCGAGCGCGAACATCGGGGCGTGGACGACCGCGATGCCGAGCGCGCCCAGTCCGGACGCAAGCGACATGTCGCCGGCACCGATGCGGGTGAGGACGGCGACCAGATTCGAGCGATCGGCAAAGGATGGATTCATGCCGCTGCCTGCGATCTCGCTGTTCGGCGCTCGTCCGCGCCGCGGGCACCGTCATTCCGGCGAACGGAAAAAGAAGAGGCCCGCTGGTGAAAGCGGGCCTCTGCAATAGATTCCGGGTGTCTGACGAAACCGACCAACGTGCAGGGGGCTTGCGTGTTGGCGTTGGCAGTAGGGGGACGCACATCAATCAGCAACGTCGTGGACGACACCCGGAAAAGCGAACTGTATTTGAATCCTACTGTGTAAAGCGTGAACAACGCCTCGCTTACTGATATGGCTTGATTCT
>Ga0209938_1000678_pt1 | contig 18636 bp, 35 predicted proteins | sample SalPonR2_C_D1_MG_FD_185708 | JGI IMG/M metagenome (GOLD analysis project Ga0209938, IMG submission 185708) | Salt pond soil microbial communities from South San Francisco under conditions of wetland restoration - Salt Pond MetaG R2_C_D1_MG... ... | reverse complement strand
TTCTAATTGTTTAATAAAATAGTTTTCATTCATTTTATATCATCTCCTTTTTTATAATTTTTTATCATATTATTAATCATTTCTTTATGTTTACTTTTAACTTCAATTATTTCTTTAAATAATTGTTTTGTGCTTTTATCAAGACCTTCAAGAACATTTTTATTAACAAAAGCCATTTGTTCGATCATTAATTCAAAAACTCCTTCAAGAGTGTTAATTTCATTATAAGAATAAGATAATTTTAAATACTGCTTTATCAAAGAATGAAGCAGAATATTTTTTTCTAATCTATTATTAAGATTGTAAACTTGTTTATTATATATGAACTTACTTAGATATTTTAAAAATTCAGAAGCAAGTTTTTCATAATTAAGTTGAAAATAATTAATTCCTTCTTTACTTTCAATAATATGCTTTTCTAATTTTAAATGTTCATAATGTCTATATATTACTGAAGGATTTTTTTTTAATTTTTTTGCGAGTTGATAACTGTTAAGTGGATTTTCACATAATTCAACAAGTAAAATAAATAATGTTTTGTTATAAAGAATATGTTTTTTTACTTGAACCATTTTATCACCATATAATTATTTTCTAATTGTTTAATAAAATAGTTTTCATTCATTTTATATCATCTCCTTAATTGTAACTCATTAAGTTCTATAAGATTCATAATGGCCATAAATATAGCAATAATAAATATTGCTATTATTAAAAATATTTCATTCATTTTCTTTAATTCCCTTATGTAAAGCCTTTAATTTCTTACCCCATATTTGCCAAGCTTGAAACCATGCAAAGAAATACATTATACAACCCATAATAAATAAACTTATAATTTCATTCATTTTATATCATCTCCTTTTTTATAATTTTTTATCATATTATTAATCATTTCTTTATGTTTACTTTTAACTTCAATTATTTCTTTAAATAATTGTTTTGTGCTTTTATCAAGCCCTTCAAGAACATTTTTATTAACAAAAGCCATTTGTTCGATCATTAATTCAAAAACTCTTTCAAGAGTGTTAATTTCATTATAAGAATAAGATATTTTTAAATACTGCTTTATCAAAGAATGAAGCAGAATATTTTTTTCTAATCTATTATTAAGATTGTAAATTTGTTCATTATATATGAACTTACTTAGATATTTTAAAAATTCAGAAGCAACTTTTTCATAATTAAGGGAATAAAAAACCAGCCCAGATGATTTTTTCTCATAAAAGACAAAATTATTTTGATAAAGCTCTTTTAATTGATTATAAACTAAAGATATTGATTTTCCAACTGATTGAGATATTTTTTTATTTGTTACAGTCCCATAAATAGATAATTCAAATAATAAAGGATATAAAACTTTTTTTTGAACAATTTTTTTTTTTACTTGAACCATTTTATCACCATATAATTATTTTCTAATTGTTTAATAAAATAGTTTTCATTCATTTTATATCATCTCCTTTTTTATAATTTTTTATCATATTATTAATCATTTCTTTATGTTTACTTTTAACTTCAATTATTTCTTTAAATAATTGTTTTGTGCTTTTATCAAGCCCTTCAAGAACATTTTTATTAACAAAAGCCATTTGTTCAATCATTAATTCAAAAACTCTTTCAAGAGTGTTAATTTCATTATAAGAATAAGATATTTTTAAATACTGCTTTATCAAAGAATGAAGCAGAATATTTTTTTCTAATCTATTATTAAGATTATAAAATTGTTTATTATATATGAAATTACTTAGATATTTTAAAAATTCAAAAGCAAGTTTTTCATAATTAAGATAATATGTTTTTTTTAATCTTTTATTTTGATATGATTTTTTTGAATATATAATTTTATTCTTTTCTAATTTTTGAGATAATTTTATTATAGCCGGACGTGTTATATCCATATTTTTTTCAAGGTTGTATGCAGTATTTGGATTTTCTGATAATAATACAATCAATTTATAGAATGAAGGATTGATATTTGGATTTTCTGCTTCTTCTTTAGTTCTTTTAGACATATATTTTATCACCATATAATTATTTTTTAAATTCAATAAGCAAGGTTCTCGATTACAATTTCCAGCCAAGTTCCTCTATTTTTAGTTGGAATTTGTTTTCAAGTTCCCCTTTTACATTGATTCCTAAACGCTTATTATTACGTTCATTTATAAGTAACTTTTCTCTAAAGTAACACTCAGCATCCCAATGGTTGGATTTTGACAGCCACCCATAGAAAGCCCATTGTTTCAAAGCAGTAGAATCTTTAACCTGATTAAGGAATAATTGCATTTCGTGAAACATTTTTCTCTCTTCAAGATTAAATTCTACTTGAAAGCGATCTCTTTCTTCTTTTTTACTTCCTAAATATTGAACTTTAAACGTCATTTTGCTTTACAAAACCTCATCAAATAGTAAAATATGGTTTGTTTCTGTGCGATGGCACAAACCAAAAAAAGCCATAAAGAGGTAAGATTGTAAAAATATTCTATTGTAAACTTTACTTTATTGGCATTTTGTTAAATATACAACTTTTCACATTTGTTAATGCATTTATCTAAATCTTTCATTTTTATCATCTAATAAAATATATACTATTTCATCTTGAACTAACCATTTAAGGAAAGTATATAAATAACCTTTCATATAATATCACCATGACAGCTGGAAAATTTAAAACAGGAAATAGTCTTATTGGATACATCTTCCATAAAAAAAGAGGAACAGGATATATCACCTTTAAAACTCTTACCGAAGCAAGAAAAAAAGGATATTACAAATAAATTATTCATTTCATATCCTCTTTTAACCATTCTTTAGTGTTCTCAATAAAAGTAACTATATTATCTAAATCATAATCCTTATTATTAGTATCTAAACATTTATCTAAAAAATCAATTAATTCAACAACTTTAATTAAAGGTTCTTTAGTGTGTCCTTCAAATCCATTTAATAACTCCATTTTCTTTACCTTTAGTATTTTAAGTTAGTCTTCACAATTTAAGACTATATTTCCCTCTTCATCAAAATTCCATGTTAAAATATTAAATTCTTCTGTGTTTCCTTCTCCACCTTTTGCGTCATTATCTTTGAATCTAATATAAACTTCTTTGTTTGGGTCTGCCCCACCACAGCTTACAATAGCTTTTAATGTTTTAACTTCCATTTTCTTTACCTTTAGTATTTTATGAGCCTGTAACTTCAATGTGTTTGTGTGTTATCTTAAATGCCCAAATTTATTATTTAAAAAAATAATCATGCGAGTATATGCCCTTTGTTCTTCTTCTTCACAATCCATACCTTCTTTAAGGCAAAATTGATGCATTGATTCACAGGCTTCTAAGATACCTTGTTTTTTGCCGTGTTCTTCTTCTTCTGAATAAAAACTCATTTTTCTTCACCTTTAGTATTTTTTGATTTCGCAATAATCACAACCCCAACAAATGAATAAGTCATTATACCACTCGCTTTCTTTCATTGGCTTATTACACTTTGGACAGTTCATTTCAGTACTCCTCATTTGTTTTTAAACTGTTTATTTACTTCACGCAATCCAGCATCCATTTGTTCTTGTGTGAAAATACCTTTATCAACTTTATCCTGTAATTTCTTCTCATATTCTTTACGCTTCTTAGGATTATTAACAGCTTTTTTAATCTCTTGATACTGTTTATGCTGTAGTAAACAACCATAACATAACTTCGATAGTTTATATATTGCTGTTTGTTTAATCTTTGGATGAGGACGACCATTCTTAGGATTGAGATATTCCTTATCAGTTATTTCTTTTCCGCATTGCTTACAAACTTTTACCATATTTTTTCACCTTATTATATAATTCAACATATTTCTTTCTTGGTTGAACAGTCAAATAACCAATTATACAAAGTATTGTTATTAACTTGTAGTTATTATATTTTTTTTCAATAACATCAAGATCATTAACTATGATACAATCATCAGTCGTGTTATCAACTGATAATATCATGCCAAAAGTACCATTATATAGTAACTCATGACTTGTTGGTTCTCGATAACAAGTTTCACCACCACCATATACTACAAGACCTGCAATTAGTATCATTGTGAAACTAAAAACTAAAATCAAATACTTTGCATACCAGTAAAGTCTTTTTGTTATTAGTTCCCTTTTTTGTCTTTTCATTGTAATAAACCTCAAAATCATTTATAAATGTTTTTTTTGTATAGTGTAAATTTATAAAATTGTATTTTTTTCAATACTGAAATTAATTAATTTACTTCTTCTTTTTTTGAGCCATACCAATATTAACATATGTTTTAATAGTGTTAGGATGAACACCGACTAAATTTGAGATTTTATGCTCAGAATAACCAAGATCATCCTTAAAATAAACAACTAACCGACCTAAAACGTAGTCTCGCTTACCAGCATTTTTAAAATCCCTTTTTTCACGAGTCTCATCAAGAGATTCAACACGCTTCTTATTACGAATAGCAAGATATTTCTGCTTCTCACCATCTTCAAGGTCATCATACAAAACCTCGAAAGCAAAGTTGTGACTGTGATAAGGGTGTTTCCACTTACGGAATAATTTGATGTTGTCAAGAGCGTTCCACTTATCCTTAGTAAAAGGGTTCTTTTCAGGGATGAAAATCCATGCTTTACCCCTCTCATGAACGAAAGCAAAGAATGTGAAACGATCACGGACTTTAGGATTCAAATCGAAAAATGAAGGGTTGTTACCAGCGAAGAACAAGTGACGATCCCGACATTGGTTAAGAGTTTTGATCATATCCATTTGTTCAGGATCGTTCCACTCCTGATTGAAAAACATGTTAATCATTTCATCAGCTAGTATTGGGCTATACTCTGGCTTTCTACCTTTTTGCTCCTCACCTTCTCCGTCAATCCATACTTTTAGCTCATCACGAGACCAAGTTATATTATCATAACTCCAGTTCATACCTGAAACTTTAGCGTACTCTTTCATTAACTGAATTGTGAACGTACTTTTACCCTCACCAGTATCACCACTACAAGCGATATTCACTCCCCTGTCAGTTTTCAATACTTTGTAGATTATTTTAGCAAATTCTCTAACGCTATGATAAGTATGATTTGCCATCATTTATCACCCTTCCAAATCCATAAACTATCAACGAAAACAATCATAACATTACCAATCTCATCAGAATACTTTCTGTTAATAGAGAAAATACAATCTTTAATATCAATAACTGAATAATTAGCATTCCACTTCTCAAAAATAGCGTTTTTAACAGCGACTGTTGAAATACCGTTATTATCCATGATAACACTCTCAACCATATCCTCAAAAGAGGGGGTTACGTAATCGTTCAAACTCTTGTTCTTAATAACATCCTCATAAGTCATAATAATACCCCTTAGCTTCCTATGGAAAAACCAAATAAAAAATAGTGTAATAAACAATTAATAAAACGTAAAAAACCACTAAACCACCTAGAGTTGCAAAAAAACACATCCAAAAATCAAACCATTTCATAATCTTCGACCTCGCTTAATCCTTTCATCCAATTCATTCTTTATCTTAGAGTATTTTTGCTCTCTTAAAAAACCATTAAAAACCTTGTGATTGCCGTTTTTCTTACCAAAATAACAATCAATACAATAAACGCCGTGCTTGAAAGGCGTTTTAAAAATTCTTCCACAGCGTTTGCAAGTTCTCAAGTGATTTCTTTTTTTTTTCATTTTTCTAATATTAAAAAAAACCTTATCCCACCACCAAACCACGATTCGGCAAAATCTAGGGAGTGAGGTATGGTCTGATAGCGAGATAAGGAAAGTGGTGTGTTGATCTTAATCCTTCTTGTTATGCCATACTGCAATGTTTTTCCCTTTATAGAGTGGTTGTTCGTCACTATTTCTATCTTTGTTAAGACTGGCACTAAGCATAATGTCATCTTTAAGATTTGGCTCATAATGTTTCTTTACTTTCCATTCTTCAATCTTCTTCATGAGAAGACCAACATCAATTTTAATAGTAATATATTCATCAGTCATCGTTCATCATCTCCAAGTTAGTTGTCCAGTTTTAGCATTGTATTTGAAACCGTCATTAACAAGACCTTCCAATTCTCTAACTGTAATTCTAGCTGTTGTCATCATATTTTACACCCTTATTTGGTTTATATATTTCATTTACTGAAATTTTTTTATTATCTTCTTTTAATTGATTTACACAATAATCAACCATTTCATCATATTTTGATGGTGCTTGAAAAAAAACCCAAAAAAATAATTTCATACTTGCTTTAAAAAATCCTTTTATTCTCATATTAGTTCACCTTTACAATATTATTATACTCATCAATTTTAAGATCATTAGTTTGGATGTAAAAATCATTAATCCACTGTTCCACCATTGAACGAGAAACAGCAAATGAAATAAGTGATTGCTTCACCAATTCCGAATAACTCATCTTATCAAGTTTGCCCTTAATAATCTTATCAAGAATCTTGTTAAGATTCTCCCTACAATCCCTCTCTTCCTTATATACATTAGTTGCCATTTACATTTCACCACATCGATCAAGCAATTCTGTTATTATGTCATCCATCGACTGACCGTATTTTCCAACATCAACAAGTCGCTGTTTCGTTGCATTAGATACATTTATTGTTTTCATACTTTATCACCGTAATAATTTAACTATTATAACTAATGTAACTAATTTAGTTAAACTAATATATAAAGGTTTTGTTTGAATAGGCTTTGCTCAAAAACCCGTCCTGAACGAAAACCCTTTAGAACGTCTCTAACCCGTGAATTTGATGTTTTTGTTTAGTTTTCGTGCATTCATTTAAATACTATTGCTCAAAAAAAGTATATTTATCCTGAATTTATCGAAAAGTTTAAATTATTTAGTTATTCAAATTACTTTGGTGAAAAATATGAACTCTTGTCCAAAATGTGGTAGTCCTATTGAAGAAAATGCAACCAGTGAAGATGAGGAAAAAGTAGTCCCTGTAAATCTTGTTTATCGAACTAAAAAAGGCGAAAAAAAACAAAAGCCACACCAAGTTAAATTAAACATCCCCATGAAATTCGCTGTTGGAGCAGGCATTCATGAAGGAGATTACGAAGCAATACTTACATTACGAAAAGAAAAAGACGAAGATGGAAACCGAAAGTTAGATATTACATTCAAGAAAAAATGATCGAATTCACACAATCACAAAAAACAGTCTTGCGTACGATGAATAAATTAGGAAGATATGCAAGTGCTCACGAAATAGCAAATAAGAGCGGATTATCATGGCATACAGTAAATTCAACGGTTAAAGACTTATACAAACTAGGGCTTGTTGAAGGGAAAATCTACAGAGGAAAACAGAGAAATAGAACATACTGGAGATTAGTATTAAAGTAAGAATTAGAAAAAACCACATCAAAATAGCATTTAAGGAACACATAAAAATGATACAAAATACAAATTTAAATTCATGGGAATTAGAAAGCAAGTTATTTCTTTTAGAGATTTATTCTTGGAAGAAGTCATTTATTAAAAAAACATTATTAAAAAACCCAACAATTTCAAAATCAGAATTAATAAATAAAATAAAAAAAGAAAAAGTAAAAGTGTTCCACAATAAAACAATTAAACTAATTGAAACGCATCCGAATTTTCATAATTAGAGCGAACTAAATAATGCACCATGCTGTTCTAGAAACCCATCAATCTCAATAGCAGTTTTATTGTTTAATTTTTGAAAAACAGAATTACTAAGAGATGCAGATTCAAATAAAGTAAAACCAAAAACATCAAATTCACGGGTTAGAGACGTTCTAAAGGGTTTTCGTTCAGGACGGGTTTTTGAGCAAAGCCGTTTGAATAATAAAAAATAGAATTTTTGCTTAAATAATTTAATCAAATAAAAATTAATATATTAATATCAAATATTATAATTACTACCTACCCCCTCCCCCCCCTCTTTTACACCCAACCCCCCTGTACTTCCAAAAGAAATACACGTGGTAGGTATGTATTATTTTTATTTTTTGAAAGTATGATAAAGTATGAAAAAATGGTCAATATACATTTTTCCACACTGAAAAAAAATTCTTTTATAAATACTTATAAATCAATTAAAAAAATAGAATATACTATAAAGAGATATAGTATAAAGGTACAGGGGGGTTGGGTAGAGGGGGGGGGAGGGGTATAAACCATATTTTTAATAAAAAAATAAAAACACTGCTTTTATAAATAAGAAATATTTTATTTATAGCGTACTGAAGGGTGATAAAATGAGCATGATTAAAAATAATCGAGGACAATCAAGAATGGGCGGTGGAGTAATGGCTGTTATCTTTGGTACTATCCTTATTGTAGCTGTTGCAATTCCAGTAACACAAGATGCGATTACAACTGCTAATCTTACTGGTATCACATCAACTATTGTAGGTTTCATCCCAGTATTCTTAGGTCTTGGTGGTCTAGCACTCGCTGCTTCAATGGTTTAAGAATTAGTCTACAAAGTAGAATTATAGGAGACTGCCCTTAATGCAGTCAAATTTTTTTATTTTTTTTTAAAATAATGAGGATTGTATCTAAAAAATGAATATTGCTATAATAATAATGTTAGTTGCTTTCTTACTAATAATATTAGGTTATGCTACTACAAACTCTTTCTTCTCACTAGCTGGTGGTTTCTTATTACTGCTTAGCGGATTATTATTCTTATCTAACCCTCTCACAGTCACAAACGGTGTTATTATCAACCAAACTTCAACGGGGGTGTACGAAGTCTCTAACACTTATCAATCAGCTTCTTCACTTCTTAATCACGCTTTTAACATTGTATTATTATTAATTAGTATGATGTTCATGTATGATAGTTATATAAAATTACGAGAGGATCGTTATGCAAAACTCGAAGAATAAAATTTTCTTATTTTCAGCTTTGATTATTGTGATTACTCTAATCGCTATTTTTTCTTATTTTTCAGATGGTAATAATTACTTGTTAGTGAGTGATTCTTACCCTGTTAATAATTCAGTCGCTCAATATCACAGAGAGAGTTCTGTTGATACTAACAACACTGATTGGAATAATATCACTTTCGACACTATCGTTGAGAGTGAGACTACAAACGGTTATTCACTAACTGATGCTAATAGTTCTATATTAATCAATTACTCTGGGATTGTCAAGTTTCAAGGCAAAGTCACTATTTTAAACAATGCTACTTCAACTGAGTCTCAGCGTATATCACTTAGAATACTTAATAATGGTGTTGAGAATCGTTGTACTCAAACATCAAGTAATACTAATAGAATAAGCAAATCTTACAATACGATAGTAATAACAGGTACTTCAGCGGTTGAAGTTGGTGATGTTATTAACTTACAGTACAGGGTTGATGATATTGACCTTGACATTGCAGGTGATCCTTACTTTGATATGCCAGTTGCTGTTAGTCTTAATTTAGAAAAAATTAATTGAGAGTGAAAATATTATGGAAGATAAAGAGGATGTTAATAAAGCGATGTATCTTGACGAGCAGGATTTCCTTGCTAAATTCTTGTTTAATCCTGAGATTAAGGATGAAGCTAATTACAGTCACATTGATAAGAATCTTAGTATGACTCGTCTTGCTAGTCGTTGGCACGAGCCAGAAAGGGCTAGAAGTATTCTTGATAGTCTTCACATAATCACTAACACTCGATACTTTAAGGATGTTGTTGTTGAAGAGTCAACTGATGAGTATGATACTGTAACTATTTTTGAGTATCAATGTCCTATTTGCAAGTCGACTCGTTATTCTGAGGAAGAGCAGGATAATATTATTTGTTGCGATAATAATATAGTGCCTAATCCTATTGAAAAGGCTGTTCCTATCACTAGAAAGTTAATTAAAAAACTTTCTTTATTTCCACGTTCATACCATTTTTTGAAAGCTAAGTTCTTATCTTTTGTTACTACGAGCAGTGCTAGAGACGGTCACTTGATAAGAAGCGCGACCACTACTAATATTAGTAAGAATGAGAGTGTTGAGGATAGAACGAGGGCTAAAGGAAACCCTTTCTTTGGCAGACCTAAAAATAGTTATGATAGATATTGAGGATTGATATAAAATGAATAATACTACTGAATTATTATCTAACGCTAGTTTTGTCTCAAGCAAGGTTATTGAGACTTCAAACAATACTGTTAGTGAAGCGTGGCTTGTTATCGGAGTCATAGCTTGTTTTTTGTTAATGCTAACTCTTTTCTGGGTTTTCTTCACCCCTATCGGTAAGGAGTCTCTCGGTAGGTGGCTTAATAAGAAGAAGTATTACAAGGGTGGTTATACTAACGCTATAATTTTCACTAAGGACGGTCTTTGCAAGGAAGTCTTCGCTAGGAACATTGACGGAAAATTCACTTATAAAGAAGACCCTTATGTTCGCCATCCTACTATGGCTTTCCCTTACAAAGGTATTCCAACTCTTTTTTACATTCAGGGAACTAGCACTCCGATTGACATTCTCAATAAAGACCCAACAAATACTTTATCTTGCAACGAGTTAGATATTGTTATGAATCATCAGATGAACTTTGATTTTAAAGAATGGTTCGCTAAGAATAAGATGTTTATTCTTATTGGATTCGGAATATTACTTGCTGGTATCGCTGCAACTATTTATTTTAATTACACTATTTATGAGTGGATTCGTGATAGCGCTCCAGCTCTCAAAGATGGAGTTCAGGAGATTGTTAAGAGCAGGGTGGTATAAAATGAGTGATTATATTGTGGAAGTAGTTATTAAGGATAATATAGGCAGTTATAATCGTAAGATTGACTCTTTCGGTGGCACTCCTGAGTTTTGTGCTAAAATCCTCGAGAGGAAGTATTGTAATAAGAAGAATTTTCTTATTAGGATGTACTCTTCGTTAGAAATTGCAGAAGAGGAGATGAGTAAGTTATTATCTGGTAAGAAGTGATTGTATGGATAACTCTACTATATGGACTGATAACGAGACTGCTAGAGACCTTATTTGGCGTTCTTACATTGGTTTCAAGGAGAATTATGAGAACTATCTCATGTACTGGAAGAGCTACGGTGTTAAGCACAAAGTGTATAAGGGTGGCTTGTGGCGTTACGCTATCAGTTTGTACGAGGAAATAAGACCTTTGCTTGAAAAATTCAAAATTGAGAATGAAGATCTTGTTGAAGAAATACTTGATAGTGATGCTTTATTTAATGATAATAATTTACGGCTTTTAATAAGGTTTTTCAACGATTTCTTATATCGTAGTGGTATGAAAAACATTGTTTTCAAGAAGGATGTTCGTAGTGGATTGCAAAAAGTCAGTGACTTATACAAGTTAAAACAATAGTTTTATATAGTAGTTGTACCTTAAAACAGTTGTATTATAAGGTTATACTATTATGGGTTATTGGGAAGATTATGCTGAAAGCAGAGGAACAACAGCTGAGAAGGCTAAAAGTGATTATGAATCACGTCGTCAAAAAGCTATTAAGGCTCAAAAGGAGCGTGATAAGAAGAAGTCTAGTTCTGCTCAATCCTCTGCTTCCACGTCTTCATCTTCATCACGCTCCTCATCTTCTTCAAGGTCAAAATCTCGTTCTTCATCATCAAAGTCAGAACCATCAAACCAACAAATAGATACTAATAGGTTTGAGAAGAGTGAGTATGGTGGTTATATTGACACTAAAAAAAAGCAAAGTGTTAGTTCTCAAGAAGCAATTATAAGAAGTCGAGAGAGTGGTTATGTTGATAGGAGTAATGTTCAATCAAAAAGATCTACTTCAAAAAGAACATCCTCATCAAGTTCTAATCGTTTATCCAATCAAGAAAAACAAGAAGCTATTAATGCATCTCCTTTTATAACAGGAAGTTTAGGTCAAAGTGTAGATCCAAATGCTTTAAAAGACCCTTCAGTAAGATTAGTTACTGATGAACAAGGAGATGTTAAGGGATTAACTGATTATAAAGCTAGACAATCAATAGCTGGTGATTTCTCAAAAGAGAGGGTTAGAAGTTTCCAATCTCAAGAGCAATTAATAAGAGCTGAATTATTAAGAGAGAAAGAAAAACAAGCTGTTGATAAGACTTCTTTGAAATACTTTGGTTCACAAATAGTTGATAATATACTAAATCCTGATCGTTCTTTTCAAAAATTAGAATCTTTAAAAAGAATAAGCGAATCAAGAGGTAAGATTGGTCAAACTGCTTTATTATCAGGGACAATATTTGCTAAAGGGTTTGCTGAAGGTGCAAAGTATGAAGGTTTGTTATTAGGGCAAGGTGTTGCTTCAAGAATACCAGGATTTAGAGAACGATTTGGTCTTATAGGTAGCCGTAAAGGAACTGAGCAATTATTAGGTTCATTCGCTGATGGTGGTGCAATAAGAACTTTTCAAGGTTATAGTCCTGAGCGTTTCATCGGTGAAATAGTTGGTGGTATAGGTACTGGTGCTAGTATTGCCAAGTTTGGCTCTCGTGAATTAAAGTTTTTCAAGCTAGAAAGTAGAGCTTCAAGATTAACTAGTAAGTATGAGAAGGCTCTTGTTAACCCACAATTCGCTAAGGAGATTGAGGCTTTTGGTGGTTCTCCAAGTGTTAAAATAAGAGCTAGACCTCTTGAGAGTATTAAAATAGCTAGTGACACTATCTCAACACAACCGACAACTATTCAGAGAAGATTGATAAGACCTGAGTTTGGTGAAGCTAGATTGTTCTCCCCTGAAGAATTAGGCTCAAGAACTGGTCTTGTTGATATTCAAGGCTCGAAAATAACGACTGTTGAGAAAACTCCTTCTTTAAGAGAGGGCTTGATAAAACCTGAACGTGCAGAATCAATAGTTCCAATTCGTGGTATTGACAAGGTTGAGAATATTCCTTTAGAAGCTGAATTAACAACTAGATTTTCAGAAACTCCTCGTGGTCAACGATTAGACTTATACAGTCGTCAAATTGGAGAGTTCAAAATTAGAGAGCTTGATTATCCTTCTTATACTTACAAACAACCTTCAGATAAAACTTTAAAATCATTATCTTTCAAACCTTATAGTCTTGAATATACTGGTGGAATACCTTTCAAAGATACTAAGCAGTTGCGTTTTATTAGTGAGTTTGAGCTTGATAAGATTAGAATACAATCAGGTGGTCGTTCTCGGGAGTTCTTAATAGATCCTCGTAACAATTTCTTGGTTAAGGAGCGTTCTGTTGTTCCTGTTAAAAAGTCTTCTAAGAAGCCTTTACAATTCCTTAAAGCTGAAGTTCAAAGACCTGCTAATGTTAGAACTTTCGCTGATATTGTATTTCCAAAACCAACTGGTGGGGTCTCAACTGGTAATGGTGCTTTACAACAAGTTCTTAAAACACCAAATATTAAAACAGTTTCTGATAGTATAACTCTTTCTGATCGTGAAAAGTTAGCATTGTACGGTAAAGCAGTTAAATTAGCTGGTTCTAAGACTAAACAACGATTATTCAGTCAAGAATCTAAACAACAATCAACAAGTATTTTTGAAGCACTTGATAAAGCTAAGAAACAACGATTTGCTTCATTATCAAAGACTTCATCACAATCTAAGCAAGGGAGTATTTTTGAAGAGCTTGAAAAGGCTAAAAAGCTAAGATTTGCAACTTTGAATAAGGGTAAGACGTTATCAAAAACTATATCAAAGTATAATTATAAGAAGTTAAGTGATTATGATTTGAAGTTCAAAACAGCTGTTTTATCAAAAACATTAACAAAAACTGATACTTTAGCTAAAACTGATACTCTGGCTAAAGTTGATACTCTCACTAAAGTTGATACTCTCACTAAAGTTGATACTCTGGCTAAAGTTGATACTCTCACTAAAACTGATACTCTTACTAAAACTGACACTTTAAAAAGAACTCGAATAACACCTAAAAAAATTAGAACACCAACAATTCCTAAGAAACCTCGAAGACCAATAATCCCTAGATTGAAGTTTGATAAGAAGAAAACCGATAATGATAAAGTAGCTGGTTATCACGCTTACGTTAGGAAGAAGGGTAAGGATAAAAAAATAACTGGAAGATCGCTTACAAAAGCTCAAGCTATTAACAAGATGGCTCGAAGAATAGATGAAACTCCTAGAGCTAGTGGTTTCATTAAAAAGTCAGGTAGTAAGATAAAACCACAAGATACCAGTATAAACACTAAGTTATTATCACAATTTAGGAGAGGTAAGAATAATAAGAAACGGTATGTTGAAAAGAACAAGTATCGTATCAACACTAAAGGTGAGTTAAAAGGGATAACAAAGAAAGGGCAGAGAGCAAGGAGAAAATGAAACGATTAAAATACTCTAAAAAAATTGATAAGCTAATAAAATCAGGTTCTAGTCTTAGAAGTATTCGTAAGAAAATGAGGATGAGCAAGAAAGGGCAGATGTTAAGGGTTAAGAATATAATATTAGGTGTTGTCGGTGCTTTTGTTAGTATTGTAATATTCTTATTCGCTAGTCCCTTCATCAAAGAGATAGTTTCAAGCACTACATCATCAATGAGTAGTCCTTTAGCAATATTTGTGATCACAGCACTTCCTTACATGGTTTTACTTCTCGTATTCTTACTTTTAGTTTTCGCACTAAGAGGTGATTCTTATGCGTAAGAAGTACTTTTTCTTAATAATAACTTTAGCAGTTTTCTTATTGTCTATCGTTAATATAGCAACAGCAACAGCACCAACCGACTATGTTTCTTATTATGACTTTAATACTGGTAGTGGAAGCACTCTCTACGACCAAAACGAAACAAACAATAATGATGGAACAATAAGCGGTATGACGTGGAGTACTGACTATCTAACATATGGAACAAGCGGTGACGGTAGCCCTTATAGTGGTAGTTTTGACGGTGTTGATGATTATGTTATTGTTTCTGATAATGACGACCTTAGTTTTACTGATGAAAAATTTACTATAAGCTTGTGGTTCAAATCAACCAGTTCAAGTGGTTCTGTAATTATAACAAAAAGGTCAAATAATATTAATGGAGAATATTATTTAGAGTATGGAACTTCAACAATTAAGTTTAGGATTTATGATGGTGGAATAAAGTATGATTATGATGAGGTTGTTATTACTGGAACTTTTAACAATGGTAATTGGAATCATATAGTATTCACTGCAGACGGTAGCGAATTAAAAGCATATCTTAATTCTAATAATGAAGATACTACTAGCATAACATCAGCAATGGGTAATGATAATTCAGAATTGTATATTGGGAGATATGGTGGTGATAGTCTATATTTTAATGGTAATATTGACGATGTTGTTATTTATGATAGAGCGTTATCAAGTAGTGAAATTGAAGACTTGTATAATTATGGATTTACAGAAATAAGTTCTGATAATTTCACAGTAACAGCTAAAGACAAGTGGGACGACACTGACGTGAACAACATCACAGTAACTATCAACGGAACAACCTACACGAACACGACTGGAAACACGGTCACGACCGACATCCTCACAAACAGCACTACATTATACGATATAACAGTAGAAGCGAACGATTACTTCACAGAAAACTATAATAATTATAACGTATCAAGTAATCTCAACGCAGAACTAGCACAGAACAAAATCACATTCCAAACAAAAGAGATAATAACTAACAATACTCTCTCAGGAGTAAATTATACTATTGACGGTCAAACATTAACTGAGTTTCCATTATCAAATGGTACTTACAACGTAACAGCTTCAAAAGATACTTATTACTCTATAACCCAAGAGTTTAATGTCTCGATATTAGAAGAGAAGATTATAACCCTTGAAGGGATGTATAATAACATTATCAACTTGTCAATAACTGATACTGAAGGTGCTGATATTAACACTACTTGGAGTAACGTAGTTTTTGGTAGTGGTGATGTTATTAATGGAAGTGCAGTTATTGAATCATTACAAGGTAATAACTTCACACTATTTTTAGGTGGTGGTGATTACTTCATAGAAAATGTTAGTGCTGTAACTGATAGCAATTATACTCTAATAGAAAAAAGCCTTTTTAGCAAAAACCAATTATACATTAATTTCAAACAATTATCTGACCAAACCACAATAACTGATCAAGTTAATTATACTATAAAAAGTGACGATATTGAGTATAGTGGCTCTACAACTTCAGGCAGTGTTAATCTTGAAGCAATAGATGGTAATTACTTGATAACAGCAGAAAGTAGTTCTTACGAGGATTCAACTTACATTCTTGATATTCCAAGCAGTCCATCAGAACAAAACATTAGTATATACATGAGGAGTAATGAAGGACTTACTCCTATACAATTCCTTGTTATTGACAACTTTGATGATGAAGTTGAGAACGCTATTGTTAATGTTCAAAGATTGATTAACGGTACGAGTTATAGTATTGGTCAGAAATACACTGACTTCACAGGAAGCACTATTTTTAATCTTGATCAAGAGTTAGAGTATATTATTATAGCTTCTAAGAGTGGTTATGATACTTTCACGGGAACAGTAACCCCTAGTTCTACAAGTTACACTCTCCGTATTAACGAGCAAGGAGCAGAACCTCAAGAATCAATATTCGAGAATGTTTATTTCGATACTGGTTACTCTTATGATAATACCACTATCAACTTCACCTTATTTGTCACTAGCAGTAATTCAGGATTACAACAGTACAGTGTTGAAACTGTTTATGATGGCTCTAATTATCGAGAGCAAGTTCTTGACAGCCCTAGTGGTGGTTTGGTTACTTTATCATTCTCTTTCAATTCTTCAGTACAGTCTGAGTTTGACGTTGATTATAGCTTTACATACAACAATCAAATATATTCTTGGACTGAGAACTACGTTGTTGTAGATATTGATAAGTACGAGACAGACTTTAGCGATATGACCACTAAAACAAAGGTTGTGGTTGCAACTATAGTCATGCTTCTTATGATTGCTATTGGAATGGCTGTTGGTGGCGTTATAGGCAGTTATGTTGGTGGTATTATAGGATTGGGAGTTCTAACTTTTACCAGTATATTAAGCGTTGGTGGGGGAATAGTAGGGCTTACTATTGTCATTATTCTAATTAGTATTATGAACAGGGACGGTGATATTATATGAATTACTCACTACAAAAAGCAATTATTATAATCGCTTGTCTTAATATAGTGTTATTCGTTGGTGGCGTTAGGGTTATTGAGGATAATAATGTTATGAACAGTTTTATTAATGTTGAGCAGTACACTGATAATAACACGGTTGAGGTTAGTGATGATTTCAAGAACAGCGTACCCCAGAACTTTGAGAAGACTGGTGAGACTGACGGTTTAAGTTTTATCGATACTTTACAGGCAGTTACAGGCTTTTTAATTTTCATTGTTAACATTATATTCACACCAATAGGATTATTCGCTACACTACCACCTATTGTTGCTATAATAGTCGGTACTCCAATATTAATAGCTAGTGTTATTTCATTATTATACTTCATAAGGTCAGGAAGGTAAGAAAATGATAGACGAATTAGTAAACAATTTAATAAGTAACTTCTTCGGTGAAGTTTGGATTTTCGGAATAGTATTAGTAGGATTGTTCATCTTAGTTAGTCTTGCTATCGGTCTTAACTTCTCAAGTGCTATCATGTTATCACTACCAATCAGTTTGATGATTGCTAGTAGTGGTTTTTTCTCTGGTTATGGCTGGATTGCAGATGCAGTTCTTGTCATTGTAGGGTTAGCTTACGGTCTTGTTATTGTGAGGTTATTAAGTAGATAATGAGGGATATTATGGGATTTTTTATGAGAAGTTATAATGATTTGGACGCTGAAGAGAAGCGTTTGAAGAAGAAGAAGTACGCTAAAGCGAAGCAATCGTTTAAAAAAGCAAAGTATGATCGGAAAAAAGCTAATATTAAAAAACTTCGAGAAGAGAATACTCCTGAATGGAAGAAGAAAGGAAAAACTTACGCTAAGAAAGGAGTTAAATTATTAGGTCAGGAAGTTAGGAATTATCGAAGTAAACCAAGAAGAAGTGCTCAAGAAAGAGTTTTTGGTATTTATCAAAAACCTTTGCCAACTAAAACAAATAAAAAGAGTAGTTCTTTGAAAGAGAAGTATAAAAACAATTTGCTTGATGAAGTTAAGAATCCTGAAGGAGATAAAAAAAGTGTTTATATTTATCAAGGTCAAGATGATGGTTTTTCTGCACGATATGTTGGTTCGGGAAGAAAAATTAAAGGTTCATCAAAAAATGCTGAAGCATATGCAAGAAAATTAGCAAAAAAAGGACATAAAAAAGTTATTTTTAGAACATAAATTAATTATTTTGCTTAGAAAGGTCGGCTTTTTAATTAAAATAACTGTTTTTATGGCTTGTAATTACTGACAAGCCTTAAAATATACTCTTCATTTTCTTTTTTTATTATTTTATCATCCTCAAACTTGTTAAAATACAATGCTTGTTTTTTTGTATCTTCAACGTATTTAATAGAATAATTATTAGCGATCTCATCTTCTAATTGTTTAATAAAATAGTTTTCATTCATTTTATATCATCTCCTTTTTTATAATTTTTTATCATATTATTAATCATTTCTTTATGTTTACTTTTAACTTCAATTATTTCTTTAAATAATTGTTTTGTGCTTTTATCAAG
>Ga0209938_1000676_pt1 | contig 18657 bp, 15 predicted proteins | sample SalPonR2_C_D1_MG_FD_185708 | JGI IMG/M metagenome (GOLD analysis project Ga0209938, IMG submission 185708) | Salt pond soil microbial communities from South San Francisco under conditions of wetland restoration - Salt Pond MetaG R2_C_D1_MG... ... | reverse complement strand
GCTCGGCGATGTGGCGTCGATCTGGCTGGAATTCGAACACGGCGGCGAGGGCGTGGTCCTGCTCGACCGGGCCGCCTGCCTGCAATGGCGAGAGGAAAATCAATGAGCTTCAATCGATTCGGCAGGGTACTCAACATCACGACCTTCGGCGAAAGCCATGGCCCGGCCATCGGCTGCGTCATCGACGGCTTTCCGCCGGGCATGGCGATTACCCCGGAAGAAATCCGCGAGGCCCTGATGCGTCGCGCCACCGGCCGGTCGCGTCATACCTCACAGCGACACGAGGCCGAAGACGTGCAGATCCTGTCGGGTGTATTCGAGGGTGTGACCACCGGCACGCCGATTGCGCTGGTGATCTACAACACCGACGCGAAATCCAAGGACTACACGGAGATCGCCGCGCAGTTCCGTCCCGGCCACGCCGACTACACCTATCACCACAAGTACGGGCTGCGCGACTGGCGCGGCGGCGGGCGTTCCTCGGCCCGCGAGACCGCGATGCGGGTGGCCGCGGGCGCGCTGGCGTCGAAGTATCTCGACCAGAAGTTCGGCATCCGCATCACCGCCTGGCTGGGCCAGCTGGGCGAGTTGACCTGCGACGAGAATTTCGTACCCGAATCCATCGACGACAATCCGTTCTTCTGCCCGGACCCGGCGCGCGTCGAAGACCTGGAGAACTACATGGATGCGCTGCGCAAGGAGGGCGACTCGGTCGGCGCGCTGGTCCGCGCCAGCGCCAGCGGCGTACCGCCGGGGTGGGGCGCACCGGTCTACGCCAAGCTCGACGGCGACCTGGCCGCGGCCATGATGAGCATCAACGCGACCAAAGGCGTGGAAATCGGCGCCGGCTTTGCCAGCGTGGTGCAGAAGGGCACCGAACACCGCGACGAAATGACGCCCGACGGATTCCTCGGCAACCAGGCCGGCGGCGTACTGGGCGGCATCTCGTCGGGCCAGCCGGTGACGGTCGCGGTCGCGTTCAAGCCCACCTCCAGCCTGCGTCTGCCCGGGCGCACCGTGGACACCGAAGGCAACCCGACCGAGATCGTCACCACCGGCCGCCACGACCCCTGCGTCGGCATCCGCGCCGTGCCCATCGTCGAGGCGATGCTGGCGCTCGTTTTGCTCGACCACTTCATGCTGCACCGGGCCCAGTGCGGCGACGTGCCGCCGCAGACGCCGAGGATTGAATAGGCCCGGAAAAGACGACGGTTTCGGGTTTCCGGGTTCGGGTTTCCGGAAAGGCGCGGCCGGCGGGAAGTCGGTGGTCGGTAGTCGGTAGTCGGCAAAAGAGTTCGCCGGCGAGGCCGGCTCCCACACCCGTAGTGAGTTCGGGTGCCTGACGGCGGCTCGGGATTCTTCTACGGGTGTGGGAGCTTGCCTGCAAGCGAAGATTATCCGGAAACCGGAAACCGGAAACCGGAAACCGGAAACCGGAAACCGTCCCGGTCTTATTACCGCTATCATCCAGTCATCTCCCGACCGTTCGGAATTCCATGCCCCAGCCCAAGGATAAATACGACGTCGCCGTCGTCGGCGCGACCGGCGCGGTAGGCGAGGTCCTGCTCGACCTGCTCGGCGAGCGGAAATTTCCGGTCGGGCGCGTGGTCGTGCTGGCCAGCGCGCGGTCGGCAGGCGAAATGGTGAAGTTCGGCAAGCGTTCCCTGAGCGTCGCGCAACTGGACGGGTTCGACTTCGCCGGGATCGACTTCGCCTTCTTCTCGGCCGGCGGATCGGTTTCGGCCGCACACGCGCCGCGCGCCGCCGCGGCCGGTGCGACGGTCATCGACAACACCTCTTTTTTTCGGATGCACGACGACGTGCCGCTGATCGTGCCCGAAGTCAATGGGGAAGAGATCTCGGACTGGTACCAGCGCCCGACGCCCGGCGGCATCATCGCCAACCCGAACTGCTCGACCATCCAGATGCTGCTGGCGGTCGCGCCCATCCACCGCCGTTATGGCGTGACGCGGATCAACGTGGCCACCTACCAGGCCGTTTCCGGGGCCGGGCGCAAGGCGATGGAAGAACTGGGCCGGCAGACCGCCGACAAGCTGAATTTTCGCGAGCCCGCCGCCGAGGTGTTGAGCGCGCCGATTGCATTCAACGTGATTCCGCGCATCGACGTGATGGACGACAACGGTTATACCCGCGAAGAGATGAAGATGCATTTCGAGACGCGCAAGATTCTTGGCGATGAACGGATCGGCGTCAACGCCACTGCGGTTCGGGTACCTGTGTTCTACGGGCATAGCGAGGCGGTGCACCTTGAAACCGATTCGCGGGCCGACCTGGACGAAGTGCGGCGCCTGCTCTCGGCGTCCGAAGGCGTGCGCGTGATCGAGGGCGATACCGATCCGATGCCCCTGGTGCACGCGTCCGGGCATGACGAGGTTTTCGTTGGCCGCATCCGTCGCGACATCACCAATCCGAACGGCCTGGATATGTGGGTGGTTTCCGACAACCTGCGCAAGGGTGCCGCGCTCAACGCGATTCAGATCGCCGAGTTTCTAGGGAACCTCTGAACAACTCTGCACGGGCGCGACGGCGCCTTTGCGGGATGCTCCGGTTCGGCTTGGGCGAGCGCGGTTTGGTTGTTCCAAAATAAGCGAGCCCAAACGAACCGGAGGGCCCGCAAAGGCCCGTCCCGTCAGGGTTTCGCCGGAAAATCCGCATCTCGCGCGTTGCGAATTTCGGCCGTAGCTACGGCTACTGTCACTCGGCCCGCACCACACGATCTGCGGCTTTCCGACTGAAACGCGCTCCGAGCCGAGTTATTCAGAGGTTCCCTAGCGCCCCGGAATGGGTGACCGGCAGGCCCGCCGCGGCGATTGTTTCCGCGCGGTTACGCTTGCTATACTCCAGTCAATACCTAATAGAATAATGTGGGGAGCGGATCTGATGACTCGGGCGCAGCGACTATTGAGCAAACGGGCGATTTCTTCAATCGCTCTGACCCTGGCCCTTATCGTGCCGGTTGGCGCATATGCGCTGGGGCTCGGGGAGGCGCGCGTCGAGTCGTTCCTGAATCAGCCCCTGGATGTTCGCATGCGTCTGTTCGACGTGTCCGACGATGATCTCGATTCGCTTACCGTAACGCCGGCGTCTCCCGAGGACTTCGAGCGGCTGGGCCTGATGAGCAATTCGCTGGCGCTGGGCATCCGGATCGAAGTCGATCGCAGTGTGTCGCCGCCCATAGTTCGCGTCACGTCGGCACGGCCGGTGTCCGATCCTGTGGTTCAGCTGCTCGTCGATGCACGCTGGGCCAGCGGTCGCATGCTGCGTGAGTACACGCTGTTCCTGGATCCGCCGACCATTGCGGTCGAGGCCCCGGCGCCCGCCCCGACACAATCCGCACCGTCGGTGCAGCAAGGCCGGCCCGCCGCTGATCGTGCGGCTGCCGCGCCGCAGCGTCCGTCGCCCGCCCGCCCGTCCGAAGCACCCGCGCCACAGCAAACCCGTCCAGCGGCTGCATCGGGAAACCTCAGTTACGGTCCTGTAGCCAGCGGAGATACGCTCTGGTCGATCGCGCGCGCCAATCTGCCTGCCGGCGACGTGACCATGAATCAGATGATGCTCGCGATCGTCGAGCTCAATCCGAATGCATTCCGCGACCGCAACATCAACCAGCTTCTGCGCGGTGCCGAGTTGCAGCTGCCCGATGCCGAGCAGGTCAGGGCGCTGGATGCGGCCGCTGCTGCCGCCCAGGTGGTCGCACAGAACAGGGCCTTCAGCAGGCGCATGACTTCGGATGTTCCCGTGGTGTCCGCGGCCGGACGTGATTCGAGTCCACCCGCTGAATCGCCTGCGGCGCGTGATGTGGCCGGCAGGCCGGAGCAGGCGGAATCCGCCGGCTCCGAAGACCACCGGCTCTCGTTGGTGCCGCCCGGGGATGAAGAATCGGGCAGCGGTTTGTCCGAAGATGCTGCCGAAGTCGCCGATCTCAGGCAACGTCTGGCGCGTGCCGAGGAAGAGTTGTATGCGGCCCGTCAGGAAGCCGAGGAGTTTCAGACGCGGGTCGAAGACCTCGAGACCGCGATTCGCGACAATCCCGGCGGTATCGGTCTCCGCGATGCCGAACTCGCCGGCCTCGAGGCCACGCTCAGGGCCGCGCGCGAGGCTACGCGGGAGGATGCCGATCCGCAAATGCGAGCGGAAGTTTCCGAGCGTCTGGAAGGTTATCTTGAGCAATATGAAAGCGCAGCCCAGACGGGGGCTGATGGTGAGCAACCCGGCTCGGAGGGGCTCGGGCCGGATGGTGGCGAAGGCGAAACAGACGCGCAGGAAAGCGTAGTGCAGGACAATGGCGGAATCGCGACTCCCGATGAAGGCGGGGCGGCCGATGCAACGCCTGCGTCTGAGCGCACGGTAACCGAAAGCGAGAGTTCCGGTGGACTTCTTGCCAACCCGATGCTGCTGTTGTTTGCAGGACTGGTCGTGTTGCTCGTAATCCTGGCTGTCATCAGGCTTTTATTGCGACGCGGAAAGGAATCGGCGAAATCGAAGCCTCCGCTCGAGCGTGGCACCGATCTGCCGCGTGCACCGCGGCCCACTGAAGACCCGATCCAGACGGCGCGGGCTCGAGTGGCCGAGAATCCAGAAGTCCTGGCCGCGCATCTCGGTTTGCTGCAGACGTTGGCTACCGAAGGCAACCAGGATGAATTCGGCGACGCTCTCGAGTCGATGTACGTCCACGTCGAGTCCGATTCGCAGCCCGAATGGCGTGAGGCACTGGACCTTGCAGGTCGTATCGCGCCGGGCCATTCATTGGTCAAGGGCAGTTCCGATTGGGTTGCGGAGGCGCCCGGCACGGCGCATGACGAACCGGAATCCGAAGTCGATGAGGAGTCGAAGGTCGATGATCTGATGACTCGGCTTGATGCAGACCTGGACGAGTCCGATGATCGTGATTGGCTCGGCGAGGACGGCGGAGACGAGTCCAGAAAATCCGACGCGCCGCTTCTTCGAGACGATGACGATTCTTCCGATGCCCGTCATGCCGGGGATTTCTCTTCAGACGCCGAAGGATCGATGCCTGCGTCGGAAGGCATCGACGACGACATTGATTTTGGCGACTGGGGCGACGAGGAGGAAAGCCCGGAAGGCGTCGCCGAATCCGACGCCAAGACGATTTCGCCGAAAAAAGACCGGAACGTCGACGAAGACGAAGACAACGATCTCGTGCTGGACTGGGCGGATGAAGACAAGCCTGCGGCCCAAGGTGAATCCGAGCCGGGTTCCGCCCGAGAAGAGGCATCGGGCCTGGAATTCGGCGGAGCGAACGACGAGGGCGCGAACGACGAACAGGCCGAAGACGACATTTTTGCCCAGAGCGACGATGATATTGATGTCAAGCTGGACCTGGCCAAGGCGTATCTGTCCTGGAACAGCACAGACTCGGCGCGCACGCTGCTCGAAGAAGTCGCCCGGGAGGGCAACGAGTCTCAGCGCGAAGATGCGCGCAAGCTGCTGGACGATCTGTCGGACGGCTCCGAAGACTGAGCCTGCGGTGATGCAACCGGGCGAGCCGCCCGTCGTGATCGAATCGGAACCAAGATCCCGTGTCGTACTCGGTCTCGAGTACGACGGCAGTCGATTTTTCGGTTTTCAGCGCCAGCGACAGAAGCCCACGGTCCAGGAGGTGCTGGAAGACGCGATTGAGCGGGTTGCCGATCGTCCGGTGACCGTCCACTGCGCCGGGCGCACCGATTCAGGCGTTCACGCCGTCTGCCAGGTGGTGCATTTCGACGCCGAAGTGCAGCGCAACGAGCGCACCTGGGTACTGGGCTGCAACAGCCATTTGCCCAAGGGAGCAAGTGTGCTCTGGGCGCGACCCGCGGCGCCGGGATTTCACGCACGCTTCAGCGCCCGCGGACGAACCTATCGATACAGAATCCTCAATCGCTGGACGCGGCCCGGCCTGTTGGCTGGACGGATTTCATGGGAACGCCGGAAGCTGGATGCCGAAAGCATGCACGAGGCGGCCCAGGCGCTGATCGGCGAACACGATTTCTCGAGCTTCCGGGCGCCCGGTTGCCAGGCGAAACACGCCGTTCGCACGATGCGCTCGATATCGGTAGAACGTCACGCCAACGAAGTTGTCATTGAAGTTACCGCCAATGCATTTCTTTATCATATGGTTCGCAACATCGCCGGTACGCTGATCGAGGTCGGGTCCGGCAAGCGGCCGCCGGCATGGGTGGGCGATGTGCTGAACCAGCGCAGGCGCGCCGTGGCAGGCGTCACGGCAACGCCGGACGGCCTTTATTTCGTCGGCGTGGATTATCCGGATTTTCCGGATCTGCCGACCTTTGCAGAAAGCGCATTTCCGCGTGGATGGAATCTGAGTTGACAATACCGATGCCTGTCTTAGCCAAGCCGACCAAAGTCAAATTCTGCGGGATCACGCGCGTCGAGGATGCCGTGCTGGCCACCTCTCTGGGCGTCGATGCCATCGGCCTGGTGTTCGTGGCCGGTTCGCCGCGCGCCGTGGATCCGGCCCGAGCCGCAGAGATCTGCCGGGCGCTGCCGCCGCTCGTCGGTACCGTGGGCCTTTTCATGGATGCCCCGGCCGAATACGTACGTTCGGTGTGTTCGCAGGTGCCGTTGAACTGGCTGCAGTTTCACGGCTCGGAGACGCCCGAATACTGTCGGGCATTCGAGCGGCCCTGGATCAAGGCGTTGCCAATGGCTTCACCGGGCGACGTGCAGTATCATGACTGGTCCGACGCGCCGGCTTTGCTGCTGGATGCGCATGCTGCAGGCGGCATGGGCGGGTCGGGTGAAACCTTCGACTGGGAAAACGCCGTCTTGCCGGCCAATGCCTGGATTCTTGCCGGCGGTTTGACGCCGGACAATATCGGTCGTGCGCTCGAACTGCTGGCGCCTGCCGCGGTCGATGTTTCATCCGGTATCGAAAGCGCGCCGGGAATCAAGGATGCTACGCTGATGCGGCGATTCATGCAGCAGATTCAGGAGAAGATTCACAATGGTTGAAGTGGTGGAAAAGGCAACCGCGGCGTCTGCCGACCCGCGCCAGGCACTTCCGGATGCGAGCGGTCATTTCGGCCAGTTCGGCGGCCGGTTCGTTTCCGAAACGCTGATGGCCGCGCTGGAAGAACTCGAGCAGGCCTGGTTGAAGTACCGCGACGATGCCGAGTTCCAGGCCGAACTGGACAGCGACCTCGCGCACTTCGTCGGTCGCCCGTCGCCGCTGTATCTGGCCGAGCGACTGACGGCGCATGCCGGCGGCGCGCGCATCGTGTTCAAGCGCGAAGACTTGAACCATACCGGCGCGCACAAGATCAACAATACGGTCGGCCAGGCGCTTCTGGCCCGGGCCATGGGCAAGAAGCGTGTGATCGCCGAGACCGGCGCAGGCCAGCATGGCGTGGCCTCGGCCACGGTGGCTGCCAGGCTGGGCATGAAATGCGTGGTCTACATGGGCGCCGACGACATCAAGCGCCAGGCCATCAACGTGTTCAGGATGAAGCTGCTGGGCGCCGAAGTGGTGAGCGTCGATTCGGGTTCGCGCACGCTAAAGGATGCGCTCAACGAGGCTATGCGCGACTGGGTCACCAATGTCGACGATACGTTCTACATCCTCGGCACGGTTGCCGGTCCGCACCCATATCCGGCGCTGGTGCGCGATTTCAACGCCGTTGTCGGCCGCGAAGCACGTCGGCAGTGCATGGACGAATACGGCAAGCTGCCAGAGGCGCTGGTCGCATGTGTCGGCGGCGGTTCGAATGCGATCGGCCTGTTCTATCCGTTCATCGACGATCGCGAGGTGGCGATGTACGGCGTGGAGGCGGCCGGAAGAGGGCTTTCGGGCATAGAGCATGCCGCCAGCCTGTGCGCCGGGCGCGTCGGGGTACTGCACGGGTCCCGCACCTATCTGCTGGACGACGATGCCGGCCAGATTCGTCATACCCACTCGGTTTCGGCCGGGCTGGACTATCCGGGCGTGGGTCCGGAACATTCCTGGCTCAAGGATTCGCATCGCGCCGAATACGTTGGCGTCACCGACGACGAGGCGCTCGAGGCATTTCATCTGTGTACCCGCAAGGAAGGCATCATGCCGGCGCTGGAAAGCGCGCATGCAGTGGCGTGGGCGATCAAGCAGGCCGCCGGCATGGACCGGGACCAGGTGGTTCTGGTCAACATGTCCGGGCGTGGCGACAAGGACATTCACACCGTGGCCGATCTCGAGGGCATCAGCATTTGACTCGTTCCAACAACAGAATCGATCGGCGTTTCGCCGAGCTTGACAGTCGGGGCCGCAAGGGCCTGATTCCGTACATCACCGCCGGCCATCCCAAGCCGGAATTGACCGTCGGCATCATGCATTCGCTGGTGGCCGGCGGCGCCGACCTGCTGGAACTCGGGATCCCGTTTTCCGATGTCATGGCAGACGGCCCGGTCATTCAGCATGCATGCGAAGCGGCGCTCAAGCAGGGCATGACCCTCGACCGGGTGTTCTCCCAGGTCGCCGAGTTTCGCAAGCGCGACGCCGACACGCCGGTCATCCTGATGGGCTACATGAACCCGGTCGAGCGGCGCGGCCTCGATACTTTTGCCGAACAGGCCGCAGAGGCCGGTGTCGACGGGTTGCTGATCGTCGACTGTCCGGCCGACGAAGCCGCCGACACCACGGGTGTATTCGGTGGCCGCGAACTCCACCAGATCTTCCTGGTGGCACCGACTACCACCGAGGCGCGCATCGAGCGCATGACGCCGCTGGCCGGTGGCTTCATCTACTACGTCTCGCTCAAGGGTGTGACCGGCTCGGCCGCGCTCAACGCCGATGACCTGGCGCCCGCCGTCGCCTCCATCCGCGCCCGCTCCGATCTCCCGGTCGCCGTCGGTTTCGGGATCTCGACGCCCGAGCAGGCCGAGGCGGTGGGCACGATCGCCGACGCCGTGGTCATCGGCTCGGCGCTGGTGCACCGGCTGGACGGCGCGCAAACCCTTGAGGCAGCCGGCGAAATCGTCGTCGACTACATCGGCAGCATCCGTGCCGCGCTTGATCGTCTCGACGACGCCGCGCCAGTCGAGGCACGTGCATGAGCTGGTTCCAGAAACTGATGCCGTCGCGCATCCGGACCGAGGGCGGAAAGACGCGCAAGGTGCCGGACGGTCTTTGGATCAAGTGCAAGCAGTGCGAGGCGGTGCTTTACCGTCCGGAGCTCGAGCGCTCGGTGATGGTCTGTCCCAAATGTGATCACCATATGGCGCTGAGCGGTCGGGCCAGACTCGACACCTTTCTCGACCAGGACGGGCGTGAGGAACTGGCGACAGGTCTTCGGCCTTCAGATCCTCTGAAATTTCGCGACAGCAAGCGTTATCGCGACCGCCTGGCGGCCGCTCACAAGGCTACCGGCGAGAGCGATGCGATGGTAACCATGCGCGGAAGCGTGCTGGGGCTGCCGCTGGTTGCGAGTGCTTTCGATTTCAAGTTCATGGGCGGTTCCATGGGCTCCGTGGTCGGCGAAAAGTTCATGGCCGGCGTCGATGCCGCGCTCGAGCATCGACTGCCGCTGATATGCTTCTCCGCTTCCGGGGGCGCCCGGATGCAGGAAGGGCTTTACTCGCTCATGCAGATGGCCAAGACCTCCGCCGGCCTGGCAAGGCTTACCGAGGCCGGGTTGCCCTACATTTCCGTGTTGACCCATCCAACCACCGGCGGCGTTTCGGCCAGCCTGGGCATGCTGGGTGACATCAACATCGCCGAGCCCAATGCGCTGATCGGTTTTGCCGGTCCCAGGGTCATCGAGCAGACCGTGCGCGAGCAGTTGCCGGAGGGCTTCCAGCGCGCCGAGTTCCTGCTCGACAAGGGCGTGATCGATCAGATAGTCGACCGCCGGGAGATGCGCCAGAAGATCCATCAATTGCTCTCGCTTCTGCTCGGCGGTCACGGTTACGGCCGCCCGCGCGAAGGCCGCGTGGAAACGGTTGGAAGCCCGCCTGAACAGACAACCGGCGACCCGGCGGAAGACCGCAGCGACCAGGATTGAAGCGATCCGACCGGCGGGATGGACTGTCGTCGAAACCGTCGGCCCGCAGGAACGGGACCCATGACTGAATTCCGCGCATCCCTGGACGGCATGCTTCGGCGCCTGGAACAGCATGCGCCGCAGGCCCGGATCGATCTCGGTCTGGACCGGGTCCGACAAGTGCTCGAACGACAGCGTCTTGATTTCGGCGAGACGCGCATCGTCAGCGTTGCCGGCACCAATGGAAAGGGATCGACGGTCGCTTTTATCGAAGCCATTGCTGCGCGTGCGGGCCTGAGCGCGCTTGCGTTCACCTCGCCCCACCTGGTGAGCTTCGGCGAGCGCTTCCGCTACCGGGGCCAGGCGCTGCCCGACGACGAAATCGCAAGTGCCCTGCATGCCGTGGAACGCGTCCGCGGCGACATCCAGCTGACCTGGTTCGAGCACATCACGCTCGCCGGTTTCGAGCTGGCCGCCCGACGACGGCCCGACTGGCTGATCGCGGAAGTGGGCATGGGCGGCAGGCTGGACGCAGTGAACGCGGTCGACGCAGACGTCGCCGTGATCACGTCGATCGGCCTCGACCACCAGCGTTTCCTCGGTCGGACGCGGGCCGAAATCGCAAAAGAGAAGTGCGGTATTGCGCGGGCCGGACGTCCGGCAATCGTGGCGGAAAAGAAGCGTCCCGAAGGCATGCTGGAAACGCTGGAAGCCGTCGGTGCACGGGTCAGCCTGGCCAGCCGCGATTTTGACTGGCGATGGCGCTCGGAAAAGCTGAATATTCGGGTTGGAAATCGTGAGATCGCCGGTTTTTCGCCCGGTCTCGCCGGTCGTCATCAGGGCGGCAACGCGGCGGCGGCTGCGGCAGCAGGGCTGGCGCTGGCACCGTCGCTGTCCAATCGCGAAATTTCCGAAGGCCTTGCCGCCGCGCGCCTGGCCGGAAGGTTCCAGCGCGTTGCGACTTCGCCCGATATCATCGTGGATGTGGCGCACAATCCAGCCGCCGCACGCGTACTTGCGGCCCAGCTGGCGCGCCTGCCGGGCGAGAAGTTCGCCGTATTCGCCGCGCTCGAGGACAAGGACATCGCCGGGATCGTTCGCCCGCTGGCCGGAACTTTTCGGCGCTGGTTTGCGGCAACGCTGGACGTGCCGCGCGGTCTTCGGGCAACCCAGCTGATTGCCCGTATGCGCAGGCTGCCTGCCGGGCGCCGCCCGGAAGCGTTAGAATCGGTATCGGACGCGCTGGCCGCGGCGCGCAAGGCATGCGAAACGGAGCGGCCGCCGGCTGATTCGGCGGCACGTACGATTATCGTGTTCGGTTCCTTCTACACCGCGGCCGCAGCGCTGAAGATACTGAAACAAAGCAATTCGGGCTGATATTCGGAGTTTCCGGTTTATTTCATGGACAAGGTCTTGAAGCGGCGCCTGATCGGCGCATCCATCCTGATCGCTCTCGCGGTGATTTTCGTACCCATGCTGCTGGTCGATCCGGATTCGGTCGGCGACGGTGCCGGCGAGGCCATCGACGTGCCCCCAATGCCGGAATCGGCGCGCGAAGTCCGGCGGATTCCGCTGGATCCTGAAGCCGCAAGAGTGTCGCAATCGGAGCCTGAATCGTCACCGCGCAGCGAGGATCCCGCTTCGACCCGGGCGCCCGATCCGGTCGAGTCGGCTGCCGAGGCGGATCGCGTCCGCCCGGATGAAGAGATCGTTCTCCGGCCCGATCTGACTGCGCCTCAACCCGCCGCCGAACAAGACGAAATGCCAGCCGACGGTAATAGCGCGCCAACTCAATCCGCCGGTGATGCCGGCCCCGAGCAGGCCGAGCCGACAGACAGTGTGGCCGAATTGGAACCTGAACCTGAATCTGCCCCGACATCCGAGCCCGCACAGCCTGCGCAGGTGTCCACGGGCGATTGGGCGGTCCAGGTGGCAAGCTTCGGCTCGAAGGACGCGGCCAGCCAGGTTCGGGCGCGTCTCGAGGCGCTGGGCCACGTCGTTGCCGACGACGAAATCGTGCGCGGTCAGTCTCTTTTGTATCGGCTGCGCACCGGGCCTTATCCCAGTCGAGCGGCGGCCGAGCAGGCGCTGGCGCAGATCAGCGCGACCGTAGCCGGGGTGGAGCCGATCGTTCGGGAGATTGATGACGATATGCGCGAAGGCGCGGCGTCTGCCTTTGCCGTGCAGGTGGGCAGCTTCGTCAGCGAGGACAATGCTGAAAGCGAAACCGCCAGACTGGCCGGCCTGGGCTTCGAATCGTTCCGTTTCAGCGAGCAGATCGGCGAGCGGCTGATCTGGCGGGTGATGGTCGGGCCGGTGTCCGAGCGAAGTGAGGCGGATGCGCTCAAGTCCCGCGTGGGCGAGCAGGCGGGCGTGGAAGGCCTGGTGGTGAGCTACTAGCGCGGCATGAACGGCGTCGACCTCGTCATTCTCGGCATTCTGCTGGCGTCCATCATCGTCAGTCTGGTCAGAGGATTCATCAAGGAAGTGTTTTCCATCCTGGTCTGGATGGCGGCCATCTTCGCCGCTTTCCAGGTTGCAGGCCCCCTGGCCACCGCGCTGGAGCCGATCATCGACCTGCCTTCGGCGCGGATCATCGTGGCTTTTGCCGCCGTGTTCGTTTTGGTGCTTGTCATCGGCGGACTGATCAGCTTTCTTGTCGGCAAGATGGTCGAGAAGACCGGGCTTTCTCCCACCGACCGCTTCTTCGGCGGCATTTTCGGTCTGGCCCGAGGTCTGGTCATCGTGGTGTTGGCGGTGTTGCTTCTGCGAGTCACCCCGTTTGCCCAGGACCCCTGGTGGAATGACTCCCGGCTGCTGCCCACGTTCGAAGCCCTGGCCGAGCAGGCCCGGGTCTGGTTGCCGGAATCGGTTCGGGACCTGCTGGATCCTGGAAATCAGTCGACTCGATCCGCGGTCAGTGAGAAATCATTACCGGCACTATTGGAGCCCTGAGATGTGTGGTGTTGTAGGAATTTTCGGTCGTGGCCCGGTTGCGGCACGACTTTATGACGCGCTGACGATTCTCCAGCATCGCGGCCAGGATGCGGCGGGGATCACGACGCTGGACGGCCAGCGAATGCGCTCGGCGCGTGGCATCGGTCTGGTTCGAGACGTGTTCGACGCCAGGTCGATGGACGGTCTTACCGGCGATATCGGCATCGGCCACGTGCGCTATCCGACCGCCGGCTGCGATCGGCCCGACGAAGCCCAGCCGATGTACGTCAATGCGCCCTGGGGCATCGCGCTCGGGCATAACGGCAACCTGGTCAACAGCGAGTCCCTCAGCGAATCGCTGTTTCGCGAGGACCGTCGCCATATCAACACCGAGTCCGATTCGGAAGTGCTGCTGAACGTGCTCGCCCACGAACTCTCCGAGCGTTGCACCCGTTCGCTGAGCGCCGACAACGTGTTCGCCGCGGTCGAGGGGGTCCATCAGCGCTGTCGCGGCGCCTACGCCGCGGTGGCGTTGGTCGCCGGTGTCGGCATGCTGGCCTTCCGTGATCCGCACGGTATCCGCCCGGTCGTGCTGGGACGGCGCGACGGCGAGCACGGCGAGGAGTACATCGTGGCGTCGGAATCGGTGGTGCTGGACATTCTCGGCTTCGACCTGATTTCCGACCTGGATCCAGGCGAGGCGGTGCTCGTGACGCTGGACGGGGAACTGATCCGTCATGCCAGCGAGCACGCCAGCGCGCATACCCCGTGTCTGTTCGAGTATGTGTACTTTGCCCGACCCGATTCCCTGATCGACGATCTTTCGGTTTACAAGGCCAGGCTGCGCATGGGCGAAAAGCTGGCCGAACGCATTCTGGCCGAGTGGCCCGACCACGATATCGACGTCGTCATTCCGGTGCCCGATACCAGTCGCACCGCCTGCTTGCCGCTGGCGCACCGGCTTGGCGTCAAGTATCGCGAGGGTCTGATCAAGAACCGCTATATCGGTCGGACCTTCATCATGCCCGGCCAGGCCGAGCGTGCGCTTTCGGTCAGGCGCAAGCTCAACGTGCTCGAGCTGGAGTTCCGCAACAAGAACGTTCTGCTGGTCGACGACTCCATCGTGCGCGGTACGACCTCGAGACAGATCATCGAGATGGCGCGCGATGCCGGCGCCAGAAAAGTCTACCTGGCATCGGCGTCGCCCCCGGTGCGCCATCCCAATGTCTACGGGATCGACATGCCGGCGGCCAGCGAGCTGGTTGCCGCTGATCGAAGCATTGAGGAAGTGCGTCGGATCATCGGTGCCGACCGCCTGGTCTATCAGGATCTCGATGACCTGGAGCGCGCGGTTCGCGGCAAGAATACGCGCCTGGCGGGATTCGATTCGTCGTGCTTCAACGGCAGGTATGTGACCGGCCTGGACGATGGCTACCTGGAAGCCCTGCAGGCACGCCGTTCGGACTTGGTGAAGGAGACTCGAAGGATCGGAAACGGCTGATCGGACCGGGTGCAGGGTTCACCCGGCTTTCATGACGGGCGCATCAACATCATCCAATGACTGAATCTGCAATCGTATGGTTCCGGCGCGATTTCCGGCTGGCCGACAACCCGGCACTGGATCACGCGCGACAGGATTTCGGACGAATAATTCCGGTTTATATCCATGACCCGGAGACCGAGTCGCCGTGGTCACCGGGCGCGGCCAGCCGATGGTGGCTGCACCATGCACTGGACGAGCTTGATCAGCGTCTGGCCGATCGCGGTGCCCGTCTGATCATTCGCATGGGCGATGCGCGCGCCGAACTGGACCGGCTGCTGGACGAGACGGGGGCGAGCGCGGTTTACTGGAACCGGCTCTATGAACCGGCTCTCGTTGCTCGCGATCGGAAAATCAAGGCGCACCTGAAGGCCGAATCCATTAATGCGCGCAGTTTTCGCGCCGCTGTGCTTTTCGAGCCCTGGGAGTTGCTGAAGGATGACGGTAGCCCCTACCAGGTATTCACGCCGTTCTGGAAACGGATGCAGCGCGACTGGCGTGCCGTCCAGCCGTGCCCGGAGCCCCGCTCGCTGGCAGACGGCGGTGGCGACGTCCTCAGCATGACGCCAGACCAGCTGGCGCTGCTGCCCGGCCACGATTGGGGCGAACGGCTTGGCGACTACTGGACGGCCGGCGAACTGGCCGCCCGGCGTCGTCTGAAGGCGTTTGCCGACGGTCCGGTCAAGCGCTACGACGACGCGCGCAACCTGCCCGATCGAGAGGGCACCTCCGGTCTTTCTCCTTACCTTCATTTCGGCCACGTCTCGCCGGTTCAGATCGTGAATGAACTGGCGCCGTCGGGCGAGTTGCCCGGCGGCAAGGGCGCGCTTTCACTGGTGCGGGAGCTGGCCTGGCGTGAATTCTCGGCGACGCTGCTGCACCATGCGCCGCACTTGTCCGATCACCCGCTGCAGCAGCGCTTCGAAGCGTTCCCCTGGCGCAGCGAATCGGACTATGCCGACGATCTCGAGGCCTGGCAGCGCGGCCGCACCGGCGTACCGCTGGTCGACGCCGGAATGCGCGAGTTGTGGCAGACCGGCTGGATGCACAACCGGGTGCGCATGGTGGTCGCTTCCTACCTGACCAAGAATTTGCTGATCCCGTGGCAGGAAGGCGCGCGCTGGTTCTGGGACACGCTGGTGGACGCCGACCTGGCGAACAATACCCAGGGCTGGCAGTGGACGGCGGGTTGCGGCGCAGATGCCGCACCTTATTTCCGCGTCTTCAATCCCGAACTGCAGGCCGAGAAATTCGATCCCGAAGCCGCTTACGTCCGTCAATGGTGTCCGGAGCTCGAAGGGCTGGACGCACGCGGTCTTGCGCGCATGGACGACGACGAACGCAAGCGGCGCGGCTATCCCCGGATGCGCGTGGATCTAAAGGAGAGCCGGCGCCGGGCGCTGGACGCTTTCGGCGCCATCAAGAACAATACCGGCTCGAGTTGACTGTTCAGCGGCTGCGAGGGTCGAAATTCTGGCGATAGCACCAATGCCAGGGTTCCCATTCGATACCGTGGCGGTTGTGGTTTGGATAGGATTCACGGAAGCCGTAAAGGCGGGCCTGCGACTTCAGCCACTCGTAGGCCCTGGACATCGAAAATTCCTGCGAAAGCGGCGTAATGCCCGGCGAAGTCAGATCCAGGGCATCGGCCGAATGGTGCTCGCTGTATCCGGGCGCCGCGGTGACCCGCAGGATTCGTTCGATGGATTGGCCGGATGCGAGCTTTTTCCGAATGAGTTCGGCCTGATAATGCAGACTTCTGAAACCCGACACCAGTTGCAATTCGATGTCGTGGTGTTTGGCGTCTGCCCGCATGGCCTTCCAGGCATTCGAGGCCTCGAGTGACAATTCGGTATCCCTGTTGAAGATGTCCAGGCCGACCGAGACGCGTTTGTCCGTTTCAGGCACTGTCATGAGCCGGTGCTTGACCCCGTAATTGGCTGGGATGCCCAGTTCGCGATGGAGGCGGGCGACCTGCTGCTCCCAATCGGCGGCCTCGTCGAAAAGGCGCTTGGAAAGGTCCACGGGCTGGTTGTCGTCTGGCAAGCCGGTGGCCTGATATCCCATACGCTCCATGAATGCCCAGGCCTGGGGCTTGACCGTGCAGTTCAGTCGCTGGATGCCGTAGGCACGCGCTGTATGCTCGACTTTGCCGATGAGCTTTCGCGCCGTGTCGGCGCGCGCCTGCTTCGGATCGAGATACATCGCCAGCAGCTTGGCATGGTCGAGATCCAGCGCGGCCATGCCCGAGAGCTTCCGGTCGTCGATGGCCAACAACAGCGCTTCATCGGGGAGCAGTGCCGCCAGACGCTTGCGGATGCCGTCGCGCTGGGCGGCTGGATTGGGCTTCATCAGGTCTGGGAGGCGTCCTCGCACCAATTCTGCAAGCTTGGGCAGTTCCGAGGCACGTGCAGGCCGGACGCGGACCTGTTCCTGGTTCGAATTCATGGCAAAAACCCCATGCTATATTCCGGCTGATGAAGACTCCCCGCAGTCTCGAAGATTGGCTGAACTCGGCATTAGTATCGCTTACCTTGCTGGCGTTTGCATCACTGATGTTGGCATTGCCCCTGTATCGTGTCGCGGCTGCGAAATGGCCGGAGCCGATTGTGGAGCAGGTTTATCCGGACGGGCGCGTGAGTCTTCGCGAGTCGCTGCCGCTGTCCGGTGACGACGGCGTGGTGCGGAGCCGGCCGCTGAACGCCGCGCGCATCGAGTTCGACGACCAGGCTCGCGTACTGGGCTACGTTGTCGCGATCCGATCCGTCGAAGATGCGCTGCGCACCCCGCCCGGCGGTACGGTCTGGCGTCCCGGCGGTGAGGACTGCGAACTGGGCGTCAAGGCGCCCGGGCGGGTCATCCAGTGGGTGGCTTGCAATCGTGTGACCGAGGTCTCCCGTCCGAACCGCATGCACTTCGTTGCTCGCGCCCGACTCGCGTTTTCCCGGGGGCTGCCAGGCCTGAGCGAGCACTGGAACCTGAAAAAGCAGTCCAGGAAGCGCACGGAGAATGGATGAAGATCCCGAAGAAAAGCTTGCGACCCATGTTATTTGTGCTTTTTCGATCCCTCGTGCAGCGCGTTCGAACAAACTGAAACCGGTCGGCAAAGGTAAAACTCAGGGTCGATCCGAACCGAAGGGGAACGCAGTGATCAGAACTTCCATTCCGCGACCAGGATTCCGAAATTGTTGCTGGGATCCTCAAGATCCGGTCCACTTTTCGTCTCCACCGAATCAGTGGCCACGTTCAACGTAAAATGCAGGCCCCAGCCCGGCCGCTCGTAGTGCAGGCCCAGCACCAGCTGGCCGAGAAGTTTTTCCGGGTCGATCTGTTCGTTTTCGGTCCATTCGTTGCCGCTGCGCAGAAGGTTGCCGTGTCGGGGCAGGGCAAACAGCAGGCCGGTCGCGCGGACAATGGCGCTGGCGTAGAAGTAGCTTTCAGCCGGAGCCTGAATCCTCGCGTCAAAGTCCAGGTTGCGACCGGTGGGTGTCGGCGCCGGCGCGAACCCGCCCGGTCGGTCTCCGAAGCGGAATTCCAGGGCCGCCTGGCCGAAAGTGAAGAAGTTGCCCAGCGCGGCGTCGATATTCCAGGTTGCATCCATCCACGCGTTGTCGAAAAATTTACGCTTGCGCATGGCATAGACGTTCAGCAGCGGTTCGTTATCGAGCTGGTTACGCCAGCCCTCGGGGCTGTTGGCGCCCGAAAGCGCATGCGCGGCCTTCTGGGCGTGCTTGGCCTGCGTCAGGTCACCGACCCACCCGAGCAGCGTCTGGAAGCCGGTCAATTCGTCGTTGTTGAACGCAATATGCGAATTGGTCCAGCCCAGCATGCCGACGTAGGGCACGTCGGTGAAGATCGGATCGCGGCGTCCGATATCGTTCGGCGTTTGCATGTTCTGGGCGATCGTCCAGGTTTCGCGATAGCGCAGATCCCGTCGATCCGGCAGCAGCAGCGACGCCAGCCGTTTGCCGAAGGCGGGCGTTCCAGCGGTGGCCGACAGTGAATCGGCGAGCGCCGAGCTCTTCTGAAGAAATATCCCGTTCGTGAACTGGTTGTCGGAGCCGAGAAACTCGTCGTTGGCCCAGCCGGCCCGCCATACGGATTGTGCCGATGCGATTGCCGGCGATCCAAGCAAGACTGCGGCCACAAGGCTGATCGTGGTCCTGGAAATTCGCCGACGAAGGC
>Ga0209938_1000674_pt1 | contig 18663 bp, 16 predicted proteins | sample SalPonR2_C_D1_MG_FD_185708 | JGI IMG/M metagenome (GOLD analysis project Ga0209938, IMG submission 185708) | Salt pond soil microbial communities from South San Francisco under conditions of wetland restoration - Salt Pond MetaG R2_C_D1_MG... ... | reverse complement strand
GTAAACGAGGTACAAAACTATTACAGTGGTAGCTTTACGCCCGATATGATCCTGGTAGGGATTGCGAATGATAAAAACAGAGTCCGGGATCTGATTACCTCAAAAATAACTACCAAGTATGGCATGTCTTTTCCCGAAAGGAACGGGGAAGCCGATAACTTCAGGAAATTTATCCAACAAGAACTAATCCCTTTTATTGAAAGCAAATATCCCGTTACAGCTTACAGGACCTTAATTGGTCATTCTTATGGCGGATTATTTACCTTAAAGAAGCGATTCAAAGATCTACTTCTGGCCTTCAAAGCATCCTTAAACTACTTCGTTGATGGTAATCAGCAATTTTGCACTATCTTAAACCTTTGGTAGTCTTGCCGGTCAAAGCTTAAAACCTGTGCAACATGAAGAAGACCACGCTTTACGCTAAATTATTCCCTTTATTCCTATTGTGTCTCCTTATCAGCATGAGTTGTGAGAAAGCGGACCCTATGTCGGATATTGAACCGGAAGCACCGAACACTACCGACCTCACTAACCTACCATTTGGTGGGGTAGCACCGACCAATATCTTAATCCGTAACCAGGGTAATCCACAACCGGACTTTCTCTCTTTATGGCTCTGTGGGCTACCAGCCGACGGTGCCGGTGCTAATGACGCCAGCGACTGGACTAATGCCGATGGCACCTGGGATTACACCCGCAAACCTCAGGTACAGGGCAATGTCACCTGGAATAGTGAATTCAATATCACGCTGGATGGTAATGGCAAGCGGATCATCACCGGCAATGCCCTGCCCAATCACCCCACGGGTGTTTTCCCTATTGAGCCCGGCAGTATTCCCTACCAATACGACGGTAACCCCAACATTATCTCCGAGCACGTCGTCAATTATACCTTACCGGCACTACCCGAAATTGCGCCCAGTCCCAGTTGTGTAGGTTTTGGACCTTCGGGTATCTCCCTATCCGGCAGTGCCATCTATCACGGTGCCTCCACCCTGGGTACAGATGCGGCGGCTCACGAAATGCTGGATCGGTTTGGCGGGCATACCGATGGTACAGAAAGATACCATTACCATTTCCCCTCCGAGGATTTGCAAGACCATATTCATCCACATGAACACGGGCATTCCGCGTTAATGGGTTATATGCTTGATGGCTTTGGTATTTACGGGCCTTACGGAGAAGATGGGGAGCTACTCACGTCTGCCGATCTGGATGAGTGCCATGGCCATACACATCCGGTTCTTTGGGATGGGCAAATGATCGACTTATATCATTATCATTGGACTTATGATTTCCCCTATAACATCGGTTGCTACAAAGGCACGCCACAATAACAAAGCATTGATGCAAAAATTAAATCTTATCCTTTCTACATTACTATTTAGTGGTCTATTCGCTTTTTCTGCCTGCTCGGAAGAAGCCGAAATGACCATAAACAATGTTGAATCACCCAACATACTACTCATCATCGCCGACGACCTGGGAAAAGACGCCATCAATGGATACCAGGAAGGTGTCCTTAAGCCGGTAACGCCGAATATCAATGCTTTGCAAAGCAATGGATTAACCTTCCAAAATTTTTGGGTTAACCCCACCTGTACCCCCACTAGAGCGGCTATCATTACAGGTAAGTATGGCTACCACACAGGAGTATTGTCCGCCGGAGATATACTGAGCCCATCGGAAGTCAGTTTACAAAAATATCTCCGTGAAAACACCAATCAAAAGTACGCCACGGCTGTTGTGGGAAAATGGCATTTATCTGGTAATCAAGCAAGCACGAACCCAGAATCGTTTGGCATGGATTATTATGCAGGTCTAATCAGAGGAGCTGTTGATGACTACTACCGATGGCAATTAACAGAAGATGGTGCAAGCAGTCTGCAAACCCAATACATTTCGGAGACTTTTACCGACTTATCAATCGATTGGATCAACGCACAGACCAAACCCTGGTTTTTATGGCTAGCCTATAATGCGCCCCATACCCCTTTCCATACTCCACCCGAAAATATGCATTCTCAGGGTAACCTGGCTACCTACGCTAACGGTATGGATCCTCTTCCTTATTACCTTGCCGCAATCGAAGCGATGGATTTCCAAATCGGAAGATTACTAGAAAATATCCCCCAGGCGGAAAGAGAGCGTACCCTCATTATTTTTATAGGTGATAACGGAACCCCAGGAAATGCCGCACAAACACCTTACGCCTCTAACACTACTAAAGGAACACTATTTCAAGGTGGCATCAATGTACCCATGTTTATCTCCGGTAAAGGTCTCAACCGCCAGGGTATAGAAGATAATCTAATAACGGGTACGGATCTATTTGCCACTATTTCCGAAATAGCGGGTTTGGACCTTCCCCAAATTCACGATAGTAAGAGTTTTAAGTCCTTACTTTCTCAGCCATCGGTCATAAGGGGATTTCAATATGCGGAAACAAATAATTCCTGGACCATCCGTAATCAGCAGTATAAACTAATCATCGACGATAATAGCACTGAAGTAATGTATGACTTAATCAATGATCCTTATGAACAAAATAATCTCCTAGATGCCTCCCTGACCAATGAGGAAGCTAATGCCCTGGAGGCCTTAAACGCAAAACTGTTGGAGATTAGAAATTAATCGAAAGTAGGCACCTTTCTAAAGTAAGAGCGCGTTAAATACTTCGTCCAGAGGTTACTTTTTGTATTGAGTATCCCACTACATTTAGAAATCTAACATCTCAAAATATAACCATGCGACTCACCCCTAAAAAAGACGAATATATAGAATCCGAAATTGCTAATTCCGCTACCCACGGTGTTGGGATATTGATCGGACTGATCGGACTGCCCCTCTTAATTTACTACGCCTCGCTACGGGAAAACAGTAGTTACCTGTGGTCGGCCATAATTTACGGGACGACCTTCTTAATGGTTTTCACCACCTCCACCCTCTATCACGCTTTGTGGCATACCCGACACAAGTCCGTTTTTGCGATCCTAGATCACATCTCCATTTACTGCCTTATCGCCGGCACCTATACCCCTTTTCTAATGATCTACCTCAATGAAGGAATTGGTCGATGGGTACTGTATGGCCTATGGATCGTCGTTTTGGCAGGTATCGTCTTTAAAGTATTCTTTACCGGCAAGTATAATTTTATTTCTACCCTGGTCTACCTGGCCATGGGCTGGAGTATTATACTGGTCTTCCAGTCTTTTTTGGTGCTGGTACCAATGTCCGCTATCATTTGGACCGGAATCGGTGGGGCTTTCTATACAATCGGGGCCATCGTTTATTTACAGGATCACATTCCCTATAATCACCTGGCCTGGCACTTTTTTGTTTTGGCCGGAGCGGTGAGTCATTTTGTGGCAGTGTTTTATTTGGTTTTAGTCTAACCCGCTGTATTCCTTATCCATCTACCCTGTCTCCTTATCTAAGCAGGGGTGTTTGGTTCTGGTTGAGCTCCATTTTCCAGGATTAAAATGTCCCCCTTCGAAGGGATTAGCGTCGTCTTTGCCCAGTGGGCACCCCGAAGGAATGGCTATGCCAAAAGAGTAGGGGTGAATGGTTCTAAGCCGTGTCCTATTCATATGTGCCGTTAGGCACAAAACGTGGGTAGATTTCTTAGTAACCTACCGCCGCATCACAATCCCTTCCCCCGCTAAATAATCCTTCAGGTCACCGATCTCCATTTCACGAAAGTGGAATATACTGGCCGCCAGACCAGCATCGGCCTTCCCTTTGGTGAAGACATCTTTAAAATGTTCCATCGTACCGGCACCCCCAGAGGCAATGACCGGAATGGAGAGTAAGTCCGAGATGTGTGCCGTCGCGTCTAGCGCAAAACCCGCCTTGGTACCGTCGTGATCCATCGAGGTGAATAAGATCTCGCCCGCACCGCGCTCCTCACATTCTTTGACCCATTCGAAGAGCTTCACCTCGGTAGAAATGCGGCCGCCGTTGAGGTGCACGATCCACTCGCCGTCTACGTATTTGGCATCGACCGCCACGACTACAAACTGACTACCAAAAGCCTTAGCTAATTCACTGACCAACTCGGGACGCCGTACCGCTGCCGAATTCACGGAGATCTTATCCGCACCACTATCCAATAGTACCCCGACGTCTTTGATCGAACGGATGCCACCACCGATGGTAAAGGGGATATTCAAATGGTGTGCGATCTTATTGGCCAGGGCCGCCAGCGTCTTGCGCTTCTCGTGGGTGGCGGTAATATCCAGGAAGACCAGTTCGTCGGCCCCTTTCTGGGAATATAGGGCTCCCAGCTCAACCGGATCGCCGGCGTCGCGCAGATTGACGAAGTTGACGCCTTTTACAGTGCGTCCGTCTTTAATATCGAGGCAGGGAATAATGCGTTTGGAGAGCATATTAATTGAATTTTTCGAGTTCTTTGAGGCTAATGTGTCCTTCGTAAATGGCCTTGCCGATAATGGCTCCGTAGCAATCGATTTGGGCCAGGCGCTCCACTTCGTCCAGCGTGGTAATACCACCACTGGCGATCAGGTTCAATTCGGGCAGCTCTTCACGTATCTTTTCGTAAGTTTCTACGGCGGAGCCTTGTAGCAATCCGTCTTTGGACACATCGGTAGAAATGGTGTAGCGGATGCCTTTGGTAAAATAAGATTGCAGAAACTCAAACAGCTCCCGGTCACTACCCTCCTGCCAGCCGCTAACGGCAATATTACCCTCTTTAAAGTCGGCGCCCAGAATGATCTTTTCCGCGCCGTACTGTTCCAGCCAGGCCAGAAAAACATCTGGGTCTTTAACCGCAATGGTGCCGCCGGTAATTTGCTGCGCACCGCTTTCAAAAGCGATGTGTAGGTCTTTTTCCGATTTTAGTCCCCCGCCGAAATCTATGCGGAGATTGGTGTGGGCAGCAATCCGCTCCAATACCTTATAGTTGATAATCTTTTTCGCTTTAGCGCCGTCCAGGTCGACCAGGTGCAGGCGTTGGATGCCCGCATCCTCAAAAGTTTTGGCCACCTCCAGTGGGTCTTCGTTGTAGACCTTCTTCTGCTCGTAGTCGCCCTGGGTCAGACGTACACATTTGCCTTCAATAATATCTATAGCAGGTATGATAAACATTTGTTGAATCGTTGAATTGGTGAATGGATGAATTATAAGGCCAAAAAGTTGTTGATGATGCGCTCGCCTACGGAGCCAGATTTCTCCGGGTGGAACTGAGTAGCGTAGAAATTGTCTTTCTGCAGGGCAGAACTGAAGGGCTGGATGTAATCCGTCCTGGCGGTGGTATAGGGTCCATCCTCGGCATAATAGCTGTGCACGAAGTAGACGTATTCCCCTTTTAAATCGGAGGTGATAATACTACCTTCCCTATCGGTCGGCAAAAGGCTGTTCCAGCCCATGTGTGGGACTTTCTCCCCCGCCTCCGGCTGAAAACGTTTCACCCGCTGCGGGATGATTCCCAGGCAGGCGGTATCGTTTTCCTCACTGTATTCGCAAAGCAATTGCATACCCAGGCAGATGCCCAACACGGGCTGCGTCAGGGAGCGAATGAGCTCATCCAGACCCTTTTTCCTGAGAAAATCCATGGTTGTACTGGCCTCCCCCACACCGGGAAAGATCACCTTATCGGCGGCACGAATCTGTGCATGATCATCCGTTAGTACCGTATCGACGCCGAGGCGTTCCATGGCATAAAGAACGGAGCGTACATTACCGGCGTTATAATCAATAATTGCGATGGACATATCTGTACTCGATTTCAGCTTGATGCAAATGAAGGCGCAAAGTTAAGTAATAAGTCCGTAACAAACCGGAGCCCTTTTCGGTTTCCCCTGAAAAAGGACTAGTCATAAATCATTTTACAAGGCTGGATATCCCCCAATTAACCTTGATTAACCTTTTTTCATCTGTTTTTCTAATCAAAGCAGCTATCCCTCTGTTATACAACCGAATGCACAACAAAAAAAATCCTATGTCACCAGTATTTACCCGCTTTCTTTTTGTATTGAGTCTAATGACCACCTTGAGCGCCCTCCATGCTCAATCTACCATAAAGGGGGTGTTAAACAATGGTGAGACCGGAGAACCGCTACCCTACGCTACCTTAATTTTGCACGACAGTGCCGATAGTAGTATGGTCGCCAATGCCCTGACCGAAGCGGATGGCGCCTTTACCATGCAAGCGCCAGCTGGAGACTATTACCTACTCTGTAAATACGTGGGTTTTGAAGATAAAATCATACCCAACATTACTATTTCTGCCAGCGATAAAACCAAAAATCTCGAAGAAATCAATCTCATGACCGGTGCCGTAGACATCGAAACGATGGAAGTCAAAGCCGATCGCAGCAAAATGGAAATGAAGCTCGATCGTCGGGTCTTCAACGTCGGGAAAGACCTGACCAATGCGGGTAATAACGCGGCCGATATTCTGAACCGTGTTCCCTCGGTAAACGTCGACCCGGAAGGGAATGTAAGCTTGCGTGGTAGCGGAAGCGTGCGTATCCTGGTAAACGGAAAGCCTTCGGGGCTACTGTCTGCCGGAGATACGGAAGCACTACTGCGTATGCAGGGCGATATCATAGAGAGTATCGAGGTGATTACCAACCCTTCTGCACGCTACGAAGCCGAGGGAGAGGCCGGGATCATCAATATTATATTAAAGAAAAATCAAGAAAAAGGGGTGAATGGCTCTTTTGGGGCTACCGTAGGCTCGCCAACCAATTATGGTGCTTCTTATAATCTCAATTATCGTCAGCAGGACCTGAATTTCTTCTCTAACTTCGGAGTGGATTATCGTCGCACTCCGGGGGGTGGTAATTCGACCCAGCGTTTCTTTGATAATGCTGGTAATCTGACTAATTTCTTCACCAGCGAGGAAGATCAGATGCGCGGAGGCGTCGGCGGCTATTTTCAGGGGGGACTAGACTGGAATATTGATGAGAAAAACCTGCTCACTACTTCCTTACTCTACCGGCTGGGAGAAGACCGCAACGAAGGTACAGTGACTTACCGGGATTTTAATACGGATAGCCAGCTGACCAACACCACCATCAGGGATATTGTAGAAAATCAAACCGATCATAATCTGGAAGCTTCGCTGGACTATAAGCGCACCTTTGACGAAGAAGACCGGGAGTGGACCTTTAGCTTTAAATACATTCTCAGTGATGATACGGAGATTGCGGATATCGTACAGAGCAGTGACGATTCGATGGATGATCTCCTGCAAAACTCTCGTAATACCGAAGATGAAGAAAATATACTGATCCAGACGGATTACATCCATCCCATCGGCGAGAATAGTAAATTGGAGGCCGGACTAAGGGCCGCACTGCGTACCGTCGATAATGACTTCCTGGTGCAGGAGGAGCAAGCTGATGGTTCTCTAGAAACACTGGGTAATTTTGACGACTATCTGCGCTATACCGAAGACATTTATGCTGCCTACGTTATTGGTGCGCACGAGGCGGGGCCTTTGGGTATCCAGCTAGGGCTACGGGCAGAGTATTCCGATATCACGGCAGCCCTGCTGCGCTCCAACAACTCGAATGATCAGAACTATCTCAGCTTTTTTCCCAGTGCGGCCTTTACCTATAAGGTCACAGAAGAGAATCAACTACAAGTGAGCTACAGTCGTCGTTTAAGCCGGCCTTTTTTCCGCCGCCTTTTACCCTTTTCCAACTTTAATGATCCCCGAAGTAATGGTATTGGTAATCCGAATTTGCGCCCAGAGTTCACCAACTCTTTCGAGACCGGCTTCCTAAAGTACTTTACCAATGGTTCTTTACTGACGAGTGTGTATTACCGGCATACTACTGGCGTAATTGAAGAATTGATCCTACCCAGTAATGATGGTACCTCAATTGAATATCCGGTGAACCTTTCGGATCGTGATGCCTACGGTTTGGAAATGAGTTTCAACTACGATCTGACCGAATGGTGGAATGTGACCAGTGATCTCAATTTCTTCCGCGCTCAGGTGAACGGTTCTTTTGAAGGAGTAGACTACAGCGCCGATATTTTCTCCTGGACGGGTGGACTGATTACCCAGTTTGATCCCACGGAGACGCTACAGCTGCAGGCTTCTTTCGACTACAATGCTCCGCAGAATACGACTCAGGGCCGTCGTCTGGCCGTCTACTCGCTAGATTTGGCTGCCTCACTGGATATCCTACAGGGCAAGGGTACGATTACCATATCGGGTCGTGATCTATTCAATACACGTATTCGTCGTTCGGTGATTGACTTACCCAATTACAAGGCGGAGTCGGCTTTCCAGTGGCGGCAGACACGGCAGTTGGTGGCTACCTTCAGTTACCGATTGAATCAGGATCGGTAGGTAGTCACAAAAAACACGCCCCTTGCCGTTTCGTTAACGACAAGGGGCGTAAAGTTTTCCAAAAGGGACGCAAGGCAAAAAGCCTACCGGGCACTAGGCGGTATCGAAGGACGCACTTCTACCTTACTGGGCAGCGTACGCGGATGCATACGTAGCAGGTCGATCGTCATCTGGCCGATATCTTCGGGCTGGATCTTCCAAGTGTCTTCTTTGTTGGGCGTATGCCCATTGAAATAAGTCGCCACCGAGCCGGGCATGATGGTCGATACCTTCACCCCGTGCTTACGTAGGTCGAGCATAATGGCCTGCGAGAAGCCAACCAATCCAAACTTACTGGCATTATAGGCGGCTCCCTGAGCAAAGAAATTCGTACCCGCCAGGCTGGCGATGGTAATGATATACCCTTCTGTATTTTTAATGGCCGGGATCGACGCTTTCACACTATTGAATACCCCCGTCAGGTTAATATCGATGGTTTGCTGCCAGTCCTGGTGGCTCATCTCTTCGATAGGGGCAAAATGCCCGACGCCGGCGTTGGCAATGAGTACATCGATTTTACCAAAGGCATCGATGGTTTTTTTCACACTGGCTTCCTGAGCCGAATAGTTCACCACATCGGCCTCAATTCCAATGGCACTATCGGCGGCTATATTATTTAATTCGGCAGCCGCTTCGTCGGCGGCAGACTGGCTGCGGCTGGTTACCGCCACTTTCATCCCTTCTTTTACCATTGCCTCGGCAATCCCCAGACCAATTCCTTTCGATGCGCCGGTGATTAAGGCTACTTTTCCTTTCAGTTCTTGCATGTGTAATTCTATTTTTTAGATGGTTAGTTAATCTTTCTTTAAAGAGAACTGATGGGTGGCCGATAGGTTTGTCCATTGCCCTATTTTATGCCTATTAGTACACATCCGATGCTCTATTGGGTCCTTGCTTTCGCTAAAATAGCATTCGTCTGCTCGATCTCATCTTCAAAGACGGTATGGGCTCCGTTGGGATAAATACGCTCTGTAACCTCCGCCCCCACTTCCTGAAAATAAGCCGCCGTCTCCTTGACCCGAGCCAGGGGAATATGGGCATCCGTATCGCTACAACCCAGGAGCACCGGCATCCCGGAAAAATCGCCCTTATATTTCGATGTATCTAGCTCCGCCCCGATCAGGCCGCCACTATAGACAAAGAGTCCGCCGTACTTTTGCCCTTTTTGCGCCACGTATTCGCTGGCCAGACAAGCCCCCTGCGAAAAACCCAGAAAATAGATATGTTCATCAGCGATATCCGCCGCCCGGATTTCGGTCACTACCCCATCGAGCACACTTAGAGCACTACTCAGGCTGGGTTCATTTTGGGAGACGGGTGCCATGAAACTGTATGGATACCAGGTACCTTGGGTCGCACGTGGGGCCAGCAGCGCAAAATCATCCAGCTCCAGATAAGTAGCCAGGCCCAGGACCGACTCCGGCGTGGCGCCCCGTCCGTGGATCATAATCATTACTTTTTTGGCCTCCGCCAAAGGAAGGCCGCGATATGTGATGTCTTTGGTATGTTGGTGCATGGTTTATTTTTTACCTTTCAATAAATTTTTTCCGGTAGAAGTTCATGAGTTCCACCAAAACCAGTACTTAAACCATTACTTTTGTACAGGTAAACACAAAGTATATGAAGCGTATTTTCTTTTTTCTGGCTATTCTTCTGATTCTGCTCTACCTCGGTATCTGTTGGTATTTCTCCAATATAATTCTGAATCCCCCCCAGGGCGACCCGCTGGAGCGTACCGAAAAAATGCTGGCCATTAAAGGCCCCAATGCTCAACCGATCAACGACTGGCTCTCCGTGCCGGATACCTTTTCGGTAAAAAGCGTTGATGACGTAAGCCTGCGGGGTTGGCACTTCCAGGCTGATAGTGCCCAGTGTGCCATCATTATGGCTCACGGTTGGTCGACCAGTCGGCTGGCCATGATTAAGTATATGTACTTGTTTGAAGATTGCGGATGTGATATCGTGATCTACGACCATCGCGGCCATAACAAAAGTGATGATGCCTACGCGACGGGGGGAATCATGGAAGCAAAAGACCTGCTGCGCATTACTGAGTGGACGCAGCAACGGACGGGATTCTCCAATCAGCAGATCGGTTGGCTGGGGGTCTCCTGGGGTGGCGCAACGGTACTTCAGGCGGGAGCCGAAGAGGAGAACGTTGCCTTTATCATTTCAGATAGTCCTTTCCAGGACTGGCATTCTGCCGTCCTGGAAAGAGCCATCCGTGATTACGGGGCCTGGATCAATATTTTTGTACCCACGATTAAGGCACTGGTTAGTTTGCGGGCTAGTGTCCACTTTAGTGGTGCCAGTTCGCTATTGCGAGCACCGGACATTGACGAACCCGTCTTTCTGATTCATTCCAAAGCCGACTCTGCCACCGCCTCCTGGCAATCCGTTAATATTGCCGAAAAGCTCAATCCAGACCTCAGTATTTTTCACCATACCGAATGGGGCAATGATCACGCGGCCGACATCAGTAATAATCCAGCAGAATTTAAGGTACTGGTTGATCAATTCATAGACACTTTCGTTGAGCCCTTTGGCCGCTGTCGCTAAAAAACTACCACCGGCCGCCAGCATCATTCTTAGGCGGTCGGTCATCGGCTTCTTTGACTTCCAGCTCACTGTCCATAAACTCCTCTCCATCCAGGGCGATGATGGCTTTCTTACCGGCCATTTCGTCTTCCAACTCTACGAAAGCAAAGCCACGCGACTCTCGGGTGACCTTGTCATAAACTACTTTCGCATTCAACACCTCCCCAAATTGAGAAAACAGAATACGCAGATGCTCACCGTTGGTGCGCTCCGATAATCCTTTCACAAAAAGCTTCATTCTTGATACTGATTTAAATAAATAAATTCAATTGAGGAATGCCAGGTGGCCCTCCACCTGGCATTCTCACTAATCATCAATGGTTTGTTCTAATTTTTTCTTTTCCATACGCAATTCTTCCAAGCGTTCTACCACATCGGCTCCGGGTAACTGGTCTGCCCGGCGAACAATGCCGTACAGATAGTTTACCTGGTCGATCAGCATGGGTTTGGTATACGACCCCTCGGCACGTACCAGTTGCTTAGTGGCTTGCTGTAATTTCTCCAGCCGTTTTTTCTCTCCGGCACTCAGGTCATTCCGCTTCTCCAGCTTTTGTTGTTCTTCCTGGATATCGGCCCGCATCTTTTTCACCTCCGTCAGTAAATCCACAATTTCCAGGCCAATGGCTTCCTGCCGCTTTAGATCGGCCAGGCTCACGCCACTTGCCTTTACTTTTGGATCCATTTTCAGGGCGAAACTTTTTTCCATTACCTCATCATCTACTGTCAACTTTACGGTGTATTGCCCCGGGCTAACCATAGGTCCGCGGCTGTAGCGGCGGTAGGGGCTGGCCTCCCAGGCACCACTGTGGCGCATATCCCATTCAAAACGGTGCACACCCGGTTTGGTACTCAAGCGGCTATTTAGGGTGTATTCCACCTGATTCGTCGCCATATCCCGTACGACCTTAGATTCCTGGGCATTACTCCCTCCGACTAAAGTACGCACGACATCACCCGAAGCATTGAGGAATTCCATTTTAATGGGGCCTTTTACGCCTTTCGGCAAATAGTACTCAAGGGTCGCTGCGGGAAGTGGATAATCGATAAACTCCGAACCACTACTGGTGCGGTAGCGGTAGCGGATTTGATCTTTCGGCTGGAACAATTTCGCCGTACCGGCCTCCATTGATTCAACTCCCTGGTGCAAGGTAGTCAGGTTATCCATAATCCAGAAGCCACGCCCCATAGTGGAAAGCACCATATCCTTGCGGTGTAGCTTGATATCCGTAATGGGGGTAAGGGGTAAGTTTTGCTGAAAAGCTTTCCAGCTTTCGCCATCGTCGAAAGAAATAAACATACCGTATTCCGTACCCGCATAGAGTAGTCCTTCGCGGTTAGGATCTTCGCGTACCACCCGTACCGGGTAGTCTTCGGGAATACCATCGGTGATCAGCTTCCAGTTTTTGCCGTAGTTGGTCGTTTTATAGATATAGGGCTTCCAATCATCTAACTGATAGCGTAAGGTAGTAAAGTAAGCCTTACCCGCCTGGTGTGGAGAGGGCTCCACGCAGTCGACCCGGCCACCACCTGGCATTCCTTTAGGCGTCACATCCGTCCACTTTTCACCACCGTCGCGAGTGACGTGTACCGGGCCGTCGTTAGCACCGACCCAGATCTGACCTTTCTCCAGTGTGGACTCCCGAATCGCGTAAATGGTACTGTAAAACTCCTCACCCGTAATATCGCGCGTAATGGGTGAACCGGAGATCACCTGCTTGTCTTCCTCAAAGGCCGTCAAATCCGGAGAGATGATTTCCCAGGTTTTCCCCTCGTCGGTGGTCTTGTGCACAAATTGAGAAGTGTGATATACAACATTTGGATCGTGGGGCGATACGTGAATAGGGGACACCCGTTGGAAGCGAAATTTCAGCTCCCTGGGATTGTGTCCATACATATAGGCCGCCCCCACATCGTAACTTTGTTCCTGTCCTGTCTTTTTATTAAATACGCTAAAGCGACCTTTACAATTGGCGTATACAATATTCGGATTGCCGGGCTTCGGCACCGCCGGCCCCGTCTCACAACCACCCGTATTCATAATCAGTCCCAGCGCACCCAGTTGATGCGAATGGGGCGGACGGCTAGGTACCGAAACGGTCGAATAATTATCTTGCTGGCCGGCGTAAAGCCAGTACGGATATTGATCATCCACTTCGACCTGGTAGAGCTCGGCCGTGGGCTGATTCATTTGTGTCGACCAGGTTTTACCCCCATTATGGGTCACGTTGGCGCCCCCATCGTTGGCCTGAATGAACAGGTCGGGATTATTGGGGTTGATCCACATATCGTGGTTATCGCCGTGGGGTGGTCGTAGATAAGACCAGTTTTTACCCGCGTCGGTAGACTTCATGTAGGGGGTAGCCATATTATACACCACATCCGGATTTTGCGGATCCGCTTCGATGTTGGTGTAATAAAAGGGCCGCAAATTCAGGCTGGGGTTACTGGACATATGCTTCCAGCTTTCCCCCTGATCGTCTGAACGATACATCCCGTTCTTACCATCAGGGGCTTCGATGAGGGCGTAGACGATGCTGCTATTGGCCGGTGTAACCGCCAGGTCAATCTTACCCACCACGTCGGTCGGCAGGCCATTGGTCAGACGGGTCCAGGTATCTCCTCCGTCTACTGATTTATAGATTCCGTTTTCTTTACCGCCACTGATAATTGTCCAGGGCTTGCGTTCGCCGCGCCAGACGGTCGCGTAGACGATATCCGGATTACTCGGCATGAATTCCAGGTCAGCCGCACCCGTAGTGTCCGAGATATATAGTACTTTTTCCCAGCTTTGGCCTCCATTTTTCGTACGGTAGACACCGCGCTCCTCGTTGGGCGCAAAGGCGTTACCAATGGCCGCAACAAAAACGACATTATGATTATCGGGATGGATCTCGACGGCTCCAATTTGACCGACTTTTTCCAGGCCGATGTGCTTCCAGCTTTTACCCGCGTCGACGGATTTGTAGACGCCTTTACCAGCGATCACATTCGAGCGCAGACCATCAGACCCGGTACCCACGTAGACGATATTAGGATCATTCTGGGCAACGTTAAGATCACCGATAGAGGGCGTCGTAAAATAGCCATCGGAGACATTGTACCAGCTGGTACCGTAGTCTTCCGTTTTCCAAACGCCACCTCCGGTCGCGCCCATATAAAAAACGTTGGGTTGGCTGGCTACCCCGGTGACGGCAGTAACCCGACCTCCGCGGGTCGGACCGACGTGTCGGTATTCGAGGTGATCCAGTGATACCTGGCCCATCAATTCGGGAATAATTAAGAGTAAAGAGAAAAAGAGAATCGTACGCTTCATATTTTATAATTTATTTATTCTGAATCGAAGTATGATATCAACTTTGTTTTATGGTCGAAGCAGGAGCTTCGACCAAACGGCAGGAGCTTCTTAAAGTACAGACAAGGCATGCCTTGTCTCAACCACTCAAACTTAAAGATAAAGAAAAGGGAGAATTATAGTATAATTGTTGCCGAACGAAGTGAAAATGCAAGTCAATGGAGCTAATTCATCAATTGATAGCGGAGAAGGAACTGGATGCAGAGCAGGAAGCCCTCTATCGACGCTATGCAGATCGGCCCGCTTTTCGGGAGATTATCAATACTTATTGCTATTACGAAATTCCACACGTGCTGGATCGCTTTCGCCTACAGGAAGCCCAAGCGGGTGATCTGGACGCCATCTTTTCCAAGCAGATCAAGCGCTGGGAAAAGGATCGCCAGGAAGCCGCAGTCCTCAGAGCTGGATTTCGGGCAGGAGGGGATCACCCCTACCGACAACTAAGCACCCCTGGTGATCTGGCGTCCATCGATAGCCTATGCCAGCAATTGGCCCGCCGCCAACGGGATGCCGATGCCATACTCCTGGCGTTTTTTCGATTTTTGGCGCAAGCCCGACGGCAAATGGAAGAAAAAAAGCAGCCCGACGGGCGCAGCCTGAACGAGATCATTGACGACATTCCTGCCGACTGGTATCAGGAGCCCTGGTATTATCTGTACGTTTCTTATTTCGGCACCGATGAAAAGGGCCAGGGGGGATTCGAACAGCTTACCAACATGCTAAATTACCTGGATGCCCTGGGAATTAAAAACCTGTATATACTCCCCCATTACGAAAGCCCAAATGGTGATGCGGGCTATGACATTTCGGCCTACGAGCCCGCGGAAAGCTACGGTGGTATGGCTGCCTTCCAGAATTTCATGGAACAGGCGAACAGTAGGGGCTTCCGCGTGGCTACTGATTTGGTATTTAACCATTGCTCCGTAGAACACGAGTGGTTCCAGCGCGCCCTGGCGGGTGATCCGCAATATTATGATTACTTCCTAAAGTGTCCGGCCCATTGGGCTCAGCTTTCGCTGTCGGAGATCATCAAGGACGAGGCGGGCGATTTATACCTCTACCTTCCGGAAAAAGATGAGCTTGGGAACCCGGTCATCTCCCGGCGTATTTTAATCTTTCCAGACGTGGATCAGACGCTCTGGCTCAAAAAGAAAGTGGCAGGGCTAGACAAGGAAGTACTCTTCTATCGGGAATTTTATCCCTTTCAGGTGGATATGGATATCCAGGAACCCATGGTGCTACAGGAGCTTTTTCGTTTCCTGGCCGAAGAGATCAGTATGGGTATACTGGGTAAACGCACCGATGCCATTGCCCACTGGGTAAAACAGCCAGGTACGGATGCCAAGAATCTTCCACAGACTTACGCGCTGCAGAAGCTCATCAAACAATTTTTGAAGCACCTCAACCCACGGGCCATTATCTTACCCGAAGTAGTGACCACCTCAAAAGAACTGAAGGCTTACGCCGGCGAGGCCACCATCATTAATGGTACACCTACGACTACGGGAGGGGATGCTCTTTTAGATTTCCAATTGCAGGGTATGCTGCGGGAGATGGTTTATTTTCAAAAGACGAGCCCCTTCTGGACGCAGGCCTTCGACCTGGGCACAGCGAAGGGAAGCACTGCGGTATCACTGATCCCCATCGAGCACCACGATGAGACCTACATGGGCTTCATCCAGGAAATCGAAGCCATGCGGGCTTACCTTTCGGGAAACTATAATTATCTGGACGAAAACCATAACGATCGGGCGGCCAGGCGAGGAATAATTTACAAAAACGGTATGAGTGCCGGTGCCCGTTATGCCGACGCCCTGAATCGTGATGCCCGGCGGATTACCAATGCCTTTTTCTGCCTCTACCTGCTCCCTGGTACCCCCGTCATCTATTATGGTAGTGAACTGGGTACGACTAATGAATGGGGCCAAATGGAAAGGCGGCAAAAAGAACAGTACCTGACCCTGCTCCGGCTTTTAGGTCCCGACTCCGGCATCCACTTAGCAGATTGCCGCGATCCCAGAGAATTACAACGTGGTCCCATTTCTGCCCGGACCTACTACCAGGCTCTGGAAGAGGCCTATCCCGCTACCGAACTGATCGGCCGCCTCAATTTTTTGCGAAAGCGATACACGGCCCTAAGCTCAACCAATCTGGTACCCATTGACACTTTCGACGAGCGCCTGTTGGGTATGTTGCGTTTTCCGGAAGGTGCGCGAGCGGAAGACCAGCAGCCCTTTCTCGCACTGAGTAATCTGTGTGAGCAGGAATTGCGATGTAAAATTCCTTTTGCTCAGTTGCAGAATCACCTGAATTACCCAACGCTTAAGCTGGTCGAACACCTGCGACTAGATGGCATAAATCCCCAAAAGGCTCGCGTGCTATCCAGTGATTATCGCTTTAACCCCGGACAGCCGGAATACCTGGAGATGGCGCTACCTGCCTATTCTGCCCTACTTTTTGAGGTAATTCCTGGCTAATAATCGTCAAATAACGGGAATTGTCCCTTGTATTACCGGAAATTGGTTGAGATTAGTCTTAACTTTGAGCTTCCAAAATCAAAAAATATGAAATCACTGAAGTTTATTTTTCTATTTGCTTTTGCGGCCCTCGTGGTAGCTTGTTCTAATGACAATAGCGGAGAGCAGTTGGGCCCACCCCCTGCCCCCATTAATCCCAATGCATTAAATAATACAAGTGCCCCCAGCAGTACGACCGGTGCGGTAGCTGGTGTACAACATTACACCTGTCCGAATAATTGTGAAGGAAGTGGAGGCGACACTCAGGGCACTTGTCCGGTTTGTGGTACTGCTTACTTACACAATCAGGCTTATCATGCACAAAACGCGGCGCAGCAGCCCATTACGCCACCGGCTAATCAGTCGACTACCCCTGCGGCTACTACCGCCGGTGTATTCCACTATACCTGCCCGAATGGTTGTGCCGGAGGAGCGGGTACAGCCCAGGCTTGTGCCACCTGTGGTACCATGCTTGCACACAATCAGGCTTTCCACGCACAACCACAGGCCACTACGCCAACACCACAAGCTGCGCCTCCGGGCGTATTCCACTACACCTGCCCGAATGGCTGTGCCGGAGGAGCGGCGAACGCTCAGGCTTGTTCCACTTGTGGTACGATGTTAGCCCATAACCAGGCTTATCACAGTGCGGCACCTGCCGGCGGCGGAGCTACGGCTGCACCGGGCGGAAAAAGCCCGCTTTACATTAATAACAACTAAGGATTATAGCACGAAATGGTAAGAAGACGAAGGCTAGACCGGTCTTCTTCTTCTTCTTTTTGAAGTCCTACCCCTTTAGCTGGTCCGGCAAGCTGGCCATAATATCTACCTGGGGCTTATGTAAGTAAGTCTGAAAACCCAGTGTGCGAGCGGTCTTGATATTGGCTTCCCCATCATCGACGTAGAGTGTCTCCTGAGGATCGATGCCCGCATCCTGAATGACATGCTCAAAGATGGCCCGATTGGGTTTACGCATTTGAAGTTGGAAGGAAAAATAATGCTTCTTGAAGAGCTTCGTAAAATCCTCAATACGCATATCGTAGTGCTCACGCAAGTAGTCGTTCAGCCAAAGCATATGGATGGCATTGGTGTTACTCAGCAGATAGATCTGGTATTCTTTACTCAAGTCCTTCAGAAAATCGATCCGCGCCATGGGCAGGTCACCCAAAAGAGCATTCCAACCATCAATAATATCATCGTCGGACATGGGCACTTCAGCTGCAGAGCGCATCCCCTGGATAAACTCGAAGGGCGATATTTTGCCTACCTCCAGGCGTTCGAAAAGTCGATCCGCTTCGTATTTCAGGTAAGCCGTTTCGAATTCTTCTTGAAGCAAATCCCGAAAAGCCTCTTCTGTTTTATCCAAATGCAGATCCAGCAGTACATTACCCAGATCAAAAAGAATATTCTTAATTGTATCGGCCATAAATGAAAGGTTTAATGAAGTTGTCTAAGGTAGGGGATAATTTACGCTTTGCCAAACTGGCGTTTAGACAGTCCAGTGCCGCTAGCCCCCTGACTACCGTAAAAAAGCGCTACACCTTCAAAGCCAGTGATGATACCCACACTAAAACATTCGAATACACCACCCGCGTCGACGAAATTAAAAAATAAGGAACTAGAATTACCAGGCTCTTGTTGAATAAAAAACAGGAAAGCCCTATATTTGCGATCCAATTGATGAATTAGGAATGTCGGATGACCCATTGTTCTAAAAGAAGAATATCGAATGGTAGAAATGCGAAATCCGACAAATCACTAATTCATCAATCATGAGTCCTAAACGAAGGACTCTAAAAATACTTCATCTGGAAGATGGTTACATTTGA
>Ga0209938_1000669_pt1 | contig 18698 bp, 17 predicted proteins | sample SalPonR2_C_D1_MG_FD_185708 | JGI IMG/M metagenome (GOLD analysis project Ga0209938, IMG submission 185708) | Salt pond soil microbial communities from South San Francisco under conditions of wetland restoration - Salt Pond MetaG R2_C_D1_MG... ... | reverse complement strand
CAAATTGAGCTTTGCCAGAACCTACAAGCTTTTTAAGACCGCTCGAACCAAAAAGTTTAAACCGCTTCTATGTATAAATTTAGTTCAGAGCAATTTTGGGCTTCTACGAGGCAAAAAACGTAGCTACAGCGAAGCTTTTTAACGAAGTATAAGCACAAAAGGGCCTGAAATAGGATATAGATAATATTGAACGATTACTTACTGGACAAATGACAAAACTTTACTATGTATTTACTCGGATATGATGTTGGGAGTTCTTCGGTGAAGGTAGCTCTCGTCGAAGCAGAAAGCGGTAGGACGATAAAAGTAGTAAAAGCCCCTACACAGGAGATGGAGATCTCTGCTCCGGAGGCCTCCTGGGCCGAACAGGCACCAGAGGCCTGGTGGCAATATGCTTGCGAAGCTACCAAAGCGCTACTCCAAACAAGCCGGATAGATCCGGCGCGCATTCAGGCCATTGGGATCAGTTATCAAATGCATGGTCTGGTGGTGGTGGATCAAAACCAGGAAGTGATCCGGCCATCCATAATTTGGTGTGATAGTCGGGCTGTAGAAATTGGTCAGGAGGCCTTTGAAACTATTGGCGCTGAGCAATGTCTTTCCTGTTTACTAAACTCACCGGGTAATTTCACGGCATCCAAGCTAAAGTGGGTGAAGGATAACGAGCCGGAGGCTTACGCAAAAATCCATAAAATAATGTTGCCGGGCGATTTTATGGCCATGAAAATGACTGGTACGATTTGTACGACGATATCTGGCCTGTCGGAAGGCATCTTCTGGGATTTTCAGGAAAACGAACTTTCCGAAGAAGTACTATCCCATTTTGGTTTCTCCAAAGAACTGTTTCCCGAGGTAAAGGATACCTTTTCTACACAAGGTGTTTTGCACGAAAGTGCCGCTGCCGAACTGGGCCTGGAAGCGGGTATACCGGTGACTTACCGTGCGGGTGACCAACCCAATAATGCGCTGTCCCTAAATGTACTTAACCCTGGTGAAGTGGCTGCTACCGGAGGAACCTCAGGGGTGGTCTACGGGGTAGTGGACAAGCCCGTCTACGATCCAAAATCACGCGTCAACGGATTCGCCCACGTGAATTATACACAGAATAATACCCGTATTGGTGTACTCTTGTGTATCAACGGAGCGGGTATCCAAAATAGCTGGATGAAGCAAATCGCAGGCGCAGAACTGAGCTACGAAGCGGTCAATGAATTGGCCGCGCAAGTAGCGATCGGAGCGGATGGCGTCGTCGTACTACCGTATGGAAACGGAGCGGAGCGCGTGCTGGAAAATCGGCAAATTGGAGCACAAATTAGTGGCTTGAATTTTAATCGTCACGACCGTTCCCACCTTTTTCGGGCGGCATTGGAAGGGGTTGCTTTTGCCTTTGTCCATGGGATTAAGATCTTGAAGGACATGGGGCTAGACGTTGGTGTCATGCGGGTAGGAAACGATAATCTGTTTCAGTCGGTGATTTTTGCAGAGACGATTGCCACCCTGGCCGACTGCCAGATCCAGGTGGTGGAGACCACCGGTGCCGTAGGGGCGGCTAAAGCCTCAGGAGTGGCCGTGGGTGCCTATGCAAGCCCCGAAGCTGCCATGCAAAATATCAGTGTATTAAAAACCATTGAGCCTCAGGCGGATAAGGTTCCCTACGAGGCCGCTTATGCCAGATGGGTGGTCCAGCTGGAGCGATCCCTGACCTAGAAGAGACAAAGGGCCTAGGCCCAGCCACCTCTGCTGGCCGAATTAGAAAAATCAATTAAAATTTATCAAACCAATATTAATATGGAATATTTTAAAGGTATATCAAAGATTAAATACGAGGGTAGAGATAGCGACAATCCCCTGGCATTCAAATGGTACGATGCTGATAAAAAAGTAGCGGGTAAGACGATGAAGGAGCATTTTCGCTTCGCCGTTGCCTACTGGCATACTTTCTGTGGCACCGGAAACGATCCCTTCGGACCAGGCACCCGCCAGTTTCCCTGGGATGTAAAAGATAATGCGGTAGCACGTGCCAAAGACAAAATGGACGCTGCTTTTGAATTCTTCACCAAATTAGGAGTAGATTATTACTGCTTTCACGATGTAGATATCGTAGACGAAGGACCTAATTTGAAGGAATTTCGTAACCGCCTGGATGCAATTTCGGATTATGCGCTGGAAAAACAGTCTGAAACGGGGATGAAAGTACTTTGGGGAACGGCCAACCTATTCTCCAATCCTCGCTACATGAACGGTGCGGCGACCAATCCTGATTTTAACGTTGTGGCACACGCCGCCGCTCAGGTGAAAAATGCCCTGGATATTACCATCAAATTGGGGGGAGAGAATTATGTCTTCTGGGGAGGACGTGAAGGTTATATGTCTTTGCTTAATACTAAGATGGATAAAGAAGTAGAGCACCTGGCGATGTTTTTGCACAAGGCCAAGGACTATGCGCGGGCTCAGGGGTTTGCAGGTACTTTCTTCATCGAGCCTAAGCCAGCGGAGCCCACTAAGCATCAATACGATTATGACTCCGCTACGGTACTGGGCTTTTTGAGGGAGTATGACCTTCTGGATGATTTTAAGCTTAATATTGAAGTCAATCACGCTACCCTGGCGCAGCATACTTTCGATCATGAACTGACCGTTGCGGCAGCGGCCAATGCAATAGGGAGTATCGATGCCAACCGGGGGGACTACCAGAATGGATGGGATACGGATCAGTTTCCAAATAATATTTACGAACTGACCGAGGCAATGCTGGTTATTATACAGGCAGGCGGCTTTCAGGGCGGCGGCATTAATTTTGATGCCAAGCTACGTCGTAATTCTACAGACCTAGTGGATCTTTTCCACGCACACATCGGTGGAATGGATGTTTTTGCCCGGGCACTGGTGACTGCCGATGCTATTCTGCAGCAGTCTCCTTATCAGGCAATGCGCGATAAGCGCTACGCTTCGTTCGATTCAAAGGCTGGGCAGGCCTTCGAAAAAGGTGATTTATCGCTGGAAGAATTAGCCAAGCTAGCCGCAGAGTATGGGGAACCCCAACAGATCAGTGGTCAACAAGAATTATACGAAAATATTCTTAATCAGTATATTTAGGAGCCCCATGGGGGCGAGTGTGCAAAAATATTCGTAATTTGCTATTAACTTTGATATTAACGGCCACTTTTTGAACTATAATGGTGCAAAATTGTAAGCTAAGTGCTTAAGGCGTTAATGTCTAAAAGCATATTTAAGTTTCATACATATTATTTTTGAGAGCCTTTCGTAGAATATTGATGGTCTTGTTCCCAAAAATCTGTATTTTTAGATAAGCGGAACAATTACCCTGAATATCAATAGACTATGGAAGGCTATTTTATTGATGATGCACCCAAAAAATGCCCGAATTGCCAGGCAGCATTGCCAGACAAAGCTAAATACTGTTTGCAGTGTGGTCAAAAACAGACGACCGGGCGCATTAAACTACGTACCCTGCTGGCGGAGTTTTTTGAAACGGTCTTCAATCTAGAGTCTCGTTTCTTTCTTACCTTAGGCGCACTATTCATTCCGGGTAAACTTACCGAAGAATTCTTTAAAGGTCGCCACCAGACTTATTTCCGACCCATCCGGCTTTTCTTCGTAATGGCTGTGGTCCATTTTGCCGTCATTGCTTTTGTAGTAGATAATGCAATCGAAGAGAGCATTACCAAGATGAAGAATGGCCAGTATTCTCGCGCCTTTCATTTACAATTTGCGGAAGAATTGGACACCGTGGGTGTCCAGGTAGCCAATCATTACGTAGAGGATACCACTATTACCCGGTCTATGGTTGATTCCTTACAAAGTAGAATTACCGATAGCGCGCAGGGTACGATCAATCTTCGATTTATAGACCGCGTGGATGGTCAGTTGGTATTTGTAGAAAAGAAAATTGATTTTGAGGAATTACTAATTAATCCGATTTCCGAGGTGATCGAAGCGAAAGAAGTGCAATCCGGGATCGGTCGGTTTACTTTAGGACAGATTCTGCGCGTATACCGAAATTTGGATAAATTAGTGGGTTTCCTCATTAGTAATCTCACCTGGATGATCCTACTAATGATGCCCGCCCTGGCCTTGATTCTGAAGTTGCTATACATTCGTAGGGACTTTTACTTTGTAGAGCATCTCATTTTCTCCTTTCACTACCACGCTTTTGCTTTTCTTATTGCTTCGCCCGCTTATTTACTGATCAATATCTGGCCAGGTGGGATTGCATTTGCCTTTACATTGATTCTTATATATCTTTTTATAGCGATGAAGCGGGTATATCGGCAGGCAATAATCAAAACGGGCGTGAAATTCATGATATTGAATAATCTGTATGGGATTGTTTTTGTTTTCTTTTTTATTTTTATGCTTTTAATTTCAGCCCTGGTTTTTTAGGCGAAAGCCACGCCATAAATCGTTTGAAAGGCCATTTTGTAGCCAAGTGAGGAGTTTTTAAACAACTTCATCGCTTCGATAAGATGAAATAATATGAGTGATCAAAAATACGAGGCCGTTATTGGTCTGGAAGTACATATACAGTTGGCCACTAAAAGTAAGGCTTTCTGTAGCGACGATACGACCTTCGGGCGCGCACCAAACACCCAGGTTGGTGTCGTTTCCCTGGGCCATCCGGGAGTTTTACCGAAAGTGAATAGTGAACAGATTGCCCACGCCGTGCGACTGGGACAAGCTCTGGGCTGCCGAATCAATCTTCGCAATACCTTTGATCGCAAGAATTATTTCTACGCGGATTTGCCGAAAGGCTACCAGATCACCCAGGATCAATCGCCCATCTGTATCGGAGGCGCATTGCCCATTAAGCTAGGGGAGGAGTGGCGCAGTATCGATATTCACCACATCCACATGGAAGAAGATGCGGGAAAGTCGATCCACACCCTGGACCCTAAAAAGAGTATGATTGACCTAAACCGTGCTGGGGTTCCCTTGTTAGAACTGGTCACGGAGCCGGATTTGCGCTCGGCGGAGGAGGTAGACGCTTTTATGAGTGGCATGCGCCAGTTGGTGCGTTACCTGGGCGTTTCGGATGGGAATATGGAGCAGGGTTCTATGCGCTGCGATATCAACGTGTCGATCCGGCCACGGGGAGCGGAGTATTTGATGGATCGCTGTGAGGTCAAGAACGTGAACTCTATGCGCTACGCCCGCCAGGCGATCGCCTATGAATTCAAGCGTCAGCAGCAGATCGTTGAAGGAGGAGGTACCGTTAGGCAGCAGACCCTGAATTTTGATCCCGCTACCGGGCGTACTTCTCCCTTACGAGAAAAAGAGGATGCCCACGATTATCGCTATTTTCCAGAGCCGGACCTGCCGCCGATTGTCCTATCGGAGGCATATATAGCGGCTTCCGCTAAAAAGCTACCTTATCTGCCCTGGCAACTGCACGAACTATTTCGCAAAGAATACGATCTGCCCGATTACGACGCAACTCTGCTGACGGCCGATGCGCCGGTGGCGGCAGCTTTTATTGCTTTATGCAAAAAAACTAAAAATTTTAAGGCGGCCAGTAACCTGATGATTAATAAACTGATTCCGCATTGTCAGGAAAATAATCTAGCGATTGCTGACTTTCCGGTATCCTTCCGGCAATTGGCGGCCTTTATTAGCCTCATTGATGAGGATAAGGTGAGTAATACCACGGCTTACCAACGGCTGTTTCCGGCACTGGTAGAGCAACCCGGACAAGACCCGGCGGATCTGGCGGAGCAGATGAATCTAGTTCAAAGCTCAGATTCTGATTTTCTGGAAGAGATTGCCAAACAGGTATTAGCCGATTTTCCGGGTAAGGTTAGTGCCTACCAAAACGGGAAAAAAGGTTTGTTAGGCTTTTTTATGGGCCAGCTGATGAAACGCTCCAAGGGAAAGGCGGATCCTAAGGCGGCGAATAAGTTGTTGCAGGAATTGTTAGATGCGAGCTAAATACCACCAATATGCTATTTGATGATAACAGTCTGAAGCGATACTATACCATTTCTGAGGTGGCGGAGCTATTTGACGTTTCCAAATCACTCATTCGCTTTTGGGATACGGAGTTTGACCTGCTCAAACCGCATAAGAATAGCAAGGGGGAGCGGCGATTTACCCGGGAAAACCTGGAGCAATTCCAGTTGATCTATCATCTGGTGAAGGAACGGGGCTTTACCCTGGCGGGAGCCAAGCAAGAGATTCAACAAAATAAAGATCGCTTACGCGAAAAAATGGATATTATTCGCCGACTACGAAAAGTGCGGATTGGTATGGAGAAGTTACAGGTAGAAATGACTGCGGAGGAGGAAGAATAAGTGCTTTAGCGCTTCTTTTTATAATCCAAAATATTCAATTGCTGATCGCAAAAGTCAAAATCGGCCGGGACATTGGAAGCAATAATTAATAACCGCTCCTGGTGGAAACGTTCTATTAAGCCTCGATACCATTCAATGCCCTGGCTGTCCAGGTTGGTACCAGGCTCATCGAGCAGCACTATAGTGGCCCGGGAGCAGAGGGCTAATACCAGCTTCAGTCTTTGTTTCATACCGGAAGAGAAGTATTTGACTGCTTTATGGACTGATTTTTCGAAAGCTAGAATCTGGATGAGGTCCTGAGTAGACAGGCCATCGAGGAGGGGCTTAAATTTTTGGTGGAAATGAATAGCTTCCCGTAGTGTGAAATCCTCGATCAGGTCGATGTAGGGAGCGGCGTAACTGATCGACTGATAGACCTGATTGATTTCAATAGGCTGACCATCCTGATAAAAAGAGATTTTGCCTTTGGAAGGACTCAGATGACCGGAGAGTATTTTGAGTAAGGTGGATTTCCCGGAACCATTGGGGCCTTGAATTGCGTAGGAATTTCCACTTTGAAATTCTGCATCGACTCCCCTAAAGATCCATTCGTACTTAAAGCGTTTACCTACCTGACTCAGTTGTACTTTCATTGACGTGTTTGCTGCTATTGCCGTTGATATTTTGAAAGCCGCGGATGATCCCCTCCTTGGAGGAACGGATAAAATCGATAATCTGTTTGCGGTGATCGCTCGGCTCAATTTCCTCTTCGATGTGGGTGATGGCGTTTGAGATGTTTTCTCCTTTTACGTAGAGGATCCGGTAGATGTCCTGGATGTGGTTGATCATATCCTGATCAAATTCCCGGCGGCGTAAGCCAATGGCGTTTACGCCGGCGTAAGATAGTGGCTCCCGGGCTGCCTTGACGAAGGGGGGCACACTTTTACGGACCAGTGAGCCACCGGCTACGAAACTATGCGCACCAATTTTGGTGAATTGTTGTACGGCCACCAGGCCCTCTAAAATTGCCCAGTCTTCGATGTGCACATGACCCGCCAGATTAACATTATTGGCGAGGATAACCCGGTCGCCAAGTATACAGTCGTGGGCCACGTGGACGTAAGCCATGAGTAGGCAGTCGTTACCCACTACCGTTTTTTGGGCGAAGGAAGTACCCCGGTTGATGGTAACGAATTCACGAATAGTGGTTCGGTCGCCGATTTCAACAGTGGTGACTTCGCCCTGGAATTTCAGGTCTTGCGGTTCACCGGCGATCACGGCCCCGGGAAATATTTTGCAGTTTTTACCGATACGCGCACCACTAAAGATGGTGACATTAGGGCCAATCCAAGTCCCTTCACCAATCACCACATCTTGGTCAATATAAGAGAATGGACCGATGGTTACATCTTTTCCAATTTGAGCATCGGCATGTATGTAGCTTTGGTGATTCATGTTAAGAGCGCTTGACAATTTGTGCAGTTAATTCTCCTTCGGATACAATGCGGTTGCCAACGTAGGCCGTCGCTTGCATCTGACAAATCCCCCTACGAATCGGTGCCAAAAGCTCCATCTTGAGGATAAGTGTATCTCCGGGAACTACTTTATGCTTGAATTTTGTTTTGTCAATCTTGATAAAGTAAGTATCCCAATTGCCGGGGTCTTCAACGGTTGACAAGGCTAAAATTCCTCCCGTTTGTGCCAGGGCTTCAATTTGTAAAACACCCGGCATCACCGGATTGTTAGGAAAATGCCCCTGAAAATAACCTTCGTTAAACGTTACATTTTTCACCCCCACCACGTGCTTATCCGACAATTCTATGATTTTATCGATCAATAGGAAAGGAAAGCGGTGCGGTAGCCACTCAGAAATTCTGACCAGGTCAAAAACCGGTGACTGATTGGGGTCATACTTAGGTTTTCCCTTGAGTTTCCTCTGCTCAAGATAGTGTTTTTTTAACAATTTTGTGAATTCTACATTGGTACGGTGGCCAGGCTTAGTCGCGAGGATACGTCCTTTAATCGGCTTACCCAGTAAAGCCGTATCACCAATCACATCCAGTAGTTTATGTCGAGCGGGCTCGTTCTTGAATTTTAATTTGATCGTATTCAGAACACCTTCCTGTTCTACTTTTACGGAGGGCTTACCCAGTTTTTGGGCAAGGCTATCCAATTTTTCCTGACTAATGGCTTGATCCGCAATGACGATGGCATTGTCCAGGTCACCGCCTTTGATTAGGTCTTGCTCCATCAGGGCCTCTATTTCGCGTACGAAAACGAAGGTGCGACAAGGAGCAATCTCTTTATCGTAGTTTTCGAGTGTATTGAGGCTGGCGTACTGTTGCCCTAAGATTTGAGAATTGAAATCAATCATGGTGATGATTTCAAAGTCATCTGCTGGCAGTGCCGTCATTTCCACACCGGTCTCTTCATCTCGGTAGGTGATGGGTTCTTCGATTTCGAAATAGTCGCGCGCGGCATCTTGTACTTCCCGTCCGGCTTTTTGGAGCGCTTCTACAAAGGGCCATGCACTTCCGTCCATAATGGGTACCTCGGGGCCGTCAATCTCCATGAGTATATTGTCAATTTCCAATCCGGCCAGGGCGGACATAATGTGCTCGATGGTGTGTACGATAGCCTCTCCGGATTGGATGGTGGTACTTCTTTGTGTCGTAACTACGCGATTCACATCGGCATTGACGATGGGTTGTCCCTCCAGGTCTACACGTTTAAATTTGTAACCGTGGTTAGTTGGAGCGGGTTGGAATGTAAGGGTGACTTTTGCACCGGTATGCAGGCCAACGCCATTTACGGAAATGGATTGCTTAATGGTGTGTTGATTCATTTCTTTTGAACTTGCCACTAGACGATGAGTAATTATGGTTTACTGCCCGGAGCCATATACTCCAAAGCGCTAATTGCGGCAAAATTAGCTAAAAATATGCATAAATGCCGCAATTAGCCACAGTAAAGGCAGCATTATTCGGCTTAGTCCTCGTTTTTATTAAGCTTATTTTCCAGCTCCCGCAGCTTTTTACTGATCTTGGGGAGCTGCCGGAACAGGGCATAAGATTTGAGATAATCCCGGTATGCGAAAGCCGGATAGCCAAACCAGTCGGTACCTTTTTCTTTGATAGAAGACATAATACCACTCTGGGCCTGTACACGCGTGCCATCCGCTATTTCAATGTGGCCGACAAAACCTACCTGACCGCCAATAAAGCAGTGCTTGCCAATTTTAGTGCTGCCCGCAATGCCGGTTTGGGCTGCGATAACGGTGTGTTCTCCAATTTCGACATTGTGTGCGACCTGGATGAGGTTATCCAGTTTGGCACCTTTTCGGATGACCGTGGCGCCAATGCTACCCCGGTCGATGGTACAATTGGCACCAATCTCTACCCGATCTTCGATCACGACATTACCCAGCTGAGGAATTTTTTTGAAGCTCCCGTCCTCCTGTGGTGCAAAACCAAAGCCATCACTTCCAATCACGGTATTGGCGTGAATGGTTGTACCATCCCCGACCTCACAGCCATCCAGAATGCGGACACCACTGAAGAGACGTACCTTTCGGCCAATGCGCACGTTCCGGCCGATGTACACCTGATCATCAATGATGGATTGATCTCCGATCTGGCTATTTTCTCCGATACAGGAAAATGCCCCCACGGCTATTTCCTGACCCAGGTCGGCAGAATTAGCAATTTGTGCCCGGTCAGATATGCCACTTGGATGCGCCTGCGCCTCCGCACCAAAGGCTTCGAGTAACGTCGCAATGGCAGCGTAGACATCAGGTACCTTGATCAGGGTAGGCTGAATGGCTTTTTTAGGTTTGAAGCTCTCTGGGACCAGCAGGGCCGAAGCATCCGTTTCGTAGACGTAGGCTTCGTATTTAGGATTACCAAAGAAAGAAATACTGCCTTCCCCACCGTCTTCAATGCGGCTAGGACGGTTAATGGGCATATTGGGATCGCCTTCAATCGTCCCGTTTACAAGTTGAGCAATGACACTTACCGTTACTTCCATAATGCAAAGGTAAAAAAAGATCAAGTTTTGGATATAACTTTTTCATTTTGATGCGTCTTACTTTCTATCCCTTATCTTTGCAGGAAAATAATTGGAACGTGGAACAAAAGGTAATCATTGGCACGCGGGGTAGTAAATTAGCCCTCTGGCAAGCCGAATATACGCAGCAATTGCTCAAAGCACAGGGAGTCGACTCCGAATTGAAGATCATCAAAACCAAGGGCGATAAAATTCAACACCTGAGTTTTGATAAGATCGAAGGGAAAGGCTTCTTCACTAAAGAAATTGAAACGGCACTCCTGGCAGGGGAGGTCGATCTGGCGGTGCATTCTATGAAGGACATGCCGACGACCCAACCCGATGGTTTGGTACTGACGGCCGTTTCTTACCGGGAGGATCCGGCAGACTGGCTCGTGATACGCAAATCAGCCGTCGATAAGGATCAGCTATTTAATTTTAAGCAAGGAGCCATCGTAGGGACCTCTTCGGCCCGTCGGAAAGCACAAATGTTGGATTTCCGTCCCGATATTACACTGAACGATATCCGTGGTAACGTACCTACCCGCTTGCAAAAGCTACGGGAGGAACAATTCGATGCTATTCTTTTAGCGGCAGCGGGTCTCACCCGACTGGAAATGGACCTGAGTGATTTTGTGGTCAATAAATTTAATCCCAAAGAGTTTGTACCTGCTCCCGCCCAGGGAGTACTTTGTTACCAAACGAAGACGGATGATCTGGCTACCCGGCGTATTGTAAAACAATTACACCAGCCTGAGGTCTCCCGCGTCACGAACGTTGAGCGCAAGGTTTTAAAGTTACTGGATGGCGGTTGCCATATGCCACTGGGGGCCTATTGCCAACGCGATGCGGCTGGAAACTACCACGTTTGGGCGGCCCATGCACCGACCTGGGATGGAGCGGTCAAGCGGGTTAAACTTTCTTCCAGTACCCAATTTGAATTGGCAGAACAAGTAGTGCAAGCCCTAAAGGATGGATAAGACTCTTTTTATTAGTAGATCTTTGGCATCCGATAGTCCGGTGCGGGCTTTTGCCCAAAAACACCAACTGGAGCTGCGGGCCGAATCGCTTATTGAATTTACTCCCGTACAGTTTGGGACACCACCTCCCGCCGATTGGCTTTTCTTTTATAGCAAAAAAGGAGTGCAATATTTTATGCGCACCCTGCGCGACCGTGGTCAAAAGCTCAATACGCCGGTGGCAGTATTGGGGCTCGGGACCCTAAACGCACTTAAAGAATTTGGTAAAAGCGCTGATTTCGCCGGGAACGGCCGCCCCGAAGAGGTAGCCGCCGCTTTTAAAAAAATAGCCGCTGGACAACGGGTGCTTTTTGTCCGAGCACAACAATCGCGTCGTAGCATTCAAAAACTCTTGGAAGGAGAAGTCATTGTAGAAGATCTTATTGCCTATGCCAATGAGATTCGCCTGCCGCAGCGGGATGTTCGGGGCGATTACTTACTCTTGACCAGTCCCATGAATGCCGAAGCTTACGCTCAAAAGTGCGAATTAAACGCGGCTGAAATTATTGTTGCCATTGGACAAACCACCGCGGCTAAACTCAAAGTGCTGGGCGCTGATCAGGTAGAAGTTGCTGCCCGACCCGACGAGGCAGCTATGCTCGAACGCCTGACAGAAAAGCTGGCCGCTTTGCAATAATCGTTACTGATCTCTCGTCATGTATGATGTATCATTTCCGAAAGGCTAATTATGAAAAATACCATTCTTTGTATCGTACTGCTCCTGTCTGCGTTTTCCTGTCAATCCTCACCACCGCAGGAAAACCTTAATTTAGGAGAAGATTTAGCCGATTTTGAAAATTTCTACCATCGCTTTCATGCCGATGAAGATTTTCAAAGGGCACATATTCCCTTCCCCATCAAAGGAGTGCCTGATAATGCAGCGAATAAGCCAGATTACAACGAAAACTTCACCTGGACCGAGGAGAATTGGGTCATAAATAAACCCATCGACCTGCAAGGAACCCAATTCAAGAGAGAACTACAAGCAGTGAGTGACGAGCTGGTGATCGAACGTTTGGTGCACGAATCAGGAAGCTACGGTATGGTGCGCCGTTTTGCCAAGATGGATGGGGAGTGGATGCTGATCTATTATCAGGGAGTGAATCCGCAATAAATCACCTAAAATATCTTTTCTTCTAATAAATACCCCTGCACATAATCCCGAATCCCTTCTTCCAAAGTGTAAAAGGGCTGCTCGTAGCCTGCTGTCTTCAATTTCTCCATATCGGCTTCGGTGAAATACTGATAGGTATCGCGGATATCTTCAGGGGTGTCAATAAAGGAAATATTGGGTTCCAGGTCCATAGCATGGAAAGTGCTGGCCGCCAGATCGTAAAAGGTACGCGCTTTTCCGGTGCCGACGTTATAAAGACCACTGGCTTCCTGGTGCTGATGAAAGAACCAAAGAATATTCAGGACATCTTTTACGTAGATGAAATCGCGGCTTTGTTCTCCGTCTTTAATCCCTTCTTTATGAGAGCGAAATAGCTTCATACCCCCCGTCGCTTTAATTTGACGGACGGTGTGGAAGATCACCGAGGCCATACGACCTTTGTGGTATTCGTTGGGACCGTATACATTAAAGAATTTCAATCCCGCCCAAAAGGGAGGTTGCTCTTTTTGCGCAAGCGCCCAAATATCAAAATCGTTCTTGGAACGACCGTAAGGGTTGAGCGGCTCCAAATCCTTGATAATATCATGTCGATCTTTGTAACCTCGTTCTCCCAGACCGTAAGTAGCCGCACTGGAAGCGTAGACCAGCGGGATATTATGCTGCGTACACAGCACCCAGATCGTCTTAGAGTAATCCAAATTCAATTCCCAAAAAATAGTCTCGTCCTGTTCCGTGGTGTCCGTGCGAGCACCCAGATGATAGATAAATTCCACGCGGGCGAAATTCTCCCAAAGCCAGCCCGGGAAATGGTCGCGGTGTACTTTAGCCCTGAAAGATTTACCCTCTAGGTTGACATTTTTATCTTCCCGATCGAATTCATCGACGACAATAATATCTTCGATGCCCTGATCATTGAGCATGCTGACGGTACAACTTCCAATAAATCCTGCGGCTCCGGTGACTACGATCATCTTGTTTGGTTTAGGGTTTAAGGTTTAGGGTTTAGGGGCTGGCAAACGCTAGCCCCTAACCTCTAAGCCCTAAACAGTGGTTTCGTAACTTTCCAGCGGCGGGCAAGTACAAATCAGGTTGCGATCGCCGCGGCTTTGGTCAATGCGTGCTACACTCGGCCAGAATTTATAGCCTTCGTGCAGGTAAGGCATTGGATAGACGGCTTTTTCCCGGCTGTAAGGGAAGTTCCACTCATTGGCCGTTGCCATTGCTGCGGTGTGTGGTGCATTGTGCAGCACATTATTCGTTTCGTCTGCTTCACCGCGAGCAATTTCGTCAATTTCCTCACGGATACTCAACATCGCTTTACAGAAACGGTCCAGCTCCTCTTTGCTTTCACTTTCGGTTGGTTCCACCATGATGGTACCGGCCACCGGGAAGGAAAGGGTAGGGGCATGGAAGCCATAATCCATCAGGCGCTTAGCCAGATCTTCGGCACTGATCAGCGACTTAAACGGGCGCAGATCCAAAATCAACTCGTGTGCCGAGCGGCCATTCTCTCCTACGTATAGCACGTCGTAATTATTTTCCAGACGCGATTTGATATAATTCGCATTCAGGATCGCGTACTTGGTCGCGTCGGTCAGTCCCTTAGCGCCCAGCATCTTAATGTAGGCGTAAGAGATCAGCAAAATACTGGCACTGCCCCAGGGGGCGGCCGATACGGCTTTGATGCCTTGCTCACCACCGGTGTGGGCCATGCTATGCTTAGGCAAAAAGGGCGCCAGGCTTTCGTTGACACAAATGGGCCCCATTCCGGGACCACCACCACCGTGGGGGATAGCGAAGGTTTTGTGTAAGTTCAGGTGACAAACGTCGGCGTGGATAGCACCGGGGCTGGTCAGTCCAACTTGCGCATTCATATTGGCGCCGTCCATATATACTTTACCGCCGTGTTCGTGGATTAAATCACAAATATCTTTAATGGCGGTCTCGAAAACACCGTGCGTGGATGGATAGGTAACCATTAGGCCCGCCAGCTCCTCACTGTGTTTCTCTGCTTTAGCTTTCAAGTCTTCCAGATCAATATTCCCCTGATCGTCGCATTTGACCACCACTACTTTCATTCCTGCCATAACGGCGCTTGCCGGATTAGTACCGTGGGCAGAAGAGGGGATCAGAGCAATCTTCCGTTGAGTATCGCCATTAGCCAGGTGATAGGCGCGGATCGTCAATAAGCCAGAGTATTCTCCCTGGGCACCGGAATTAGGTTGTAGAGAGCAGGCGGCAAAACCTGTGATTTCGCTCAGCCATTGCTCCAGCTCGGTAAAGATCTTCTTGTACCCGGCGGCCTGATCAATCGGCGCAAAGGGGTGTAAGTTCGCAAATTCGGGCCAGCTTACCGGGATCAGTTCGGTAGCCGCATTTAGTTTCATGGTACAGCTACCCAGTGCAATCATGGAGTGCATGAGCGAGAGATCCTTATTTTCCAGGCGCTTAATGTAGCGCATCATTTTGGTTTCCGTCTGGTACTGCTGGAAGACCGGATGGGTCATATAGTCACTTTCCCGTTGTAGGGCGTCCGGCAATTGTAGATTAGCATCTTCTAATTGAACAGTTACGGGGTCTTTTCCTTTCGCTTCCGCAAAAATAGCGACGATCTGGTCGATATCTCCGGGTAGCGTAGTTTCATCCAGACTAATCTGTACCGTACTTTCCGTATGGAAGAAATTCACTTCCTGGACCATAGAGACCAGTTTGATCTTATCCAGGGTCTCGCGATCCACTTCGATCGTAAGGGTGTCGAAGAAATATTGGTTTGTTTGGCTGTAGCCTAAAAGCTCCAGACGATTAGCGAGTAGACGTGCCGACTGATGTACCCGTTCGGCAATGGCTTTCAGCCCCTTTGGACCGTGATAAACTGCGTACATACCCGCCATGATGGCCAGCAGAGCCTGGGCGGTACAGATATTTGAAGTCGCTTTTTCCCGGCGGATATGTTGCTCGCGCGTTTGTAGTGCCATACGTAGGGCATTGTTGCCCTGGCTGTCTACGGAGACGCCGATAATACGGCCGGGTAACTGGCGTTTAAAATCATCTTTTGTAGCAAAGTAGGCAGCGTGGGGGCCGCCAAAGCCCATAGGTACACCAAAGCGCTGCGTATTTCCTACCACCGCGTCCGCACCCCATTCTCCGGGAGGTGTTAGCAGAGTAAGGGAAAGCAGGTCGGCAGCTACCGTTACGTAGATCTCTTCCGCTTTGGCTTTTTCCGTAAGGGCGCGATAATCCACCACCTCACCGTCGGCACCGGGATACTGAAGTAAAATACCAAAGGTTTTTTCATCCATCTCCATACGGGTGATGTCACCCACCAGAATTTGAATATCTAGTGGCTGGGCGCGGGTTTCCAGTACTTCCAGGGTTTGGGGGAGTACTTTATCCGACACCAAAAATTTATTGATTGCTTCGCCTTTGTTGCGCTTGTTCTTCAGGCCGTAGAACATGGCCATGGCTTCAGCCGCGGCCGTTCCTTCGTCTAGCAAGGAAGCATTGGCAATGGGCAGCGCGGTCAGGTCACTGACCATCGTTTGAAAATTAAGTAGCGCTTCCAGTCGCCCCTGGGCAATCTCCGCCTGGTAGGGCGTATACTGCGTATACCATCCAGGATTGTGGAAAATATTGCGCAAAATAACGGAGGGCGTAAAGGTATTGTAGTAACCCAATCCGATATAATTCTTGAACACTTTATTGAGCCGGGAAGTATCCTTCAGCTCTTTTAGGTATTCGTACTCGGTCATAGCTTCGGGGATGTCCAGTGCTTTTTCGCTCCGAATGGTATTCGGGACGGTCTCATCGATGAGTTGATCCAGCGATTCCACGCCGATCACCTCCAGCATTTCTTTTAATTCTGCTTCGTTGGGGCCAATATGTCTATTGGCGAATTGATCGTAAAAAGTGCTTATATTCATCCTAAGTCAAGCTTAAATTAGATTAGCAAAAATTGGGCACCCCATGGCTCCGTAAATCGGCCACAAAGCTACGGTTTTTTAACATGAGAATCCAAAAATGGATGTGTCCCAGGTCCGAAAATGTGTAAATTAAGTGTCAATTTGGACGAAGCTCTTGCTTCGTCCCTGATGCTTGGCTAGATTAAACTTTCTCAATCACAATCGCACTGGCACCACCGCCGCCGTTGCACAGGGTAGCCAGACCGTATTTGGCCGCCTTGTCGTGCAGCACGGTATTCAGAGTAGTAATAATACGAGCACCCGAAGCCCCCAATGGGTGACCCAGAGAGACTCCACCGCCGTAGACGTTTATTTTTTCGGGGTCGAGCTTGAGTTCCTGCGCAAAGACCATCGGCACCACGGCAAAGGCTTCGTTGACTTCCATAAAATCAATATCTGACCAGGAAAGGCCCGCGCGCTCCAGTGCTTTGGGAGCCGCCTTAGTGGGTGCCGTAGTAAAGAAAGTCGGTTCGTGAGCCGCATCGGCGAAGGAGACGATACGTGCCACGGGCTGAAGTCCCAGCTCTTTTACTTTGTTGGCGCTGGCCAGTATTAGGGCAGAGGCCCCGTCGTTAATGGTAGAGGCGTTCGCTGCCGTAACGGTACCGTCTTTCGAGAAAGCCGGGCGCAGCTGCGGGATTTTTTCGAATTTCACGCGTTTGTATTCCTCATCTTCTTTGACGAGTAGCGGATCGCCTTTACGCTGGGGTACTTCGACGGGAATGATTTCTCTGGCAAAAATGCCCGCTTCGGTTGCGGCGGCGGCCTTCTTATAAGAATTGATAGCGTATTCATCCTGGGCTTCTCGGCTGACTTTGTATTGCTCAGCGGTGGTATCCGCGCAGACGCCCATGGCGACCTCGTCGTAAGCATCGGTCAGGCCATCTTTGGCCAGGCCGTCGATCAGTTCGGTATGGCCGTATTTAGCCCCCCAGCGGGCTTTAGGCATATAATAAGGTATATTAGACATGCTCTCCATACCGCCGGCGACCATGAGGTCATTGTGGCCCAGCATAATACTCTGGGCGGCAAACATCACGGATTTCATTCCCGAGGAGCAGACTTTATTGACGGTCGTACAGGGCACATTCTGGCCAATCCCTGCGTTCAGGGCTGCCTGGCGGGCCGGTGCCTGACCCAGATTGGCACTGACGACATTACCCATTAATACTTCCTGTACTTCGCGGGGATCAACTTTGGCTTTTTCCAGCGCACCTTTGATGGCGGTACTACCAAGCTGGATGGCACTCAGGCTGGATAGGACTCCCCCAAAGCTTCCCAGGGGGGTGCGTACGGCGGAGACGATAAATACTTCTTGCATAGTTTGGTTTTGTGTAGTTGAGCTTCTTCAGAGCTGGTATTTGGTTATGGACTTGCTTGCGCAAAGGGCGAAATTTCGCCGCAAATTTATTAAAAATAAGCAGCTGATACTAAATAAACAAGATGAGCCGGAAAATGGATGGCCCGAGCAGGCAAGAATAAAGGAGGTAAATGGGGGTGTTTGCCTGGTTTTTACAAAATTTTTTCCATAGGCCTTGCGATGTACCAAAATGGTCTGTATATTTGTCTTCCAATTAAAAATCGCGGCGTGGAGCAGTTGGTAGCTCGTCGGGCTCATAACCCGAAGGTCGTAGGTTCAAGTCCTGCCGCCGCTACAAAGAAAAGAGCACATCTGGAGCAATCTGGGATGTGCTTTTTTGTTTACCCTTCCATTAGCGCTCCTAATTAGCGGCTCACTTTAAAGCTGCTATTTATGTATTTCACCTATGTTTTGTATTCAGAAGCTCATGATAAGATTTACATTGGTCACACCCAGGATGTAGATCAACGAATGAAAAGTCATAATGAAACAGGCGATGGCTACACCAAACGCTACCGGCCCTGGCGATTAGTGTATTCAGAACGATTTTCTACGCGCGCTGCAGCGATGCGACGGGAGAAAGCCTTGAAAGGGGGAAAAGGGAGAGCGTGGATCAGAGCTAATTTGATCTGAGTATCCCGAAGGACGTAGGTTTCCGCCTCAGGCGGACCGCCGCTACAAAGAAAAGAGCACATCTGGAGCAATCTGGGATGTGCTTTTTTGTTTACCCTTCCATTAGCGCTCCTAATTAGCGGCTCACTTTAAAGCTGCTATTTATGTATTTCACTTATGTTTTGTATTCAGAAGCTCATGATAAGATTTACATTGGTCACACCCAGGATGTAGATCAACGAATGAAAAGTCATAATGAAACAGGCGATGGCTACACCAAACGCTACCGGCCCTGGCGATTAG
>Ga0209938_1000666_pt1 | contig 18762 bp, 16 predicted proteins | sample SalPonR2_C_D1_MG_FD_185708 | JGI IMG/M metagenome (GOLD analysis project Ga0209938, IMG submission 185708) | Salt pond soil microbial communities from South San Francisco under conditions of wetland restoration - Salt Pond MetaG R2_C_D1_MG... ... | reverse complement strand
CCAGGTTCGCACCCATCGCATCACGTGTGTCGACCAGCAAGTGAGCCACGACCATGTCACCGCCCTGGCCCGACGAGGGATGAATCAGCACCTCGAGATCCTTGGCGCCGCCGCCGCGCGCGACCATGTTGGGGTGGAGACTGTTGGCAAGGTTCAGAATCTCGCTCTTGCGCTGCAGCAGCGCGGCCTTGGCCCGCTGCGGATGCGGCACGTCCACGACCTGGATCTGGCCGATGAGAATCGGCTCGGTGCTTTGGACACGAAAGCCGCCGCCTGCGCGTGCAATCTTCGCCGCCGAACTCAACGCGGCGACGATGGAAGGTTCCTCGACCACAAGCGGAATGGCGTATTCCTTGTCGTTGATCAGGAAGTTCAGGCCCAGCCCGACCGGCAGCCCCATGACGCCGATGACGTTTTCGATCATCTTGTCGGCCGACTGGATCGACAGCGTATGGTCCCCGCTGACCAGCGCCTGATAATCCTGGTTCGAAAGCAGGCCCTGCTTGCGCACTTCGCGAACCCGCTGCGAGACAGACAGCTTGTAGAACTCTGGAATTCGTGCCACGCTGATTCCTTATTGGTTTTCTCCGCCGGTTTGGGCCCGGCGCGGAGCCAGGCCGGCGCCGGAATCCGATATTGTCAAGTTTAACGGAACACCGCCGCGATCTGAGACGCCGGTCTCGAATGCCCGCAGTCGGTCCGGATCGCACGCCAGGGCAATCCCCAGATCGCCGCCGCCGGCGCCGCAGCTCTTGTAGACCACGCCACATTGCCGACCGAACCCGGCCAGCCGCCGGTGCGGGGCGGTCATGATCTCCACCGACATGGCCTCTTCCAGGACTTCCATTGCACCGGCGTAGTCCCGGCAGGCGGCCAATAAGCCGGCAGCGTCACCCGCGTTTTCCGAAGCGCGAAGCGCAATCTCGTTGAGGGGCGAGAGGATTCCGGCGGCACCGACCGGATCACTTCGTTTCCAGGCGTCGAAAGCGCCGACGAAATCCGGCGTCTGCGCAGCCTGGCGGGTCCAAACGGCTCGCCAGTAAAGCTTCTCGGGCCAGCCCAGCATCCTGCAGTCCACGGCATCCCCGCTCGATCGGAATCGGCTGAAACCGCCAAAGAAAGCCGCGGCCAGGTCCGCACCGCTGGCCCGGGCGCCCAGCGCCTCGCGATAGACCGGCAGCCAGCGGCCCAGCCGATCGCCGGCTTGCTGCGAATCGGCCGAACCCTCGAGCCGGTCGCTCAGGGCGACCGCCAGCGCGGCGCATACGGCTGCACTGGAACCCAGCCCCAGCTTTACCGGTCGACCTGCGTGTGATTCGAACAGCGCGCCCGAATCGATCTCGATGTCGAGGGCCGCAACTTCTTCGGGCGCGTATCCAAGCGCCCGCATGATCGCCGGAATCAGCCTGCCGGTAAGACCGAGCGCGCCCGGGTCCATGCCGTCGCAGTGCAAATGGCCGTCCGCGATCCGCATCGCGGCCTGCCGGATACCCAGCTGGGCGGCGCTCAGCCGGCCCGCGCCGCCGCTCGCCGATTCGATTCGGACGTTCACCCGTCGATCCACCGCCATCACCAGCGCCGGCGCGCCGTCCAGTACGGCATATTCCCCGATCAGCAGAAGCTTGCCCGGCGCGGCGGCCTGGACGGCTTTCACGCCGGCGCCTGCGCTTCTTCGTCCAGGCAGTCCGCGCCGCCGCCCAGGCCGGCGCGCAGAATGTCGGTGACGCCCGGCACGTCGCCAAGCGCGGCAGCCACGGCCTCGGCGGCTTCCGGCGCACAGATCGCCTTGACCTGCGGCCCCGCATCGACGGTAAAGAACACCGGTACACCGACGGCCCGCAGCCGGCGCACCCGGTGCAGGCACGCCACAGTCGTTGCATTGAAATAAAGCAGCCCCGGACGGGCCGACATGGCCAGGCCGTGCATGGCCAGTGCACTGGCCTCGGAAACATCCGCAAGCGCTTCGAAATCGCGCGTCGCAATAGCCGTTCGGGCCATCGCCAGGTCGCCTGGCTGGTTCGACACCCAGGCCGCGTAGAACGGCGATGTTTGCGCGGTGCGCTGCATGCCTTCGGTCGAGCCCACTGATTTTTGCCCGCGATCGCTGACCGCGATGACGACCTCCAGCGGCCAGTCGCCTGCGGCTGCCAGCGGCTCGGCGATGCTGTCGCTGCCGTCCGGCAGCCGGCCCCGGTGCATCTCCACGTAGCCGCCGAAGATCGAGCGCGCGGCCGACCCGGAGCCAATCCTTGCCAGTTCCGAACGCCGGGCCGGTGTCAGTCCCAGACCATATGCACGATCCGCGGCGGTGACCAATGCGGCGAAACCCGATGCCGACGAGGCCAGACCGGCGCCGGTGGGGAAATTGTTGCGGCTCGATACATGCGCTCGAATACGGGTTCCGCCGATTTCACGCATCCGCTCCAGCAAGGCCGCGACGCGGCTGGAGCCGGGACCACCGACCTGGCCGTCGAGTTCGAATTGATCTTGCTCCAGCGCCGGATCCAGCGCCACCCGGGTCCGGGTCCAGAGCGCATCCAGCGTGATCGAGATCGACCCCACGTCGGGCAGGTTCAGATCCGCCTCACGCTTGCCCCAGTACTTGATCAGGGCGAAATTCGCGAAAGCGACGGCGAGGGCCCGGCCCGGTTTCGATTGAGTATTCATCATTTCCGTTAAAATTAATCGTTCGATATCGGTTGTGCGATCAGGCCGGCCGCCGGTCGAACAATGACGCCAGAAGCGGTGCACAAGCGCGAAGTGTTCGGCGCGCCCGGCGCGCCGCCAGGCCCAGCGCAATCAAGTTGCCGGTCTGTAGCGGTGATCTTAGCAAGCCCGCGAGTACCCGGCCCGGACGCGTGCGCGTGCCATCCATGCCGGCAATCGCCGCGGCCGGCACGGCACGGTCGGAATGATCGACGATGACCCGCACCACTACCACGGAGAGCCCCGACCGTAATGCGACGTCAGCGATCGCTGCGCTTTCCATGTCGACGGCAATCGCGTCGCTGATCGTTGCCAGGGCGCGTTTATCCGCCGCCGATGTCACCGGGTCAGGCGCGCTTGCCAGCGTTCCGCGGTGAATGGCTGCGATGGGCTCGAAGGCCCCTGCGAGAGTCTCTGTGAGCGACGCATCGGTTGCAATTTGCCGCAACGAGTGATCCATCACACGATCGGCGAGCACGATGTCGCCGGGCTCGCCGTGCCGAAGTGCTCCCGCGGTACCCCAGCTGACCAGGCATGTCGCGCCGCGGGCGACTGCCCGCTCGGCGCCGGCCGCCGCCGCAAGGTGTCCGGGCCCGGTCGTCTCGAACAGCAGCCGACCCTTGCCGGCCGGGCAGGATGCGAACACATCCATTTCCCAGTCCAGCGCGGCAACGACAGCAATCGGTCCGGTCAGATCTGCTGCCACGAGCGACGCGCCGCGGCCAGCGCCCAGAGCGGGAAGTACCGGGAGTACCCGTGATACTTGAGGTAGAAAACGCGCGGAAAGCCCGGTGCCGTGAACCACGGATCGGGCCAGTCGCCGCGCGCCGACTGGGTGCGCGCCAGGTACTCCGCAGCGCTGTGCACGGCCGGACTGTCGCCGCGCCCGGCGGCAACAAGGCCCAGCATGGCCCACCCGGTCTGGAACGCGCGCGAGCAGCTACCTGTGCCCGCCAACGACGGGTCGTGATAGGTCTGGTTGCCTTCGCCCCAGCCGCCATCGTCGTTTTGGCAGGCTTCCAGCCAATCCACCGCACGCGCGATCGCCCCGCGATTGCGCTCGATCCCGTCGGCACCCAGCGCGACCAGCGCCGACCAGGTGCCGTAGATGTAGTTGGTGCCCCAGCGGCCGAACCAGGCGCCGTCAGTTTCCTGCTCCGAAAGCAGGTAGCGGCGCACGCGCGCTCGTTCACGCTCGAACCTTGAATCGTCGAGCAGCGCGAACAAGGTCAGGCAGCGCGCCGAAACGTCCGCCGTCGGCGGGTCGAGCAAGGCGCCGTGATCGGCAAACGGAATCTGGTTCAGGTACTCGGCGCTGTTGTCGATATCGAATGCACCGAAACCGCCGTTGCCGCTCTGCATACCGGCCAGCCAGACGGCCGCGCGCTCGACCACCGGGCGATAGCGTTCCGGGTCGTGACCGTGCATCGCCCAGGCGACCATGGCGGTGTCGTCAAGATCCGGGTAGTGATCGTTTCGGTACTGAAATGCCCAGCCGCCGCCGGCCAGGTCCGGCCGTGCGCGCCGCCAGTCGCCCGGCGCGTCTGTAATCTGGCGCTCGATCAGCCAGTCCAGCCCACGCCCGGCCGCCTCGACCGCCTCGGGCTCGCCACTGGCATCAAGGGCCAGCGCCGCCAGCCCAGTATCCCAGACCGGCGAAACGCACGGCTGGACGTATGTTCTGCCCGGTTCGTCGATGATCAACGCGCGCAGTGCGTCCCCGGTCTGCTGGCGGAGCGGGTGATCGTCGGCATAACCAAGTTCCTTGAGCGCAATCGAGGCATTGACCATCGCCGGGAAAATGGCGCCCAGACCGTCCAGTCCGTTCAGCCGCTCGATGAACCACTGCTCGGCGCGTTTGAGCGAATGTCGATGCAGACGTCGGGGAATCATCCACTCGGTTCGTCGACCCAGCGCCTCCAGCCACAGAAACACTCGATTGAGCGGGGACCGGACTTCGAACCACTCGTCCACAGAGTCGGGCGCGTCCACAAAGCATTCGCTGATGCCGGTGCCGGTAGGATTGACCGCCCGCGCGCGCAGCGAATACAGGATGAAAAGGGGCACCATCACCGTCCTGGACCAGTAGGAAATGCGATCCAGCGAAAACAGGAAGCGGCGCGGCAGCAGCATGATCTCGGCCGGAATGTACGGCACCGCGCGCCACGGCACTTGCTCGAACCAGGCCAGCAGGATGCGGGTGAACACGTTGGTCCGTTCGGCGCCGCCGTGATCTAGAATCCAGTGCCGCGCACGCTGCATCGGTTCGGTGTTCGCGTCCTGCCCGCTGAGCTTGAGCGCAAAATAGGCCTTGACGGTGCAGGAAAGATCACCCTCTCCGCCATGAAACAGCGGCCAGGCGCCGTCACCGGCCTGACTTGCAAGCAGGAATTCCGCGAGCCTGGATTCCAGCGCCGGATCCCGCTCGTCCATGTAGTGTAGATAGCAGATGTACTCGGCAGGAATCGTGCAATCGGCCTCGAGTTCGTAAATCCAGTGACCATCGGCCTCCTGGTCGGCCAGCAGGCGCCCGATACCGCGGCGCAGGGCGTCTTCGATACGGGTCGCGGTTGAATCGGCGGTCGGCGCCGAGACGCTCGCATCGGATCTAGCAGTCGCGGTTTCAGTCAACGTGTTCATTCCAGCTCTTGGATATTTCGATCGTATCGTAAAGATCAGTTCGCACTCATCGAATCCTGCAATTCGCATTCGGCGTGGACCGATGCGTTCCGGGAAATCATGTCCAGGCCTTTTGCTACATCCGGATCGGAAGCGGGCAATCCACGCGAATCGCGACGGAAAAGCTTGCGCAGCATTGCATCGCTGCCGGCCATGAGGCCATACCGGCGCACGATCCTTCGGACATCCTCGCGCGAGATCTTGACATCGTCGCCCGATTCGAAAACGGGATTGCGGTAAATGTTGTCAAGCGTCGGGACGGCCATACCCAAGGCCCAAAGACAGAAACGCCGGATACCCAGGTAGCGACGCGGAATCAGCAAGGTATAGCTCAACGCATTCTGCAGATGGCCATGCGCAACAACCACGAGTCGCTCTGTACCGGCGCGAAGCCGGTCGTCGTCGAGTCCCGCGATCAGATCGCCCTGCCCCGCCGGCGACAAGCCGTAGGCGGTGCGCGGCAGCCAGCAAACGCCGCGCTCTCGGTCGTCCCGAATATCCTTGAGAATATTGGTCATCTGGAGCCCCTGGCCGAACGACGGGGCCAATCGCATCAGTTGCCGCCGGCGGCGGGCAATTGCGTCCGAATATTCGCAGAAAAGCTCGGTCAGCATTTCGCCGACCACGCCGGCCACGAAGTAACAATACTCGTCGAGCTGTTGTTGTGAATCCAGCCCGCGCAGACCCACCTGGCGCTGGAACCGGCGCATGCCATCGCTCATCAGCGAAACGCAGCGAATCAGCGCGTGTCTTTGCGTCTCCCCAAAGCTGCGGGTGACTTCCACGACCTGTTCCACGCGCGCGACGAGCTCGCGCTCGGCGGCCAGGGTCTCGGGCGCAAGCCGCGGTGCCAGTGTCTCGGCAAACGCTGCAGCCGACCGGTTACCGCAAAGCACCTCTATGAAACGGCGACCGCTGGCGCGCTTATCTTCCAGCGACAGACCGGCGTCGTCCTCGATGGTATCGGCGATTCGGCACAGCAGGTAAGCGTTCGTGACCGGAACGCGCAAGGCGCCGGGAAGCGAGGGAATGGTGAGCGCAAAAGTACGTGAAACGCCGGCGAGAATTTGCGTTTGAAAATCGAGCGACGACTGCAACGACGAAAGATCCGAGAACTGTCGTGACGACCGCAGCGATGGCTTTCGCGAAGATTCGTCAACCTGATGAACATCGGTCATGAATTTCTCCTGCGGGGTCCCTTGCGCATCAATTGTATTGTGATCCATTCCGGCGCGCGCTGCCAGGTCCCGTGCATCCAGCCGTGCTGCAAAGCGTCGGGCCGTCGGCGTGACAGGCGCTGGAACGGTCATCATTATGAAGGTTGCCGCTACTGACCGGGGCGCGAATCCAATGCTTTCAAAGGCTGTCGGCTTTCGGCCGCTTGGAGATTGTCCGCGATACGCTGTCTTAGGCAAGCGCTTACAATCACGGTTTTTGCGCCGCAGGGTTTGATCCATGGGTTTCAGCGACAGGGCGAACGCGTATATCGAACGGGTAGAGGCAACGCTGGACCGCTGGCTGCCCGCAGAATCATGCGAGCCGCAAGCGCTGCACGCAGCACTGAGGTACGCGGTGTTCAACGGCGGCAAGCGCATCCGGCCGCTGCTTGCATTCGCCGCGGCCGAAGCGATCGGCCTGCCGCCGCGCCGCGTCGATGCGATGGCAACCGCCGTGGAGCTCATCCACTGCTATTCCCTGGTCCACGATGATCTACCCGCAATGGATGACGACGACCTGCGGCGCGGCAAGCCCACCCTCCACAAGGCCTTTGACGAAGCGACCGCGATCCTTGCCGGCGATGCGTTGCTGACATTGGCGTTCGAGGGCATGGCGCGGGATCGTGTTCCCGCCGAAGCCATCGTCGAGCTGGCCGCCGCTTCAGGATCTGTCGGAATGGTGGGCGGACAGGCCATGGACCTGGCGTTCGAGGCCACCAAACCCACTCGGGAAGCATTGGAAAGCATGTTCCGGAAGAAGACCGGTGCGTTGATTCGAGCCGCGATCGTCATGCCGGTGGCCGATCGCGACGCCGCGGATGCCGATTATCTGGCTCTGAGCGAGTATGGCGAGGCAATTGGTCTTGCATTCCAGATTGTGGACGACCTGCTCGACATCGAGGGTTCCACCGAGCAAATCGGCAAGCCCGCCGGTTCCGACGAGGCTAGAGACAAGGCGACCTGGCCGGCTTTGTTCGGTGTCGAGACCGCACGTCGACACGCCGACGATCTGACCGAAGCCGCCTGGTCCGCGCTGGAGCGCTTGCCCTGCTCTTCGGACGGCCTTCGCTGGCTTGGAGAGCGAATAGTCCGGCGTCGGTCCTGAGACACGCCAGGCAGGCCATTACCTGACGAAGCTGTGACCGAACCGGCACTGCGTTCGGATTCAATCAAGTATTTCCAAAGCGTGAAGAAGCGTTGATTTGCCGTCGACGCCGAGGGCGTAAACTGGGTTCACAAATGTGAATTCACACGAGAACCGGGACGCACCCACCATGAACGAAGAAACCGCAAATGCCACCATTCTGCTCGTCGAAGATCACGACGACCTCGCTGCGACGGTCGGGGCCTACCTCGAAGGCTGCGGCTACGCGATGGACTACGCCGCCGACGGCTCCATTGCGCTGAACCTGCTCGACGACAATCTCTACGATGTCATCATCCTGGATCTGATGCTGCCCAAGGTCGACGGCATGAAGGTCTGCAGAAAGCTGCGCGACCGGGGCGATTCGACGCCCATCCTGATGCTCACCGCTCGCGACCAGCTCGACGACAAGCTCGAGGGCTTCGACGTCGGCGCCGACGACTATATGGTCAAGCCGTTCGAGATGGAGGAGCTTTCGGCCCGGATCAGCGCGCTGCTCCGCCGCGCCCGGGGCGAGGTTTCCGACGGCGCCATCCGGGTCGGTGACCTGGTGTTCGATCCGCGCACCATGCGTGTCGAACGCGAGGGCCAGCGACTGAATCTATCGCCGACGTCGATCCGGATCCTGCGCATCCTGATGCGCGAATCGCCGCGACTGGTCAGCCGCGAGCAGATTGAAAATGAGCTGTGGGGCGACATGTTGCCGGATTCCGACACGCTCAGAAGCCACATGTACAACCTGCGCAAGAGCATCGACCGGCCGTTCGAAACCAAGCTGCTGCATACGGTGCAGGGGATGGGGTTCAAACTCGCCCACCCCGACGACGCCTGAAAATCGCTCTGGGGCTACTGCGCGGCCGTCTGAAAGCGTCCGGCGGTGCTCGGAATCCTCATGTACTTAGTTGTACATTGCGGCTTCTGCGCTCCGGCGGCCACCCCCAGACGACCGCTCGCTGTGCTTTACAAGGCATTTTCTCTTCGCTTGAACCCGGCCCGTGTGGGCCGGACAAGCGAAGCGCATCCGGCATTGGTCCGCCCGACTATTGCGGCGCGTCCGCCTTTCCCCGAAAGGATTGCTTGTTCGCCTTGGGGAAGTTGACGCGGAAGACCGTGCCGGCGCCGATCTCACTGTCGACTTCCAGCGGCCAGCCGAACCGGCGACACAGACGGCTGACGATCGCCAGCCCCAGGCCGTAGCCCTCGTTGGAGCGATCGTGGGCCCGGTAGAAGGGCTCGAACGCGCGTTCTAGATCTGCCTCGCTCATGCCGCAACCGGTATCGCGGATAACGACCGAGTGCTCGTCGACGTGCACGCTGACCTCGCCGGCATCGGTAAACGTCATGGCGTTTCGCAGCAGGTTGTGGAAGATGATCCCCAGCACCCTCTCGGGCGCCTCGGTCTCCAATAGACAATCGGCGGTCATGCTGGTCTTGATCTCGGGCTTGTTCAGCGCCCGTCGAACCTGGTCGAACTGCTCGGACACAAGGTCGTTGAGCAGCACGGACGACCAGGCCAGCTTGGATTCCGACTCGCGCGCGAGGATCAGCAGGGTTTCGACCAGAGACTCCATGTCGCGCACCGTGCGCGCCATGCGCTCGATCACCTCGTCGCGCTTGGGCAGGTCCGGGAATTTCTGCAGCAGTTCGAGATTGCCCTTGATGACCGCCAGCGGTGTTCGCAGTTCGTGCGAGGCGTTGCGGGTGAAATTGCGCTCGCGCGCGACAAAGCGCTCCAGCCGGCTGCTGAACTGCTCGAGCGCGTTCATCAGCGCAAGCACTTCCGGGTCCGCGGTATCGATGAATTCATCGAGCTTGAACGCATCGAAATTGCCTTCCTGGAAGTCGAAACTGCGAACGGCATCGGCGAGCTGGACAATGGTGGAGACGGCCCGCCGGCTGAGCACATAGCCCACCCACGTCAGAACATAGATCAGCAGCAGGACACCGGTCAGCGGGGCAATGCCGAAGTAGAACGCCAGGCTGGAGACCTGCATCTCGTCGAATACCAGGATCAGCCGCTTGCCGTCGCGCTCGGAGACGTGCACGACCGGGTCTCCGCCGGACGGCGTCTGGTGTCGGGCGAAACCGGGTTCCACGCCTGCCAGCCATTCCGGCGCCCCGCCGTCTTCGCCATGGGCAAAGTAGCCGCTGAGGTTATTGGTATTGGGAAGGGGAAACGACGGGTCCTTCTGGTAGTGCGACCAGAAATGCTCCGCCTCCCCGTTGAGCGCCTCGCGCACCAGCACCTGCTCGACGACGAAGGCGGCAGCATAAACGCCGAGCACGGTGGCCACCGATATCGCCAGTATCTGCAGCACGAAAACCCGGACCAGCTTGGCCTTGATGCCGCCCTTGAAAAAGCCGCTGAGTGCGCTCATGCGCCGGCGAGCTCCGTTTTTCCATCGCGATTCCCGAACAGGTAATGCCCGACCATCCACTCGCTTCCCCCGGAGAATGCGAACAGCTCCTCGCAAGCCATGAAGAACATCCGCCAGCGCTGCAGCTGTACGGGATCGTCGCCAAGGGTTTGCAATACAGCGGCTCGGTCGGCATCGAGCCGGTCAAGCCATGCCCGCGCCGTTTTCGCATAGTGGCTGCCGTCGACCAGCCAGCGTCGGCTGAATTGCAGATCTTCCTGAAAACACAGCAGCGTATCGGCGGCCGGCATCAGGCCGCCGGTGAAGAAATGTCGTCCCATCCAGTTGTCTTCGCCCTCGGTCTCGAACGGATACATCAGCGTACGATGACAGAAAATGTGGACGAACAGCAACCCGTCGGGCTTCAACCAGCGCGCAATCCGGCCGAGAAGTTGCCGATAGTTTCGAACGTGCTCGAACATTTCTATCGACACGACGCGGTCGAAACCGGGTTCCACCTCGAGCTGGTTGACGTCGCAGGTCAGGACCTCGACGTTATCCAGCCCGCGCCGAGCGGCCTCGCCCATGATGTATTCGCGCTGCGATGAAGAGTTCGAAACCGCGGTGATGCGGCTTTTCGGAAATTTGGCGCCCATCCAGAGGGTCAAGGATCCCCAGCCGCAGCCGAGTTCCAGGATACGGTGACCATCGGCAAGCCCTGCGCGCTCGCAAGTGACCTGCAGCATGCGCGCTTCGGCCGCGTCGAGATCACTCACGCCTTCGTCCCACAGGCCCGAGGAGTACTTGAGATGTCGTCCGAGCACCCGCTGATAGAAGGCGGCCGGCACCTCGTAGTGCTGCTCGTTGGCCGCATCGGTTTCGATTGCGATCTCCGACCGGGCCAAAGCTTCGATCCGGGCGGCGAATGTCTGCGCCTGTCTTTCCGGCTCGCCGGCATGCTCATCTCGCAGTCGCTTGCGCAGCAGCCGCCGTATGCCGTTCCGGATCATCCAATCCGGCAGGCGGCCACGTTCGGCAAGATCCGTCGCGTTCATCCGCGCAGGGCCTCGGCCGCTTGTGCATCCAGCTTTCGTTGGCGACGATCCAGGCCCGCCTCGCGGAACAGCAGGCCCACCACAAGGCCCCATACCGGCCCCACGCAGAGGATGACCAGCCACGACGGGGCCAGCCAGGTCACCGCGCCGAACCCGGCCGCTGCGCTGTAGGACATCGGCGACCCGACCGTGGCCAGCAGCATGAAAAGCCGCCAGCGGCGCCGAAACACGCCAAGCGAGTGGTTGACGGTCAGACCCAGCGCCACCCATAGCAACAATAGCCAGGCCGGAATGAATCCGGGCGCCGGCCACGCGGTCGCGTATTCGACAATGCCGGCGCGAACCCACAGCGTATCGATGATCAGCCCGGTCGCGATGAAGATTCCCAGGATGAACGGGTCACGCCGGTGCATTCGCGACGGATGAAGCTGCCAGGCGGCAAACAGTCCGACGACGATTGCGCCCGGCCACAGCATCCCATTGGCGGCGCCGATGATGCAGGCCGGCCAGCTGAGCTGAAAAAAGGCCTGGTTGATCCAGAAATTTCGGGCGCTCACTGGCGCACCCCGTCGAATTCCGCGTTGTCGACGAATTCCTGTTTACGATAACCCGGCGCCGCCATCAACAGGTGCACGTCGCTGATCGCGCGTTCGAGAAAACCGCCCTCGCAATAGGCCAGGTAAAAGCGCCAGCGGCGACGAAACCCGGGGTCGAATCCGTTCCCGGACAGCTTGTCCCAGCCCGATTCGAACCGCTCCCGCCAGTGTCTGAGCGTGCGGGCATAGCTTTCGCCGAAATCGAACAGTTCGACCAGCCCCAGATCGGTAGACCTGGACATCGCATCGAGAATGACGGAAGTCGACGGTATGAAACTGCCCGGAAATATATAGCGCTTGATGAAATCGACGCTCTTGAGCGCGTTGTCATAGCGGTAATCCTCGATCGTGATGGCCTGGATCAGCGCCAGGCCATCGGGCGCCAGCCGGTCGCGGACCACCTTCAGATAATTATCGAGAAAATCCGCGCCGACCGCCTCGATCATCTCGATCGATACGACCTTGTCGTAGCTGCCTTCGAGCTCGCGATAATCCTTCATCAGGACCTCGATCCGGTCCTCCAGCCCCGCTTCGCGCACGCGGTCGCAAGCGTAACGATACTGTTCGGCCGAGATCGTTGTGGTGGTCACCCGGCAACCCGTGCGTTCGGCCATGTAGACCGCCAGGCCGCCCCACCCCGTACCGATCTCCAGCAGGTGGTCGTGGGGGCCCAGTGCAAGTCTTTCTGCAACACGGGCCAGCTTGTTCTCCTGGGCCTGGTCCAGAGAGTCGTCCGGCGCCAGATAAAGCGCCGACGAGTACTGCATGCGCTGATCGAGCCACGCGCCGAAGAAATCATTGCCCAGATCGTAATGTGCGGAAATGTTGCGGCGGCTGCCGGACATGGTATTGCGCGCCATGCGGTGAAGCCCGCGGAGAAGCCAGCCGTATAATCTCGCACCGCCCTGTTCCATGCGATCCAGCAGTCTGCGATTGGCCGCCAGCAGCCTGATCACGTCGACAAGCGCGGGGGAATCCCACAGGCCGGCCACGTAAGCCTCGCCGGCGCCGACGCTGCCGCCGGTCGCCAGCATCCGCCAGAACGTCCCCGAGTGCACATCCACCCGGGCCTGGATGCCGCCGCGATCGCCGAGCACCCATTGTCCATCGCTGTCGCTGATGACCAGGCGGCCGCTTTCCAGCGCGGAAAAACGGGCCAGCACTGCGCGCCGGCACAAGCGCGCCAGCGGGCCGCAGGGGTGATACGCGCCGGGCAGGTCACCTGCCGCCGTGCGTTCCGATGAATGACTCGACATGTCCGATCAAGAACCTCGTGTTCCGGATGCAGCCGCGCTGTCCGGGTGACTGAAAAACGGTATGCGCTTGAACCAGAGGCGCAACGCCTGAAAGTAAATGCCGGCGGTCACGCGCAGCGTCATGAAGGGAAACCGTAACGGCATCTCGAGCATACGACGCGTAGACATTTCCGCCAGCGTCAGTCGCATTCCCGTGGAAAAGCATTCTGCGTCGCCGCGCATGACCCGCATGTGAACATCGATGCGGTCGGCTTCGTAGCAAAATCGCCAGTCGTAGCGCATATCCATCGGCAGAAACGGCGAGACGTGGAATTCCTTGTCGAACTGGAATCGGAACTCCGGGCCCGTTTGCCGCCGTGCGTCGAGCACATAGGCGTGGCGCTGGTTCCACGGGGTGTTGTGAATATCGGCCACGATGGCCTGAAGACCGCCGCCTGGGCTTTCGCAGAAGTAGAAGGTGACCGGATTGAAGCAGGTGCCCCACTGGCGCAGATGCGTGAGCATGCGGATGCGTCCCGACGGCCTGAATTCGAGTTCCTGCTCGACGCGGCGCCGGATCGCATCACCCAGACCGAGCTCGTGGGGGCCGATGTAGTCCCGCCGGCGCAACGTCACCAGGTTGAATCGCTCGACCGACCAGAACCTGGATTCGCCGAACCTCGCCTCGATTGCGTCGACGTCCAGCAGACTCAGCCACATCCGGTAGCGGAACGCGTGCGCCCTGGGCAGGTGACGCCGGTGCCAGACGCTTCCGGTGGCCACGCAGTCAGGCCGCATTTCGCACCCGTACACGCTTGATTCCGTCCAGCACCCGCGCCGCCGAGCGCACCGCATCTTCGTGAAAGCCCCAGCCCCAGTTGGCGCCGCAGTACCAGAGCCGGTCGATGCCGTTGATCTCGTCGATGCGCTTCTGGGCCGCGCGCGATACCGACGTATACACCGGGTGCCGATAATTTCGCTTGACCAGGATTCGCTCCGGATCGATGCGGTCGGTCTGGTTCAAGGAGACTATATAGGGCGTGCGGCCCGCAATACCCTGCAGACTGTTCATGTAATACGAGATGCCCGCCGTATCCGGGGCGTCGCGGTCGCGCCGAACGTTCCAGCTCGCCCAGGCCTTGCGCTTGACCGGCATGCGTCCCGCATCGGTATGCAGCACGGTCTCGTTGGGCTGGTATTCGAACGCGCCGAGCACCGAACGCTCGGCATCGGTCGGCGCTTGAATCATCGCCAGCGCCTGGTCGGCATGGCAGGCGAGCACGACCTGATCGAAAACCATATCGAAATCCTCAGCCATCACGCGCACGCCCCCGCCAGGCAAACGCTGGATCGCGTGAACGCCGCAGGGCGCAATCACGCGCCCATCGAAGCGCTTCAGGGCCGCCTCGACGTAGCGCTGGCTACCGCCTTTCACCGTGCGCCAGACGGGTCGGTCGGCGGCCTGCAGCATGTCGTGATTGCGCATGAATTCGAGCAGGTACTTCATCGGGAAATCGTGGATGGCCCTGCCCGGCGAAGACCAGAGCGCCGCTGCCATCGGCAGAAGATGATCGCGACCGAAAGCCTCTCCGAGGCCGTTGGAATCCAGCCACTCGCCCAGCGTGACCCGCTCGTCCAGCGTCTCCAGCAAGTGCGGTGCTTGGCGATAGAAATGCAGGATGTCGCGCACCATGCCGATGAAGCGCGGACTCAGCAGGTTCCGCCGCTGACAGAACAGCCGATCGAGGTCCGTTGCGTTGTATTCGAGTCCGCTGATCTCGCAGTGCACGCCGAAGCTCATGTCGCTGGCCCGGCTTTCGACGCCCAGGTCTTCCAGCCATGCCGAAAACAGCGGGTAATTGGGCGGATTGAATACGATGAAACCGGTATCCACCGAAACCGGCCCGGCATCGGGATCGACATCGACGACGTGCGTATCCGTGTGCCCGCCGATTCGCCCATCGCGCTCCAGCAGGGTGACCTCGTGCCGCTTATCACGACAATCGTCATTACAATTGGCCAGATGCCAGGCAGTATAAAGACCGGCCACGCCGCCGCCGATGACTGCGATACGCATCAGTCCGAGATCCGCCGATATTCGAGGAATCCCCTGGGGACCGGCTTGAGATCCTGTACCAGCCCAACCCACGACATCGCCTTGAGTACGAGATAGCTGATGTCGATTTCCCACCAGTAGAAGCCCTGTCGGGCGGACCCCGGGAAATGGTGATGGTTGTTGTGCCAGCCTTCGCCCAGCGTCAGAAGCGCCAGCCAGGGATTGTTTCGCGAACGGTCCGGCGTATCGAAACGACGCGAGCCGAAGCGATGCGCCAGAGAATTGATGGTCAACGTCACGTGGATCAGCGCCACGGTGGAAATGAAATAGCCCCAAACGAGCATCTGGCTGCCGGACGTCCCCAACGAAGGCATCAGCCATTCGAGCGCAGCGCCCAGACCGAACATGCCCGCAGCATACGCAAGCGGTACCACGATATCGAACCGATCCAGCCAGCGCAGCTCGGGAAAGCGCACCAGGTCGGGGATTTGCGACCATTCCGTGCCGAAATGAGAGCGGCTGAGGAACCAGCCCATGTGACTCCAGAGCAGGCCCTTGCGCGGCGTATGCGGATCGCCGTTTCGATCGGCCCGCTTGTGGTGACGTCGATGATGGGCGGCCCACCACAACGGTCCGCGCTGGGTGGCGCTGGCCCCGATAAGCGCGAACACGAACTGCACCGGTCGTGATGCGCTGAAAGCCCGGTGAGAAAAGTAGCGATGGTAGAAGGCCGTGATCGCGAACATTCTCAGCAGGTAGCTGGCAACGCAAACCGCGACTGCCACCCAGGAAACACCAACCCAAAGCACTGCCACGCAGGCCAGATGCAGCGCGATGAACGGGAGTACTCGAGTCAGGTCGACGCGATGACCCTGCTCGGAAGCCGGGGCGTCTGCGGCCTGGCTGGTATCGAACCATGCCGCCATGGAGTTGAATACGTTCACGATATGCAAGATCGCCGTCACTGGACAAGACACCAATGATTGCCTCCGCCGGTGAATCCGTCGTGAACCCGTCGCCAATGACCTTTTGCATTCACCGGAGGTTGACACGTTGCGCGAACAATGCAGCCATGTTCAAGTCAATTGTCATATTTGTACTTCTGATCGCGGGCGTTCTCGTCTGGATCGGGACCCGGCCGGCGGCGCCCAAGCCCTTTTCCGACGATTACCAGCGCGCCCTTCGTGCGCATCCGGGCAGCGAGCGCGGAATCGAGGCCGGGCTGGAAGAATTCGCGGCCGTCTACGGCGAGCTCACGCACCCCGAGATCGGTCGGCGCGTCGCGCGCTTGTATGCGGACGCCATGTATTTCAACGATTCGCTCAAGACCTTTCAGTCACGTCAGCAATTGGTTGACTATATGCAAGCCACCGCCCGCATGCTCGATGAAAGTACCGTCGAAATCGATCAAGTCCTGCGCGATGGCAGCGACGTCTTCGTCCGCTGGACAATGACATTCGCATCGAGCGCCATGGGCAGGAAAATAAGCTCCGAATCGATCGGCATGACCCACCTGCGATTCAACCCGGAAGGTCGGATAGTGCTTCACCAGGATTTCTGGGATTCGGCAGCGGGTCTGTACCGCAACCTGCCCGTGATCGGCTATGCGCTGAAGAAAGTCGACCAGAATATGGCCGACTAAGGCCGCGAAGCGACCGGACGGCCGTGAAAACGACCGTCCGGCATCCATAAAATCCCGGTCAGATCAGCGACCAGAGACCGCTGAATTCGTGCACATCCATGTCGGCGAGCGCGTCGGCATCGCTCATCGTCTCGACAATTGCCCCGGCCTGGCGAGCGCCGAATTGCCCCTTCACGGCGCGCTCGAACTTGTCTTCGAGCAGCGGAATGCCCTCCTCGCGCCGGCGCCGGTGGCCCACCGGGTAATCGATGCTGACCTTCTCGGTCTTGCTCCCGTCGCTGAAGAAAACCTGCACCGAGTTGCCGATGGCCCGCTTGTCGGCGTCGAAATATTCCTCGGTAAAGCGCGGGTTCTCTTTCACCTGCATCTTGTCGCGCAACGCGTCGATGCGCGGGTCGGCTGCCACCTTGTCCGAGTAGGACTCCGCGGTCAACTCGCCGAAGATCATCGGCACGGCCACCATGTACTGGATGCAGTGATCGCGATCGGCGTAATTGTCCAGCGGGCCGGTCTTGTCGATGATCCGCGAACCCGCCTCCTGGGTCTCGATCTCGATCCGATCGATGTCGTCCAGACGATCCCGCACGTCTTCGTGCAGCGCCATCGCGCACTCGACCGCGGTCTGGGCGTGGAACTCGGCCGGGAACGCGATCTTGAAAAGAACATTTTCCATCACGTAGCTGCCCAGTTCGCGCTCCAGCACCAGGTCCTGGCCCTTGAACAGCACGTCCTGGAAGCCCCAGCCCTTGGCGGTCAGCGCCGAGGGATAGCCGATCTCGCCCTTGAGCGTCAGCAGCGCCAACTGCACCGCGCGGCGGCATGCGTCGCCGGCCGCCCAGCTCTTGCGCGGGCCCGTGTTGGGCGCGTGGCGATAGGTGCGCAGCGCGCCGCCGTCGATCCAGGCCTGGCTGACGGCATTGACGACGTCGTCGCGCGAACCGCCCAGCATGTGGGTGACCACCGCGGTGGAGGCCACGCGCACCAAAAGCACGTGGTCGAGCCCGACCCGGTTGAATGAATTCTTCAGCGCCAGCACGCCCTGGATCTCGTGCGCCTTGACCATCGCCTCCAGGATGTCGGCCACCTTCGGCGGTTCCAGGCCCTCGGCCACGTCGCTGCGCGCGATGTAGTCGGCCACCGCCAGGATCGCGCCCAGGTTGTCGGACGGATGGCCCCACTCGGCGGCCAGCCAGGTATCGTTGAAATCGAGGTAGCGCACCAGCACGCCGATATTGAACGCGCCCTGCACCGGATCGAGCTGGAAGTGCGTGCCCGGCACGCGCGCCCCGCCCGGCAGATCGGCGCCCGGCACCACCGGCCCGAGCAATTTGACGCACTCCGGAAAGCGCAGCGCGAGCAGCGCGCAGGCAAGCGAATCCTTCAGGCAGTAATGCGCTGTTTCCAGCGCGAGATCGGAATCGATCTGCGTATTGCAGACGTAATCGGCGATCTGCTGGATCAGGGCATCGGGTTCGGGGCGCTTGGCGACGCGGATATCGGGTGCGGACATGTTCTGGCTTCCTGTCGGGGTCGAAGAGCGGATTCGAAATAGAATTAATCGGCTATTTTATCAGGCCCGTGCCCGACGAGGCCCGGCGGCGGGAGCGATCGGGCGTGGTCGGGCTGATTGCAAGAGCCATTCCGTCGAACCGGTTCACCCGAGTCCTCGAGCGGCCGATCACGCCGGAAAGGCAACCGGTTCCTACAGGGTCACCGGGTCCGAGTCTTCGTGATCACGACCGCACGCATTTACGAGGCCGTCAGACGAAACGGCGGTCGGACAGTCGGCAGCGTTCCAGCCGATTTCACTCTTCGCAACTATCCTGCCATCGACCTTTACGCAAAACTTTTGCCATGAACAATACTTCGCTCGATCCCAGTTTCAGCACCCGACTGCCTTCCACCGACGACCATGAGCGCGAGATTTGCGATCACTGCGGTTTCGTCAACTACGACAATCCGAAAATTGTGGTCGGGAGCGTTGCGACCTGGGAAGATCGAATTCTGCTTTGCCGTCGTGCGATCAACCCTCGAGACGGGTTCTGGACGCTGCCGGCCGGCTATCTGGAGCAAAA
>Ga0209938_1000654_pt1 | contig 18840 bp, 16 predicted proteins | sample SalPonR2_C_D1_MG_FD_185708 | JGI IMG/M metagenome (GOLD analysis project Ga0209938, IMG submission 185708) | Salt pond soil microbial communities from South San Francisco under conditions of wetland restoration - Salt Pond MetaG R2_C_D1_MG... ... | reverse complement strand
CAGTGCTCAGATGAGGTGTGTTCAGGTTCAGGGCAAATGGGATGGAAAAGAACCCTTGTGCCCGAGCTCAAGCCGCAAATCTGACCGCATCGCCGTGCTCACCCGGGCGCGTGTTCGGTTTTCTCGCTTACACCGCTTTTGGGGGCATGTTGGACAAGCCGCTCGAGCCATAGAGCAGGCGCCGGGTTGCTTATTTACGAAAGGGGTGGGTGAATGGCCGCTGGCGATGCAGGCGACCTTTAGTATATGGGAGTCCGCCGAGGCTATGCGCGAGTTTGCCTACACCAGCAAAGGGCACAAAGAAATTGTACAAAAAACGCGTCGCGAAAACTGGTACAGTGAAGATATGTTTGCTCGATTTGAAATCGAAGATCTATCAGGTAGCTACCGCGACTTAAATACATCCATAATATGAAGCTATTACATCATAAGATTTTAGGAAAAGGCGAACCCGTAATTATTCTTCACGGGCTTTTTGGAATGCTGGATAATTGGAAATCATTTGCGCGTTCTATGGCATCAGATTATCAGCTCATTTTAGTTGATCAGCGAAATCACGGACGGTCATTTCACGATCCCGAAATGAACTATGCGCTGATGGCAGAAGACGTAGAAAGGTTGATGGACTCTTTGGAAATTGATCGGGCGACCCTACTTGGACATTCGATGGGTGGGAAAACAGCCATGCAATTTGCAAAAGACTTTTCCACGCGAGTGGATCAATTGGTTGTTATCGATATCGGCCCTCAGGCATACCCTCCCGGGCATGGATTTATTTTCGATGCCTTGAAAGCAGTTCCGGTCAATCAGATTGGGAGTCGATCCGAGGCTGAAGAGATTTTAGCGAAATCCATTTCCGAGAAGTCCATTCAACTCTTCTTACTGAAAAACCTCAAAAGAGGTCCAAATGGTAATTACAGTTGGCGAATGAACTTAACTGCCATCGAGAACCATTACGAAGAGATTTTATCGGGAATTGAGATAAATGAACGGATAAAAGCGCCTACGCTGTTCGTTAATGGGACTCGGTCCAGTTATATCCGCGAAGAAGATGAAGAAACCATACGCAATAAATTTCAGGAAGTAGAGTTTCAGCATTTAGAAACAGGACATTGGGTCCATGCTGAGCAGCCGGAAAAACTGGAACAGGGCGTTAAGCGTTTTTTGCAAAAACATGTCGAAAAATAGTTTCTATATTCGCTATTAGAGAGTGAGATGAAAACGCTCTCCATCACTAAACCATCAATCGCAACATTATATGATTAAGCGTCAACTCATACTCATAAGCTTATCTCTTGTTTTCTTATCGAATCAATTGGGACCGGCTGAAAACAACCGCTATTTTGAGATTAGTAAGAATTTAGAAATTTTTGCTGCTCTTTATAAAGAACTCAACCATTCCTATGTGGATGAGTTGGACCCTAGTTCTCTCATGCGCACAGCCATAGACGCCATGGTGGAATCTATGGATCCCTATACCGTGTTCTTTTCTGAATCTGAGATCGAACGATATCAGCTGGAGAAGGAAGGGAAGTACGAAGGGATAGGTGCAAAGATTGTAGAAATTGATGGCTACCTTACCATTACCCAACCTTATCGGGATTATGCTGCAGATGATGCGGGATTAAAAGCGGGTGATCAGCTTATAGGAATAGGTGGGATGTCCATTGAGGCCATAGGGTTAAATAAGGCTAAGCTTATGTTGCGCGGAGCCAGCGGAACGGGGCTGCGACTGAAAGTGAGACGACCAGGTACAGGAGAAGAAATAGAAGTTGAGCTATTCCGGGAGCAGATATCATTACCTAATGTACCCCATAAAGAGCTCGTAGCTCCCGGATTGGGATACGTCAACTTATCCACCTTTACCCAGCAGGCGGGATCCAATGTTAAACAGGCCATAGAGCGCCTGATGCAAGATAACGACGGTGATCTGGACGGGCTTATCTTAGATTTACGGCAGAATGGAGGTGGACTATTGAGTGAAGCTGTCAACTTAACTAATCTGTTTATTCCTAAAGGTGAGGTCGTGGTGAGCACGCGCAGTAAAGTAGAAGAGAGAGATCAGCTTTTTCGGACGAGAAGCGCTGTTAGTTATGAGAATTTACCCATAATAGTGTTAGTAGATGACCGTTCAGCCTCAGCTTCCGAGATTGTATCGGGTGCATTGCAGGATTATGACCGAGCCGTTATTATGGGACAGCGTACTTTTGGAAAGGGACTGGTGCAAAATGTCAAGAAACTGAATTACAATAATCAAGTAAAAATCACTACAAGCAGATACTATATTCCCAGTGGCCGTTCCATTCAAAGCGCGAAGTATATAGATGGTGAAGCGATAAACATTATAGATTCAGCGAGTCAGGGCAATCGGTATAAGACAAAGGCCGGTAGAGTCGTCTATGGGGGTGGGGGCGTTTTGCCTGATGTGCAGATGGACCCCTTTCAGGATGAAGAGGTGTTAGCTGCTCTTGAAAAGCAGCATGCGATTTTCAAGTTTGTCACAGAGTATATCGCGGAAGGGGTTACGGTGGAGGATCCACGAAGCTACGAGTTTAAAGATTACGGTCTTTTTTTAGACTATGTAGAATCCGATGCGGTACAGTTGGAGTTCGCGGCAGAAAAGGAAATACGTGAACTGAAAGAAGTCGCCAAGAAATACGGCTATTGGGAAGAGATTGAAAAAGAGATATCAAAAGCTCAAAGCCGTATTATAGATGCCAAACGAAAAGCACTATCTGATCATGAGGAACTCATTTCAAATATGATTGCGGAAGAAGTGGTGTCGCGTTTTGAGTATTTAGAAGGAAGATTAATCCGCAAGTTGCAGTATGACCCTGAGATTAAAGCTGCTGTCGACCTACTCAATGACCCGGAACAGTACAAGCGTGTTTTGTCGCCGAACTAATTATTATGGCTTTTTTTATTGGAATTGAAACGGGAACAGATGTGTGTTCGGTGGCTTTATTTGAAGAAAGCAGGTTAATTGCTTTGAAGGAAGAAGTAGGGCGCGTACATAGTGAGAAAACAGCTATCTTTTTTAAGGATTGTTTAGAGCAAGCTGGGCTGCGCCCTAAGGATATCTCTTCTGTAGGCGTGAGTATAGGTCCAGGTTCGTATACCGGACTCCGTGTCGGGCTCTCTGTTGCAAAGGGGTTTTGTTACGCCACCAATACAGACCTGGTGGCTATTGATTCTTTAGCTGTGCTGGCTGCGGGATCCAGGGAGAAGCTGGGGGAAACGGGCAAGATTGTTCATTGTCCTATGATTGACGCTCGACGTATGGAAGTGTATACGGCCTTCTATTCCGTCACAGGTGCGGAGTTGGAAGCTACTGAAGCAGTGCTTCTAGATTCGGATTTTTTCGAGAACCGGTATCGAGATTGCGATATGGTATCCTTAAGTGGGGACGGAGTGGATAAAGTGATGGATATGGTAGGTTTGCCCGAGCGCTGGCAAGATAGCGGAGTTCGATCATCTGCTCGACATATGGGCACGCTCATTAAGAAGCACTGGGAGGCGGGGAATATAGCTTCTGTGGCCTATACGGTACCAAAATATTTAAAAAAACCTAATATAACGCAGTCTAAGAAAACTCTTCTCTGAAAAAAAGCGTTATAACTTCAGATGTAAAAGTTTAGTATAGAAACGGTTGATTTGTATGGCTTTACATATATTTTAATCGCGAATTAAAAAACTGGTACAGTTTATGCATTAGTCCTATGTATAATCTAATAACACAAAACCGGAACAATGAGTAAGGACAAGAACGAAAATGTTACATTACGAGAAGGAGGTGATAAAGACATCCATTTGGACTATGCAGATTTGAGAAAAGCTGTATTGGTACTTCGCGCTGTCAATCACAAGTTACGTCAGCGCATCATCAATTTACTTGAGGAAAACGAATCCCTCACCGTAACAGATATTTACATCAAGCTTCGTTTAGAGCAAAGTGTGGCATCTCAGCATTTAGCCATTCTTCGTCGGGCAGGTGTAGTAAATACAGATCGTGACGGTAAATTTATTTACTATTCGATCGATAATGAGCGATTAGCTCAAATCAGCCGATTAGTGGAAGATTTAGCGAGTTAAACACATACTTTACATAAAGCTTGTAATTTGTTTGATAGAGAATGAGTTACAAACTTTTTTCAAAAAATTTTTACAGTCCAAAATAACTGATAATCAACGAGATAAGACCTTTTGATTAAAGTTTTACTCTATGCGTGCCCATGCCGACCTTTGAATTACGATTTTTTATATGCATATTTGTTTCTACTTAGGTCACATATCAATAAATAAGAAAACGCATGGAACGGACAACAGTTACATTTAACAAGGAGCATCTCAAGACTTCGGTTGAGATGCTTCGCGCATTGGCGCACCCCTTACGGCTAAAAATTCTGGAGTATATTGATCGTCGCGGTACGGTCAATGTGAACAAAATCTACCAGGGATTGGGTATTGAGCAATCAGTTACCTCGCAGCATCTTCGGATTATGCGACTGGCTGGTGTCTTAAATGCTCGACGTGAGGGTAAGTTTGTATACTACAGTATACATTATCCGACAGTATTACGGGCTGAAAAGGCCATGAAAAATTTTATAGCTGCAGAAAAATCATCCCCAGTGGAGAGTTAAAATCTACTCTACTTTTTTTCAGCTTATGATTTCGTTCCATCCCATCAACAGTAAACTTACTTATCGATTCGTCCCGCAGATCATTTTGCATGACAATAAACACCTAATCTTGCACTGAATTAAAGGTCTTCAGTTTGAGGCTGGGTAGACGATGAGGTATTCTCTTTTTGACTAACAAAAAAGTCCCGGTAAAAAAGTAATAACATAGCTACGCCTATGCTAATGGCGCTATCGGCGATGTTGAATACCGGTTTGAAGAATTCAAATTTCTCACCACCCCAAAATGGGAGAAATTCAGGCCAGGTAAAGGAAAATAACGGAAAATACAGCATATCCACCACTTTCCCCATTAGAAAAGGACCATAGCCTCCTCCCTCAGGCATAAACACTGCGGGTTCTCCATATACAGAGGATTCCGAGAATAAAACACCATAGAAGAGGCTGTCAATAATATTACCCAAGGCACCGGCCAATATGAGCCCTAAACTAATAAGTAAGCCCAGCCGTTCTTTGACTTTGAGTAAGGTATGAATGAGGTAAACTAAAAATAGAGCGGCAAAAACTCTGAAGAGGGTAAGAAATATTTTCCCCCACTTTCCTCCAAACGCCATTCCAAATGCCATGCCTTCATTTTCCACAAAGTGAATGCGCGCCCAGCTTTGCCCAAAGATGAGAAATTCCTCTCCATAGTTCATCTGTGTTTTGATCCAAAATTTAGAGGCTTGATCAAGGATGAGCACCAGAATAACGACTAGAATGACCCAAAAGATTTTCTCTTTATTTGTCTTCATGATTGACTTATATTAAGACTTTCGTCCTTGCTTAGCTTCAATGGACAGGGTGGCATGAGGTACTGCCAACAATCGATTTTTGGAAATGAGTTTACCCGTCTCCCGACAGACCCCGTATGTTTTCTTTTGAATTCGCTCTTTTGCATTTTGGAGATGTTGAATGTGTTTGCGCATGCGTCCGGCATGCTTCACAGCGGATTCATTCTCCACAGATAAAGCGCTATCTTCCATTCCCTTTACCTTTTCGTTTTCATTCTCCTTGAGGAGGCGCTCGTAATATTCTAGTTGGCTTTGGGCTCGCTCAAGTTTCTTATCTATTAAAGCTTCGAACTCCTTGAGATCCTCATCAGTGTATCGGGTTTTCATGGAATCACTCATGTTTTTAAGGATTTAAATGGGGTAAAGAATTAGCCTAATTAATTTCATCGGCCAATTAAAAGTGGCTGCAAATATACGTTTTTATGTTGTCGTTGCTATAGGGTTGGGCGATCAAATCATAGAGGCTATATCAACCCATTATTTTAGCATTTTTTTGAGTTTTATGGCAAGGGCATACTCAGCAAAGGTCTAAAAACCAGCTTTTTGCCGAAAAATTCGCATGCAGCTCGTTTTTTATTTATATTTGTAGGAGACAAAAAAATTATTATGAAGCTTTTACGTGTTTTATTCTTAGGATTATTAGTATTTTCAGCTATTTCTCTTTCAGCTCAGATTGAAGATGAGGCTCCTGTTGAAAGTATGAAAGTCCAGGAACAAGAAGAGGAAAGTACCGATCAACTTATATATCAAAAGTCCTTTGGCCTAAAAACGGGTTACTATACCACGATTGGTCTCAGCTATAACCAGTTTTTCACGAATCGGTCTGCTTTCAATGTAGATTTAGGGTATAGAATTCCCGGAGGATGGTTAGGAAATGGAGAGAATACGCGAATTGGTGCCATTCTTTCTTATGAGTACCACTTGGCACTCAACTCGAATCCGGATCGACTTTGGACTGCTTTTGGAACAGCAGGTTTACATATTGGACAGGCAGATTATTCAGAAAGAGGTGGTCTTAGAGATTACGGTGAAACATTTATGACTTCAGGCCTTACTTTTGGTCTGGGATTAAGTGTGAGATGGGGACGTATTAATTTAAGCGGGGCCTGGATGCCAGCCTACGACTTCCTTAACCATGAATATGGAGGTGGAGAGTTTTATGTCTGGCGTTGTTCCCATGTTGCCGCAAGGTACATGTTCTAGAATACTTAGGTTTTAATTCCCTGTTTCGGCCGAAATTTAAACTTGAGATGCAATGCTTGTCAGTATCACCATTTTAGAAGCATAATCGCTATCTGGCTTTTTCACTTTTTTTATTCCCTTTAGTACCTTAAGTTTACTTCGTTTGTTTTAGGTTTATTTCAAAACGAAAAGGGAATTGTCGTGTTTCGCCAAATACCAATAATCACTATCTTTTTGTGGGGCCTTTCCTTTTGGGTAGCAGGTCAGAGTACTGAGGCTTTATCGTTTTTTGAAGCGGGTCGGGATAGCTTAGAAGTCGGAAAATCCGATGCGGCTATTTCTTTATTTTCTCAAGCTATTCAGCTTGACCCTCAGTATTCTTCCGCATTCCTCAACAGGGGGAATGCAAAAATAAATACACCTGAAGAGGCCCTAAAGGACTACAATCAGGCTATTAAAATCGACCCAAATTACGCCAAAGCGTACTTTAATCGCGCATATGTAAAAACGCGATTGGGTGATTTGCAGGGTGCGATCTCGGATTATGAACAAACAATTGTGGTAGATAGTACCTTTAAAGAAGCTTATGTTAATTTGGGGAATGTCAAGTTGAGGTTAGGGGATACCTTGGGCGCTTCTTATGATTATACTCAAGCCATAAGTATTTTTAAGCAATATGCGCTGCCATACAATAATCGCGGAATAGCCTATATGGGCTTGAATAAGTTTGATTTGGCCATGGCTGATTTTGATAAAGCTATACAGCTTGCGCCTCCGAATGCCTTGGCTATCAGTAATAAAGGATTATTGTATTACGAAATGGGTGATTTGGAGCGGGCCTTTCAGCTCTTCAATAAAGCTATCCAGATCGAGAATAGGATGTATAGAGCTTATACTTACCGAGGCATGGTTCATCGGAAGCAGGGGAATTTAAAGGCAGCAATGGATGATTATAATCGAGCTCTTGCCATTGATTCGTCGTGGTGGATGGGATATAATAATCGGGGTCAGCTAAGAACCCTATTAGGCCAAATGCAGGAAGCAAAGGCTGATTTTGATAAAGCCATCAATATGCGACCCGAATACGCTTTGGCTATTTACAATAGAGGTCAGGTCAAGCAAGGGATGGGCGAAAATCGGTCAGCAATTCGAGATTTTAATCGGGTTTTGGAGCTACAGCCTCATTTTTGGAAGGCATATGCCGCTCGCGCCGTTTCCAAAAGAGAATTGGGGCTTTATTCTGCCACAATTTTTGATTGTACTATGGCACTTTCAATCGAGCCTAATAAACCAACAGTGCTGCATAACCGAGGGGTGGCTTATTATGAAATCAAGGAATATGATAATGCGCTTTCGGATTTCAATTTAGCCATTGATCTCAGACCCAATTACGGAGAAGCTTTTTTTAGTCGTGGACTCACGTACCGAGACATGGGGAAATATGATAAGGCCATTTCGGATTTTTCCCGATCTATTGCACTTGAGGAATCTTTAGCAAAATCTTTTGGCAACCGCGGATTTTGTAAGGCTCAGCTAAACGATATAGAAGGTGCGCTTTTGGACTACAACCATTCCTTGGAGCTAAACCCCAGCAATTCACTTGTTTATAACAATAGGGCATCTAGCTTAATACAACTGGAAAGCCCCAGAGAGGCTTTAGCAGATTATAATACGGCCATTCGTCTTGATCCTAAGTTCGCTGAAGCTTACAATAATCGAGGCCGGCTCTGGATACAATTAGGAGATACAGACCAGGCGGTTGCTGATTTCTCACAGGCGATTTCCAACAAAAAGAACTATGTCAACGCCTATGGAAACCGGGCTTTAGTTTATGCGGCTGAAGGCCAGAAAGTAGAGGCGATTAGCGATTGGAATCGTGTTCTTGAAATCAACCCAACCTACGTCCTGGCCTTAAATAACCGTGGGGTGCTATATCACGAAGTAGGCGAAAACTTGAGTGCGCTGGCTGATTTCACTTCAGCGATTCGCTTTAATTCCGACTATGTTGAGGCCTACGTAAATCGTGGTATAACTTACCAGGAGCTCGGTAATTACTCGTCCGCCATTCAGGACCTTACCCGGGCCATCGAGTTGGATAAAACTGAGGAAAATGCTTTTATATATAGGGGGCTCGCTCACTTCGAATTAGACTCCTTCGATCGAGCTGAGTCTGACCTTCAAAAAGCACTTGAACTCAAAGAAAATAGTAAAAGAGCCCGTTGTTTTTTAGGTGTAGTTGCTGCAGGAAGAGGAAACGATAAAAAGGCTTTGTCCTACTATCAGGCAGCTCTTGAGGCAGATCCTACATTTCCGGATACTTATTATCACATGGCGCGACTTAAACAAAAGCAAGGGTATTATAAAGGTGCGATAGAAGATTACACTATGGCACTAAAGCAAGGAGGTAATGCTTTGTCCATATATAATGGTCGCGCTCAAGTATTTTTAGAGATCGGTGAAATTTCTAAAGCTTGTGAAGATTGGCAAAAGATGAATGAGACAAATAGCCGAATGGCTCGACAAGAACTGAGAAGGTATTGCGAGTGAGGAGAAGGGGGAATTGACAAGATTTCTTACTTTTGCTATAAATAGGTTGGGAATTGAAAAAAATAGAAAACTGGAAAAGAAAACTCGAAAAGAAAAACCTATTAGCAAAAGGAGTTGAGACTTTTATCACCCCCCTGCTTAAGCAAAGGGAACGAAAAATGCGTTTGCGTTACCGGGGAGAGGGAGAGTATCCACCTACATTTATCATTGGTGCTCCAAGATCAGGATCAACACTATTGTATCAAACGTTAGTAAACACTCAATTCTTCATTTATATAAATAACTTCACACACATTTTTGCCTCCTGCCTTTTTACTGGCTTTGAATTATATCATTCATTTTATAAGAAAGAAAAAGAAGTAAATTACACCTCAAATTACGGTGACACTCAAAAAACAGGCTGGCAGGGACCAAGTGAATGTGCGAGGTTTTGGTATTATTATTTCCCAAAAAGTTCTTCTGAACCTCTGGTGGAAAATATACTTTCAGAAAAGGGCGAGGCATTTTATGTTGATTATATAAATGGTCTGAGCAATAAATACGGCAAGCCATTTTTATTTAAGAATCTTTCGGTGGGTTCTAGAATTCCAGTAATTGAGAATTTATTTCAAAATGCAAGATATGTGGTTATTGAACGTGATTGGTATTATAACGCACAATCCATATACCTTGCTCGCAAAAAAAAAGGCATCTCTGCAGATGAATGGTGGAGTTTGAAACCAAGAGGATTTGAGCAGTTGCTTGGAGAAAGTCAAGAAAAAATAGCTGTACGTCAAGTTAAAGATACCAGAAGTCAAGTAGAAGCAGATTTAAAGAGGGTATCTTCTGAGCGAAAAATTAAAGTCAGTTATGAAAGCTTAGTTAAAGCTCCCAGAGAAACATTAGGTTTGATTAAAGAAAAGTTCGACTTGGGCAACCATTCTTTAGAAATGCTTCCTCAAGAATTCCCCAATGGAAATAAAGTAAAGGTATCTCTGAGAACAGAACAGAGATTAATTCAGGAGATTAAAAAGGCATCCTCATAATGCGAGAAATATCAAACGATAAAAATTTATATATTGGATTTTGTGAAAACCACGAAGTGCCACTATTTGCCGAACCATGGTGGCTTGACATAGTCACTGAGGGCGAATGGCAAGTGCTTTTATCACTAAAAGGAAATAATATTGAAGCTAGTTGGGTTTATTTCCAAAGGAAAAAATTTGGACTTTCTTACATAGGAATGCCTAAATTCTCACCTTACCAAGGTCCATTCATTAATTACCCTGATCAGCAAAAAAAATCCAGACGGATTGCTTTTGAAAAGGAAGTGCTCACCTACCTTATAGATCATATGCCAAATTTCGCATATTTTAATCAACGATTTAGTCCAGAATTTTCAAATTGGCTTCCATTATATTGGAAGGGTTTTGAACAAACAACTCGATATACATATGTCTTACCTGACATTTCCGACCCATCTCATTTGTGGGATAGTTTGCAGTCTCGGCTCAGAAGAGCGATTCGGAAAGCAAAAAATCGCTATAATTTAAGTGTTGAAGAAAGCACGAAACCCGAAGAGTTTCACAGGCTACATGAAATGACCTATGAGCGTCAAAATAAAGAAGTCCCATGCTCTCTTCAGTTTTTTAGTAAACTTTATCATACTGCAAAAGATTTAGGAAGGGGAGAAATCCTTTTGGCATATGACCAGGACGGCGATATTCATGCTGGCGTTTTTATAGTTTGGGATAAGAGGACAGCATATTACTTAATGGGAGGAGCTGACCCCTCATTGCGAAATAGCGGAGCATCCTCTTTGCTTCTTTGGGAGGCAATAAACCGCCAATCAGGCAAACGCGAAGCTTTTGATTTTGAAGGAAGTATGATTGAATCTATTGAAAAAATATTTCGGTCATTTGGAGCGGAACAAACACCCTATTATAGGATAAGAAAAACCTTAGGCGTACTCAGTCCCCTGAAATTGTTCATTAATTGAAGGATGTGATTAAGTATATTTTACTTAGCAATTCGCAAAGAGTCCAAAGGGCTATAAAGTACACATTGGATCATTTTGAAAGAGATTATAATCTATATTTTAAGGCAGTATCATCTCTAGAAGAAAGTGATATTTCAATTGGTCCTCAACAGGGATGTGATTTTACTTTATCACAAAAGTTTACTTCTTATTTAAAGAATAATGACTTTGCGTCTCCTATAAACTTCTCAAAAACCAATAGACCAATTTTCCTTAATGTTTGTGGAGGTGAAGACTTTCTTTTCTCATCTTTTTATCTTCTAAGCGGCATGCAGGAGTGGGTGTCTGATAAGAGAGATAAATGGGGTCGATTTCCTTATACTGGCAGCCTTCAAGAGGAATATGGAGAGGCTCAGGAGGCATGGGTCGACCAATTTTTTGAGCAGATATATATCAAATTGAAGTCAAAGGTAAACCTACCTGCTTACAAAAGGTCCCCCTCGGATATCGTTCTGACCCATGATATTGACCATTTGAGCTGGCCGATATTGCAAAACAGCTATTTCTACTTTAAGAATAGTTTGCGAAAGGAGGGATGGAAGAGCTTGATAAAATTACCCAAATTAGCAGAGAATACCCGTAGAAATTTAAGCGAAATCATGCAGCTGGAGAAAAAGTATAATGCTCACTCTGTATTTTTCTGGTTGACAGAAAAGGGTAAAGGCCAGCATGGAATTCCCAATGCGGATTACTCTATACATGATCGGTATGTCAAGAATATCATGAGGCGAATTGATGAATCCCGAAGCACGAATGGGCTGCATAAGTCAAGTAAAAAAAAGTCACTGAAGTTAGAGTTTAAAGCGCATTCCAATTTGTGCCCAATTAATCGCTATCATTATTTACTCTTCGATTTGCCCTCAGCCGGAAAGGAACTAAATGAAACAATCGACCAGGATTATAGCTTTGGGTTTGCGGAGCAGATGGGGTTTCGCAATGCGTACAGTCGTCCTTTTCATCCCTTTGACTTTGAGAACTGGAGGCCTTTTCAATTCCTTGAGGTTCCACTCCATATCATGGACACGACTTTTCACTCTTATCTTAAATTATCTCCGGAAGAGGCGGAGGAGAAAATTATTTCATTTCTTTCGCGACATCAAAGCGACAGCTGTATTAGTATTTTATGGCACAACGACTACCTCACCCCTTTCAAGTTTAATGGATGGGGGAAGGTGTATGAAAATATACTCAAGTTTTTGTTTGAAAAACACAATTACCGGGTAATAAATCCTAGTGAGGTAGCGAGCACCTATCGAATCTACCCATTAGGACCAAAACGATAGGATAGATTCTATGCTCATTCGGTCTTTTAACAAAGACATTTTATTTGTTTCTGGATCATAGCCAATCACCTTAGGAAAGGGCCAACTGCAATGCATGGAGTACAGTGAAAAGGTGTTAGCGCCCACGGCGTCGATAACCAGCCAATCTCCGGCTTGGACCGGTTGAAGCATTACATTTTCTTCCACTCGGTCTCCGGCAAAGCAGAGGGGTCCAGCAATATCGTAAGCTTGTTTTGGACCATTTGATGAATTGAGAATAGAATATGTGAAGGGAGGCGGTGAGTTGGTATAGGCCTGCCTTGGGAACATGTTAGCGCCGGTATGTGCAATAATGATGGGTCGGTCTCGATGATGGAGTACGTCTGAAACCTGGGTGATTAAGCTGGCACAATAGGTATGAAAGTATTGGCCCATTTCTGTTGCTAGTGTGTATTTATCCCACAAATGCGAGAATCGCTGTTGTAAAAGGGAACCTAATTTTTGTGCGCGATCTAATCGTCGAGAGGGCTCATCTGCCAAAAGGCCTCCTCCAATGTCGATATAAGATAAAGGCTGTAGGCCTTTATCTTTTCGATTCGATTCAATCTCCTCAATAAGCGTATCGACTTGGACTAAAGCTTTTTCGAAGGGCTCTATGGAGGTCATTCCACTCCCGATGTGAAAATGGATGGTATTTAATTGTTCCACTTCTGTATACGCCTCAATAATTTCTTTCTTAAAACTCAGCGGGATGCCGAACTGAGATCCACTTTGGCTAACGTCGAAACGTTTTTCAACTTTGGGTCTAACTTGTGGATTTACTCTAAGACCGATATTACGAAAAGGGAATGCGCGAATTTTTTCTAAGTCATGAAAAGAATTTGCATTGATAATGAGTCGGTTTTCTAATGAGATTAGTTTTTTTAAATCATTCGACTTTTTGGCGGGCCCATCGTAAATTATAGTTTGTGAAGAGTGTTTGGCGGCGAGTAAAGCTTCTGGGACAGACGCGGCTTCGTGGCCAAATCCACACTTGCCAATTTCAGCTAATACGGCGGTTAAAGGGCAAGTTTTTACAGCTACAGTAGGGGTATGGTTAGATGGGAAACAGCCTGAAAAGTCATGTAGCAATTTTCTTAAAGTGCCTAGATTGTAAAAAAGGATGGCATCATCGTCCTCATTGAGGAGGTTTTCCGAATGAGCCTGTTCGAATAGAGGACGAAAGTCTTTCATGATACATCTTTTGGATCTCTTCTGCGATGATTTCGAAAATAACCTGATCGTTTTGCCAGGAAGGATTCTTTAATAACTGTCTAATATCATAAGCTCCTATAGCTGCACGGATAAACGCACCCTGACTGTAGGCAACGGGCTGACCCAGGGTAAAATGAGTGTAGGGGGGCTCGAAATCAGGAGATGTTCTGTACATACATGCCTTATGAAGTTCTTTAAGCTCATTAAAGTTTAGGAAGGTGCCGTCGGGGAATAAAACGCGAAATGATATGATAGTACTGTTGGTTTGTTCCTGATCCGGCATAGGCTCAAAAAATGGAGATTGAGCGATGAGTTTAGATACAAAGTTATACCAGGTTTGTATTAAGTGGTTTCTCTTTTTTCTGTCAATCTGATCAAACCGTTCCATTTCCCCAATGGCAGCTTCCCATCTCAGTAGTAAGCCCTTATTTTTAAAGGGACGAAAAAATGATCTTAAATGACTCCATGAATAGGGCAGGTCCTCTCTTGAAAAAAGCTCTAAAAAGCCAGGATCTATTTCAGTTTTAGACTCAGCAATTTTGCGACTTAATGGTTTTGGAATTAACATAACACCGCAGAATGGCGGCGCTTGAAAAAACTTAGATCCGGTCAAGAGCACCAGACAGTTTTGATCTAATAGTTTTTGAATGAGTAAGACCGGATTTCGCAATTGGCAAATGTCAACCGTCCAAATGACTCGATCCATTTTAGGGTCAATTACGTCTAAATTATCCTCGATACCTGATTTACTCCCTACGACCAAATTGCAGATTTTAACTTCACCTGAGTTTTTTTGGAGTGTATCATTAAGGGCGATTCGTTGATCAATGATTTTTCCTGATGAAGTTCGCGCAGGGAAGGTCTTCGATTTAATCGTTAGCTTTGAAAAAACATCACTGCCTTGTTCTTTCTTTTTTTGTTCCTGATTTTTTGAGTAAAAGTATTTTCCGGAAACGGCGAGCTGGGTACCTGAGCCCAACTCCTCCGGACAAGAGGTAATTGAAGTGATGTTCTGAGTTTGATAGAGAACCTGAGCAATCAATAAAGGAACGTAAGCCAAATCACTACCTGAGGGAGCGAAGAACAGGTCGAAGTCATTGCGGTAATTATCGCCCAGTAGTCGATAAATCCGTTCTGCTTGCGTACTTCGCATAGCGTCGAAACCATGAAATTTTAAGTTCTCATAGCCAAGCTCAATATCTCTAAGATTGTCGGGGTTTATACTATTGGCCGTGCAAGAACCTCTTTGAATGAGATGTTGGTAATCATCAAATCCGATGTGATATTTGTTTCGACCAGTGTTTGGATCTAGATCCAGGCGGGTGTCCCCACCCGAGACGATCAAAGATAAAATTTGTGGTTTGATCTTTTTTAGTTTGATTCATAGCAAATTTACAAAGGAATTTTATTATTCTCAGTCAGATTGACTTTTTTCAAGTTTTCAGGTCTTATCCTGAGTTGGGAACCTATTATATTTATTAGCTTTGGAATACCATATGAATCAACCGATACTTATCATATCCTATTATTGGTACCCCGCCTTGGGGCCAGCAGTTCAGCGATGGAGCGTATTTGTAGATGAACTCGAAAAGGCAGGATTTGCCCCCCAAATTCTTACGGTAAAGGATGGAACCCACTCAGCATCTGACCCCGACTACAAAAAAGACTCAGAATCTGAAAATATCATTCGGACGTCAACAAGGGAGCCCTTTAAAGTTTACAATTGGCTGAGGGGACAAAAAAATAAGTCTTCAGTCGGACTGGGGGATGCCTCCTCCGGAGATTCTTTAGTATCTAAGCTCGGGAATGTCATTCGAGCCAATCTTTTTATTCCCGACGCTCGAGTGGGATGGGTTCCATTTGCCTTTAAAAAAGCAGAAGAGTTAATCCGTGAGCAAAAGATTCATCAAATCATTACGACCGGCCCACCCCATAGTACGCATTTGATCGGTAAAAAATTAAAGCAAAAATATCCTAATCTTAATTGGCTGGCCGATTTTCGGGATCCCTGGGTGAATGTTTATTACAATAGGCATTTAATGCGGATCCCGTGGGCATGGAAAAAAGATAAGAAACTGGAAACTTCTGTTTTAAAAGCAGCAGACCAAGTCATAGTCATCAGTGAAGGGATGAAAAGGGAATTCGCTGATCGAGCTCAAAATATTGAAACTGTGATGAACGGTTACAATGAACATGATTTTCAGGACAAGCCTGTCTCAAAAAAAGAAAAAGACTTCATTGTTCGGTATACCGGTAATTTTACCGATAACCAGATCGTGGACGAGATTTGGGAGGCGTTTTCGATGGTCGTTGATGAGCATCCATTGGGAAATCACATCCGGTTTCGATTTACAGGGAATGTAAGTCAGGGTATTGTGGATGCCATGAGCCGAAACGGTCTGGAGGATCGTTTGGAAACTCAAGACTACTGCCCACATGAGGAAGCCGTTCAAAAAATGATAAATTCAGACTTATTGTTGTTGATTATTCCCAGGTCACCGAATAATGAACTTATTATAACGGCTAAAATATTTGAATACCTCGCATCGGGTAGTCCGATTTTGGGGGTGGGCCCTACCCAAGGCGATGCAGCGCATGTATTGGATGCCAGCGAACGACCTGCCATGTTCGATTATGAGGATAAGGAAGAAATTCAAGACTTTATAGAGAGCCAGCTGGAAGGTTGGGCTGCAGCTAAGTTGAATCGACCCAAAGTAAGAAGCCAGGCGCACCGCCAGTTTTCACGAAACGCACAAGCAATGAAGCTAATTGACATTCTCTTAGAGGCACACAATAAATTTTAAGCATGAAATCGAGGTCACGATATAAACACATTTTTGTATTGAGCTGCGGCCGATCTGGCACGTTAACGCTTTCAAAAGCTTGCCAACATATAAAAAACTATTCTTGTTCTCATGAATCTATAAGTCGCAATATGGGTTCAGAGCGATTAGATTTTCCCAAATATCATATTGAAATCGATACCAGATTAGCTTGGTTTTTGGGTCGTTTAGATGAAAAATATGGAGATAGTGCCTTTTATGTGTTCATGAAGCGTGATCCAGAAGCAGTGGCCAAAAGTTATTTTAAGCGAAGGCACCGCAGTATAACTATATTACCGGCCTATCACCATGCGATCCTTAAGCGACTCGACCGTATAACTATTGATAGTGCCAGAGATATGGTTGAAACTGTAAATTCAAATATCAAACTATTCTTAAAGGATAAGCCGAATAAAATGGAGTTTCATTTGGAGCAGGCAGAAGCCGATTTAGAGCGGTTTTTTAGCTCCATTGGAGCGGAGGTGAATATTGAAAAAGCGAAACGCGAATTTAATACAAAGCACAACCAAAACTCATCTCGACCCTGGCTGTATCGTCGAATAAAATCCGCCTTATTGTTTATTAAATATCGCATATTGGACAAGTCCCATGATCAATAACGGCAGCTGTACAAATCAATAAAAAGAAATAATATTCTATAGAGTTTTAATTACCTCACAAGTGTCACCGAGCCATGAATTCGGTATGTGGATCCATCGCAGTGCCTGTATAGAATGTGATATACGTATACACCAGTTGACATGGGCTGACCATTATAAGATCCATCCCAGCCCAAACTCTCAAGAGATGGGAAAAAGTTTTTCCGCTGAAAAAGCCGGGCTCCCCAACGATCGTAAATTTCGAATAACTCTATCTGGTCTACCTCTCCATTGCCGGTAAAAAGGGTAAAGTAGTCATTGATGCCATCTCCATTAGGCGAGAATACATTCGGTATATGATACTGTACATCTTTACCGTTGAGTTTGAGATCAAATTCTTCACGGGCTGTGCATCCATTTTCAGCAATAAAGTTGACTCCAAGGATACCTTCCTGATAGGAAAACACTTCCGTGCTACTGCAGGTGTCGCACTCCAAAGCAGAATTCGAATACCATTGATAATCTCCGGGCATGTTAGTTTCAAGTTGATAAAGAGTAGGCGGATCACAAATATCTATTTCAGTTGGACCGATCAGGCGTATTTCCGGCAATTCCAATCCCTCCACTTGAATGAGAGAAACAGGGCTTTCACATGAATCCGAGGAGACAAATTGAATCCGATGCTCACCGGGAGGGAGGTCATTGACTTCAATAGGGATGCTCGAAATCAAGATTGTGTCCAACTCATTTCGAATCAGATAGTGTGGTCCCTGATGCGTTATTGTATCTATTCGTAACCAGGAGACCAGGCGGTCGGGACAAGCCGGTTCATTTAAACTCCATTCCGCTGAAACATCTCCAATCACCAAATTTACTGTAATGATACTATCACATCCCAGACTACTCAAAATAGTATCTCTATACAGTCCTGTTTCCGACCATATTTCCTCTCCATCCGGAGAGCGAAAGGGGCGACAGGAAGTGACGGAAATTTGCGTATCCAGGGTTGGAGTAAGAGTGAAATTGATTTGTACTATACTGTCACACCCCACTTCATTGGTTGCCCGGTGCTCATACGTTCCTGAGGAGTCTAATAAAATCCCATTCCAAAGAAATGGATCACAACTTAGGATAGATTGGGAGGACTCGGAGCTTTCCAGAATCGTAAGATTATAGGTAAGAATACTATCGCAGCCCACGGAATTTTGAATCGTATCTAGAAAAGTGCCGGTCTGGCTCCAACGATTGCCAGATGGACTGGTAAATTCATCACAGGCCTCAATCGTCTGAATGGATTCAGAACGTTCAAGAATTGTGATGTCGTAGGTAATAACACTATCGCATCCTTGAGAATTTACAATTGTATCTAAAAAAGTTCCGGATTGATCCCAACGCTCACCAGTCGGGCTAATAAATTCCTCACAGGCCTCAATGGCTAGCGTAGAGTCAGAGCTCTCAAGAATCGTGATGTCGTAGGTGAAGACGCTATCACATCCTGTAGAACTTAAAAGTGTATCTAAAAATGTACCGGACTGAGTCCAAAGCTGGCCATCAGGTGTTGTATACTCATTACAGGCCTCGATAAATTGGGTGGATTCGAAGGTTTCAAAAATAGTAAGATCAAAGGTGAGAATGCTATCGCATCCATTGGCATTCTGAAGGGTATCCCTAAAGGTGCCCGTCTCAT
>Ga0209938_1000648_pt1 | contig 18938 bp, 16 predicted proteins | sample SalPonR2_C_D1_MG_FD_185708 | JGI IMG/M metagenome (GOLD analysis project Ga0209938, IMG submission 185708) | Salt pond soil microbial communities from South San Francisco under conditions of wetland restoration - Salt Pond MetaG R2_C_D1_MG... ... | reverse complement strand
CCTCGACTTCGAGGAACCGGTCGCTGCCGTCGAATACGCCGGCGCCGAAGTCCAGGTCGACCTGGAACAGCCCGTCCTCGACCGGCCAGCCCACCCGCTGCTCGAAGCTCCCGACCGGGTTACCGTCGATCAGCGCGTCGTAGAGCTGGAAGCGCAGGTTGACGGTGCCGGTGACGGGCTGGCCATTGTCGCGCAGCTGGCCCTGGTAGGTCAGCGTGCTGCTCTGCGCGCTGGCCAGCGGCGGCCACAGCGCGACAGCCAGCAGGAATGGCAGGCAGGTGATCCAACGAAACGGGCTCATGGCGTTCTCCGAAAAGGGGCCGGGCTGCGGCGACGCGCCAGAAAAACCTGGCGCAGCCACTCTTGCTACGCAATTTCGAAGCGTCGCGCGCCAGACTCGATGCCGCAGGGCGCAGGGTGTGAGCGTTCCTGACCACTTCGTCAGGCCCGGACGCGGCACAATATCGGCCATGAGCGATACGACCCCGGAACCCTCCAACCTTCCCTTCGAGCAGATGCCGCTCCGCGAATACGCCGAGCGCGCCTACCTCGACTACTCCATGTACGTGATCCTGGACCGGGCCCTGCCGCACGTCGGCGACGGGCTCAAACCCGTCCAGCGCCGGATCGTCTACGCGATGAGCGAGCTGGGCCTGTCGGCGGCCAGCAAGCACAAGAAATCGGCCCGCACGGTAGGGGATGTGATCGGCAAGTTCCATCCGCACGGCGACTCGGCCTGCTACGAGGCGATGGTGCTGATGGCCCAGCCGTTCTCGTACCGCTATCCGTTGATCGACGGCCAGGGCAACTTCGGCTCGCCGGACGACCCGAAGTCCTTTGCCGCGATGCGCTATACGGAATCAAGACTCGCGCCGTACGCGAAGCTGCTGCTGGCCGAGCTGGGGCAGGGCACGGTCGACTGGAACCCGAACTTCGACGGCACGCTGAAGGAACCGAAGCTGCTGCCGGCCCGGGTGCCGAACATCCTGCTGAACGGCGGCCAGGGGATTGCCGTGGGCATGGCCACGGACATCCCGCCGCATAACCTGCGCGAGGTGGTCTCGGCGACGATCCGCCTGCTCGAGAAACCAAGGAGCACGCTCGACGACCTGTGCGAGAACATCCAGGGCCCGGACTACCCGACCGCGGCCGAGATCATCACGCCGCGTGACGACCTGCGGGCGATGTACGAGACCGGTCACGGCAGCGTCCGCCAGCGCGCGGTGTTCGAGCGTGAGGGCGAGGAGGTGATCATCACCGCGCTGCCGCACCAGGTCTCGCCGGCCAAGGTGCTGGAGCAGATCGCGGCGCAGATGCAGGCCAAGAAGCTGCCGATGGTCACCGATATCCGCGACGAGTCGGACCACGAGCACCCGACCCGGCTGGTCATCGTGCCGCGCTCGAACCGGGTCGACCTCCAGGCGCTGATGGCGCACCTGTTCGCGACCACCGACCTGGAGAAGACCTACCGGGTCAACCTGAACGTGATCGGCAACGACGGCAAGCCGGGCGTGCGGAATCTCAAGGACCTGCTCGCCGAATGGATCGATTTCCGCCGCGCCACCGTCACCCGCCGGCTCGAGCACCGGCTCGACCAGGTCGTCGATCGGCTGCACGTGCTCGAAGGCTTCCTGATCGCCTTCCTGAACATCGACGAGGTCATCGCGATCATCCGCGAGAACGACGAGCCGAAGCCGGTACTGATGAAACGTTTCGACCTGACCGGCACGCAGGCCGAGGCGATCCTCGAACTGAAGCTGCGCCACCTCGCGAAGCTCGAGGAAATGAAGATCCGCGGCGAGCGCGACGAGCTCGAGGACGAGCGGAAAGGCCTCGAGGCCACCCTCGATTCGCCGAAGAAACTGACCCGGCTGATCCGCGATGAATTGCTGGACGATGCCGAGAAGTACGGCGACGACCGCCGCAGCCCGATCGTCGAGCGGGAAGCGGCCCAGGCGCTGAAGGAGACCGACCTGGTGCCGTCCGAGCCGGTCACCGTGGTGCTCAGCGAGAACGGCTGGATCCGGGCCGCCAAGGGCCACGAGATCGACCCGGCCGAGATGAACTACAAGGCCGGCGACGGCTTCCAGCATGCTGCTCGAGGCCGCTCCAACCAGCTGGCCTGCGCCATCGACTCCACCGGACGCAGCTACTCGATGCCGGCCCATGAACTGCCCTCGGCGCGCAGCCTCGGCGAGCCGCTGACCGGTCGGTTCTCCCCGCCCGACGGCGCGTCGTTCCTGGGCGTGGCGATCGGCGATCCGTCCGACCGGCTGCTGCTGACGACCAGCGCCGGCTACGGCTTCGTGACGAAGCTCGAGAACCTGCACTCGCGCCAGAAGGCCGGCAAGCAGCTGCTGACCGTGCCCGACGGCGCGGTCGTGCTGCCCCCGGCACCGGTCGCCGAGGACGAGGAGGCGGTGATCGTCTGCGCCACCAGCGGCGGCCACCTGCTGGCCTACTACCTCAACGAGCTTCCGGAGCTGTCGAAAGGCAAGGGCAACAAGCTGATCCAGATCCCGCCCAAGGCGAGGAAGGACGGCGAGGCCATGACCGGTGCGATCGCGCTGGTCAAGGGCCAGGACTGCCTGGTCTGGGCCGGTCAGCGCTACCTTCGGCTGTCGTGGTCCGACACCGAGGGCTACTGGGGCGAGCGGGCCCAGCGCGGCGGCCTGCTGCCCCGGGGCTTCCGCAAGGTCGAGCGGCTGACGCTGGCCGACTGATCCCCGCACCGGTCCGCCGCGCCCGGCGGCGGACCGTGACTTCTGGCCGACGCGATGTGAACCCCGGCGGTGGCATGCTGTCCATGGGGGAGCGTTGGTCAATCACTACTGGAAGGACACCATGAACCGAATTCACGTTCGATTCGCGGCGGCGCTTGCGTTGCTGCTGGCCGCCGTGGCGGCATTCGCACAGGACGAGGGCCCCGAGTTCGTTACCGAAGTCGAGGGCATTTCCGAGTACCGGCTCGACAACGGCATGAAGGTGCTGCTGATGCCGGATGCCAGCCGGCCGACGACCACGGTCAACGTGACCTACTTCGTCGGCTCCAAGCACGAGAGCTACGGCGAGTCCGGCATGGCGCACCTGCTGGAACACCTGGTGTTCATGGGCACGCCGGACCACGAGAACATCAAGCAGCAGATCACCGAGCGCGGCGGCTTCGCCAACGGCACGACGTGGCTGGAGCGGACCAACTACTTCCAGACCCTGCCAGCCGACGAGGAGAACCTCGAATGGGCGATCCGGATGGAAGCCGACCGCATGGTCAACTCGTTCATCGCCGCCGAGGACCTCGAAAGCGAGATGACGGTGGTGCGCAACGAGTTCGAGATTGGCGAGAACAGCCCGTTCCGCGTGCTGCTGCAGCGCGTGATGGCCACCGCCTACGAGTGGCACGGCTACGGCCGCTCGACGATCGGCGCCCGCGCCGATATCGAGAACGTGCCGATCGAGCGGCTGCAGCGCTTCTACCGCCAGTACTACCAGCCCGACAACGCGATGGTCATCGTCTCCGGCAAGTTCGATACGGAGCGGGCGCTGGACCTGATCGAGGAATACTTCGGTGCCATTCCCGCGCCGGAACGCGACCTCGACACCATGCTCTGGGACACCTACACCCGCGAGCCGTACCAGGACGGTCCGCGCGAGGTCACCGTGCGCCGCTCCGGCAGTACCCAGACGCTGATGGCCGCCTACCACGTGCCGTCGGCGCTGCACGAGGACTTCCCTGCGGTCGAAGCGCTGGCCCAGGTGCTGGGCGATGCGCCGTCCGGCCGACTGCACAAGGCGCTGGTCGAGCCCGGGCTGGCCTCCGACGTCGGGACCTTCGTGTTCCGGCTTCCGGAGCCGTCGCTGCTGCTGGCGTACGTGAACCTGCCTGCCGACGCCGATCTCGAGGCCGCCGAACAGGTGCTGACCGAGACGCTGGCCGGGCTGGACGAAAACCCGCCGACCGAGGAAGAGGTCCAGCGGGCCGTGGCGTCGCTGACCGCCAACATGGAGCGCACGCTCAACGACAGCCAGCGCGTCGGCATCGGCCTGTCGGAATGGGCCGCGACCGGCGACTGGCGGATGCTGTTCCTGCACCGCGACCGGCTGGAGCAGATCGACGTGGCCGACGTGGCCGATGCCGCGGCCACCTACATCGTCCGCGACAACCGCACGCTCGGCCGGTTCATTCCCGACAGCGAACCGCGGCGCGCGGTCGTCGAGGCCGCACCGGAACCCGAGTCGCTGCTGGCCGGCTACACCGGCCGCGAATCGCGCAGCGAGGGCGAGGCCTTCGAGGCCACGCCGGAGAACATCGAGGCGCGCTTGCAGCGTTACACGATGGACAACGGCGCCGAGATCGCGCTGCTGCCGAAGTCCACTCGCGGCGAGCGGGTGCGCGGCACGATCACGATGCGCCTCGGCACGCTCGAAACGCTGATGAACAGCGGCAGCGTGCCGAGCGCGACGGCGTCGATGCTCAACCGCGGCACCGAGAACCTGACCCGCCAGGAGATCTCCGACCGGGTCGACGAGCTGCAGGCCGGGCTTGGCATCGGCGGATCGACGGCGGTCAGCGTCGGCATCGACACCACCCGCGAGAACCTGATGGAGGTCATCGACCTGATCGCCGAGGTGGCCCGGAACCCGGTCTTCCCCGAGTCGGAGCTCGAGGAGTACAAGCGCCAGGCGCTGACCGGCATCGACCAGGCCAGCGACGACCCCTTCTCGGTCGCGTCGCGCGAGCTGGCGCTCTACACCAACGACAAGCCGGCCGGGCACCCGGACTACATGCCGACCTTCGACGAGGCGCGCGCGCGCATCGAGGCGCTGACCGCCGACGACCTGCGCGCGTTCCACGCCCGCTTCTACGGCTTCGACGGCGCGACCACCGCGGCGTTCGTCGGCGACTTCGACCCGGAGGAGCTGCGCGCGAAGCTCGATGAAGCCTTCGGTGACTGGACCCCCGAGGTGACCTTCGAGCGCCGGCCCGATCCGTACACGCCGGTCGAGCCGGCCCGGCTGGTCGAGCAGCTCGACGACAAGGCCAGCGCCGTGCTGCTCGCCTCGCAGGGCTTCCCGATGAGCGACAGCCACCCGGACTACGTCGCGCTGGAGCTGGCCGGCCACATGCTCGGCGGCGGGTTCCTCAGCTCGCGCCTGGGCAACCGCATCCGCAACGAAGAAGGCCTGAGCTACGCCGTGGCCGGTGGGTTCAACGCCCACCCGATCGACGAGGTGGGCTCGTTCTACGCCTTCGCGATGTTCGCCCCCGAGAACCGCGACCGGGTCGAGGAGGTGCTCAACGAGGAGCTGGTCAAGGTCGTCGAGGAAGGATTCACCCACGACGAGCTGGATTCGGCCAAGACCGGCTATCTGCAGCAGTTGGTGCTGCAGCGCTCCGACGACGGCGCGCTGGCCCGGCAGCTGTCGAGCGGCCTGTACTTCGACCGCGACATGTTCTGGCAGGCCGAGCGCGAGGCCGCGATCGAGGCGGTGACGCTGGACCAGGTCAACGCGGCGGTCCGCGAGTGGCTCGACCCCGAAGCGCTGGTGGTCGGCATCGCCGGCGACTTCACCGGCGACGGCGAGGACGCGGCGGAGACCGCCGAAGACTGAAGCAACCCGCGACCGGCCCGGCGCCCCGCGCCGGGCCGGTGTTCGTTCGATCAGCGTCGCGCGGCGCGCGACTGCATCCCCAGGTAGATGCCGGCCAGAGCCAGCCCGGCGCCCAGCCACTGGACGGCGACCAGTTCCAGTTCGAACCAGGCCAGGTCCCAGACCATCGACAGCACCGGCTGCAGCAGCAGCAACAGGCCGACCAGCGAGGCCGGCAGCCCCGGCAGCCCGCGCGTGATCGCCAGCCAGCCGAGCACCTGGCAGACCACCCCCAGCGCGATCAGGCTGGCCAGGCTCGTGGCGTCCGGAATCCCGAATCCGTGGCCTTCGACGAAGTTGATGGCGCCGAGAAAGACCGCGCAGATCAGCGTGACCTGAAGCAGGCGGGCCTCCGGGCGCATCGCCCCGACGCGGACCTGGAAACCGCGCAGCGACAGCAGGTAGCCGGCGTAGGCGCAAGCCGTCAGCAGCCCGAGCACGATCCCGGCCCTTGCTTCGGCGTCCAGGCCGGCCCAGTCCCGGCCGAACAGCAGCCACAGGCCGATCATCGCCAGTCCGGTGCCGGCGGCGAAGCGCCAGCCGACCCGCTCCTTCAGCCAGACGATGCCGACCGTGGCCAGCACGAACACCTGGAAATTGGCCAGCAGCGTCGACAGGCCGGGGCCGATGTAGAGGATCGAACGGTGCCAGAACCACAGGTCGGCGGTGAAGAACGCCGCGATCACGGCCGAGCCGGCCCAGCCGCGGCCGAAGCCGGTGCGCATGCGCGGCGACAGCGCCAGCAGCAGGGCCAGGGCCGCGGCGCCGAACACCAGCCGGTAGAACGCCGAGGTCGTCGCCGGCACGTCCGCCAGGCGCACGAACACTGCCGCGAAGCTGATCATCACGGCGCCGGCGGTGACCAGCAGCGCCGGCGTGGCTCGAGGGGTCGAAGCGGTCATCCGGCGATTGTGCCGGAACGCGCCGCGCGTCGGGTCACTCGCCCGGCGGCGACTTCAGCAGCTCCTGCGCGCCCGCGATGTAGTCGCCCTGGATCAGGTCCACGCCCTGGCGCCAGAAGTTCACGACATCGTCCTCGGATTCGATTTCCGGCAGCAGGATGCGCACGCCGGCGTCGTGGGCGTGGGCGATGAACACATCGAACGCTTGCGCGTCGGCCTCGTCGTCCTTCAGCGCGCGGACGTAGCCAGGATGCATCTTGACGTAGCCGATGTCCGGCCATCGGGTGAGCAGGTCGTCGAACTGGCGTTGCGTCACGCCGCTGACGCAGACCGCCATGTCGAGCTCGCGCAGGCGATCGAGCAGGCGCCGAGCGTCCTGGGGTGCATCGGCCAGCTCGTTGTGGTCGAGATCGCCGATCAGGCAGAAGCGCAGTTCGGGGTGACGTTCGAACTTGTCCTGCATCCAGGCCAGGGTGTGGGCATCGAGGCTGTCGACGGTGACGTGGACGATCAGCTTGAGCCGATCCCGGCCGGAACGGTGGGTCAGGAAGTGCAGCGTCCGGCGCAGGGTCCAGCGGTCGAGCCGCGACAACACGCCGGAGCGCCGCGCGACGTCGAGCATATGGCGCGCCGGCAGCAGCGTACCGTCTTCGGTGATCATCCGCGTCCAGACTTCGGCAAAGCGGATGTCGTTGGACTCCGGCGCCAGCAGCGGCTGGAAGACGATGCGCAGGTGGTTGGTGTCCAGCGCGCGCTGGATCCGGGCGAACAGCGTTTCGGCGTCGCCGAGATCGGTTTCGGTCACCATCCGGGGCTGGAAGATCCGGTAGCGGTTCTCGTCGCGCTCCGACAGCACCTCGGCGGTGTGCAGCGCGTCGAGCAGCGCCTCCTCGGCGCCGCGCACGCGCCGGTCGAACCAGCACAGGCCGACGCTGAACGTCGCGGCCAGCGAACGCTGATCGATCAGGTAGGCGCGCTCGCCGAGCACCTCGAGCAGGCCCTTCGCCCAGGCGTCGAGGTCGCGCTTGCCCTCGGCGCCGTTGAGGACCAGCACCAGCGACTCGTCGACGAAGCGCGCGCAGATGTCGCGCGTGCCGAGCTCCGGCACCAGGCGCGACTCGATCTGGCGATTGATCTCGGCCAGGCCGGCGTACCCGAATCGGTCGCGACAGCTCTGCCAGTTGTTGTAGTAGATCGCCGCGGCCGCGTACGGAGTCTGCTTCGGGTTGCTCAGGAACTGCCGATAGCGGAACTCGGCGTACTGCAGGAACTTTTCGCGCGCGCGCCGGATGCCGGCGTGGGCGTCGAAGAAGTGCCGGGGCTGCGCGGTGTCATCCATGCGTTCGAGTGCCGCGCGCGGCGGATCACTCCCATTCCTGGATGTCGAGGCCGTCCGGCGCGTCCTGGGCCGAGCGGTTCTTGACCATTCGCATCATCAGGCTGAGGTCGTTGCGCGAGTCGGCATGCGCCAGCGCTTCCTGCTCGGTGATCTCGCCGGCCTCGTAGAGTTTCATCAGCGCCTGGTCGAAGGTCTGCATGCCGTACTGGCCGCCGTCCTTCATGGCCTGCTTCAAGCCGTCGATGTCGCGCTTGAGAATCAGGTCGGCGATGAAGGGCGTGCGCTTGAGAATCTCGACCGCCGGCCGCCGTTTGCCGTCGGTAGAGGGCACCAGGCGCTGGCTGACGATGGCGAGCAGGTGCTCGGACAGGTCGACGAACAACTGGTGGTGGGCCGAATCCGGGAAGAAATTGATGATCCGGTCCATGGTCTGGTTGGCGTTGTTCGAGTGCAGCGTCGACAGGCACAGGTGGCCGGTGTCGGCATAGGCGATCGCGTGCTTCATCGTCTCGGCGTCGCGGATCTCGCCGATCAGGATCACGTCCGGTGCTTCGCGCATCGCGTTCTTCAGCGCGTTCTCGTAACTGAGGGTATCCAGGCCGAGTTCGCGTTGGTCGACGATCGACTTCTTGTGCTGATGTAGGAACTCGATCGGTTCTTCGATAGTGAGGATGTGTCCGGTGCGGTTCTCGTTGCGGTGGTCGATCATCGAGGCCAGCGTCGTGGATTTGCCGGATCCGGTCGCGCCGACCACCAGGATCAGGCCGCGCGGCTCCATGATCAGCTCCTTGAGCACCTCGGGAAGGTGGAGTTCCTCGATGGTCGGAATCCGGTTCTTGATGTAGCGGACCACCATCGACACCGAGCCGCGTTGCCGATACAGGTTGATGCGGAACCGCCCGAGCCCCTCGAGCGCAATGGCGAGGTTCAGCTCCAGGTCACGCTCGAACGCCGCGACCTGCTTGTCGTTGAGGATCGAGTAGGCGAGCTGGCGAACCTCGTGCGACCCCAACCGGCGATCGCCGAGATGGCGGGTGGTTCCGCCGACCTTCACCCCCACCGGGGCCCCGGCGCTGAAGAACAGGTCCGAGGCCTCGTGCTTGACCATGACGCGAAGGAACGATTCGATTTCCATGACGAAGCCCCCTTGGTTACGGTGCGAACCCAACGGTCAGCATAGGAGCCGGGCCGTGGTTTTGCAATCGACCCGCCGGGGGCGACTACAGCGCCTCGGACGCGAAATCCGCCAGCCGCGAACGCTCGCCCCGCCTCAGCGTGATGTGGCCGGAGTGCGGCCAGTGCTTGAAGCGGTCGACGGCAAAGGTCAGCCCCGACGTGGTCTCGGTCAGATAAGGCGTGTCGATCTGCTCGACGTTGCCCAGGCAGACGATCTTGGTGCCGGGGCCGGCGCGGGTGATCAGCGTCTTCATCTGCTTCGGCGTGATGTTCTGCGCCTCGTCGATGATGAGGTAGCGGTTCAGGAAGGTGCGGCCGCGCATGAAGTTCAGCGAGCGGATCTTTACTCGCGAGGTCAGCAGGTCGTTGGTCACCGCGCGACCCCAGTCGCCGGCGTGGTCGTCGGATTCGGTGAGGACTTCGAGGTTGTCGGTGAGCGCGCCCATCCACGGCGACATCTTCTCCTCCTCGGTGCCGGGCAGGTAGCCGATGTCCTCGCCGACCGATACGGTCGCACGGGTCATGATGATTTCACGGTAGATCGGCTCGTCAAGTGTCTGCGCCAGCCCGGCGGCCAGCGTCAGCAGGGTCTTGCCGGTGCCGGCTGTGCCGAGAAGCGTGACGAAGTCGATGTCCGGGTCCATCAGCAGGTTCAGCGCGAAGTTCTGCTCGGGGTTGCGCGCGGTGATGCCCCATACGCCGTGCGGGCCGTGCGCGTAGTCGGTGGCGACCTGGAGCACGAAGTCCTCGTCGGTCACCGCGCGGACGATCGCTTCCATTCCGTTCTGGCCGGTCAGGCGAAGGCACTGGTTGGGGTGCCAGTCATCGTTCTCGATCCGCCCGAGTCGGTAGAAGGTGTTGCCGCTCTCGGTCCAGGAATCGCGGATCGCGTGGCGCTCCCAGAAGTCGTTGTCGTGTTCATTCAGGCCGCTGTAGAGCAGGCTGAGGTCGTCGAGCGCGCGGTCGTTGTGGTAGTCCTCGGCCGGGATCCCGTGGATCGCGGCCTTGATGCGCAGGTTGATGTCCTTCGACACCAGCACGACGTCCCGGTCGGGATGGCGCTGACTCAGGTGCATCGCGGCGCGCAGGATCTCGTTGTCGGCCTTGGCCTGCAGCGAAACCGCGCCCTCGGCCTCGTCGCTGCCGGTCTGGAAGTACAGCCGGCCGGAGCCGATCCCGATATTGAGTCCCTCCGGCATGATCAGTGGCAGACCGTCGTCCAGGTCGTGACCGCCGTTCATCATCTCGCCGATGAACCGGCTGACCTGGCGGACGTTGCGGGCCACCTCGGTCATGCCCTTCTTGGCCGCGTCGAGCTCCTCGAGCACGACCATCGGCAGGAAGATGTCGTGCTCTTCGAAGCGGAACAGCGCGGTCGGGTCGTGCATCAGCACGTTGGTGTCGAGCAGGTACAGCCTTCGGGCTTCGCTCATGCAGGAATCCGTGGTGGGAGGGTGGGGGCGTTGCGATCAGTCCAGCTCGCGGACGGCCTCGAGGACGGCGTCGGCGTGGCCGGGCACCTTGACCTTGCGCCATTCCCGCACGATCCGGCCATCGGCATCGAGCAGGAAGGTGCTGCGCTCGATCCCCATGACCTTGCGCCCGTACATGTTCTTTTCCTTGATCACGTCGAAGGTCGTGCACAGCACTTCGTCGGTATCGGCGATCAGCGGGAACGGGAATTCGTGCTTGGCGGCGAAGTTCTCGTGGGTCTTCACGCTGTCGCGGGACACGCCGACGATCGCGCAGCCGGCCGCCTCGAAGTCGCCGTGCAGGTCGCGGAACGCCTCGCCTTCCTTGGTGCAGCCGGGCGTGTTGTCGCGCGGGTAGAAATAGATCACCAGCGGCTTGCCGCGGAAATCCTGGACGGCCAGCTCGGTTTCGCCGGTGGCGGGGAGCTTCGGGGTTTCGATCGGGGATCCGTTTTCGGGCATCAGGATGGTTTCTTGTTTGAGTTCAGGATGTTGCGTCGAATCCTCGGGTCGGATCGCGGGCGGGGAACACCGCCGGCAGAATACTTGTCAGACTCAGGACCCGCAAGTAGTATGCCGTGCCGATGAAAACTCTGGATGACTTTGGACTGACCGGATCGCTGGTCGCGCTGGTCACGCCGATGCGTGCCGACGGCGAGATCGACTTCGACGCCTGGGCCGGCCTGCTCGACTGGCACGTCGCGGCCGGGACCGACGGCGTGGTCGTTGCCGGCACGACCGGCGAGTCGGCCACGCTGAATGCCGAGGAGCGCGACCGGTTGCTGGAACGCGCGCTGGATCGCGTCGGCGACCGGATCCGCGTGATTGCCGGGACCGGTGCGGCGGCCACCGCCGCGGCCGTCGACCAGAGTCGCCGGGCCGCGTCGCTGGGTGCCCACGCGGTCCTGGTCGTGACGCCGTACTACAACCGCCCGCAGCAGCGCGGGCTGGCCGCCCATTACCGCGCGGTCGCCGACGCCAGTGAGGCGCCGGTGATCCTTTACAATGTGCCGGGTCGCACGGCGATCGACCTGGCGCCGGAGACGGTCATCGCGCTCGCCGAACACGAGCGCATCGTCGGCCTGAAAGAAGCCGTGGCCGACATGGACCGGGTCCGCCGGTTGACCGAGGCCGGAGTCGGCGTGCTGAGCGGCGACGACCCTTCGGCGCGCGCGGCGATGGCTGCCGGCGCGGCCGGCGTGATCTCGGTGGCCGCGAACATCGTGCCAAACCGGTTCGCCGCGCTGTGCCGCGCGGCCCTTGACGGCCGGAGTCGTGATGCCGAGGCGCTGGATGCCGGGCTCGAGTCGCTGTACCGGTTCCTCGGCGTCGAGTCCAATCCGGTGCCGGCGAAATGGCTGCTGGCCGAGCAGGGCCGCATCGGTCCGGGCATCCGGCTGCCGCTGGTTCCTCTGGACGACGCGCATCACGAGACCGGCCGAGCGCTGCTGAAGTCGCTGGCGGCCTGAACGAACATCGACAGGGGAACGACGATTTCCATCACCACCACCGCATTCCGCATTCTGGGCCTGGCATCGATGATGCTGGTGTCCGGCTGTTTCCTCAGCCCGGACCGCCCTGCCTACGTGACCAGCGAAGAGCTCGAGCCGATCGAGGTGCCGGAGGGACTCGATCGACCGGAAGTCCGTCCGGTGTTCGAGATTCCCGGTTATTCCCTGCCGGAACTGGCCGCACAGGGCGATGAATCCATTCCGCCGCAGGTCCTGACCTCGGCCGAGGCCGAACAGGCGCGCTCGCGGATCAAGTTCGGCTCCAGCGGCCTTTATCTCGAAGTGGACGACGAGGCCGCCAGCGTCTGGCGCCGGCTCGGCTTTGCCCTCGATCGCGGCGAAATGGCCATCGACGCGACCTTGCCCGATCAGCGTCGCTATCGCGTCGAGTTCCGCCATGACCCGATCCTGGTCGAGAAGCGCGGCTTCTTCCAGCGCGTCGTCCGGTTCTGGTCGGCGCCGGAGTTCATCGATTTTTCAGGCACTTACCAGTTCGAAATCCAGCCGGAGTCCAGCACGACCACCCGGATCGCGATCCTCGATGAAAGCGGCGACGTGGTGCCGATGGAGAGGGCCGAATTCGTGCTCTCCCGCCTCCGACAACGTCTCGGCTGAAAATCGATTCAGGGCGACTGCGCTGGGCGCTGCCGGCGCTCGGCGGTGCTCGGAATCCCGTTGGAGGCCGCTTGCGGGCGAAAGGTGGCTCGATCGGTTCGCGAGCAAGCTCCCTCCAACAGGCGGAATGGGGCAGGCGCCGGATCGAAGGTCTGTTGGAGGCCGCTTGCGGGCGAAGGGCGCACGGGTCGATCTGCGATTCCGGAACCCGGAACCCGGAACCCGGTCTCAGCGCTCCAGCAGCTCCTTCTTGCCGGGCTTGCCATCCCACTCGTCGGCGTCGGCAGGCGGGTCCTTGCTCTCATTGATCACCGGCCACTCGCGGGAAAGCTCGGCGTTGAGCTCGAGGAACTCCTGCTGATCGGCGGGCAGGTCGTCCTCCGGGTAGATCGCCTGGGCGGGGCACTCGGGCTCGCACAGGGTGCAGTCGATGCATTCCTCCGGGTCGATGACCAGGAAGTTCGGCCCTTCGTGGAAGCAGTCCACGGGGCACACTTCGACACAATCGGTATATTTGCACTTGATGCAGTTTTCGACGACGACGAAGGTCATGGCGGTTCGAGATCTCGGTTCGGGTTGCGTGTCGTGCGGTCGAGACGGGAAGAGGGCCGTGCGGTGGTAGACTACGGCGTTGCATGTTGAATGCCCGCCGGGTCCGGCCCGTGCAGGTGCCCGCCCGTTCCGATACGACGCAGTATACCCATTGAGCAAAGAACTCCGAGAAATTCCGCGCGCCGAGCACGGCATTGCCCGCAAGGCCATCAGCCGCAACGCGATCAAAGTCACCGAAACCCTGCAGCAGGCCGGCTTCAGGGCCTACATCGTCGGCGGAGCCGCGCGTGATGTCCTGCTGGGCGTCACGCCAAAGGACTTCGACGTCGGTACCGACGCCACGCCCGAAGAAGTCCGCGGCCTGTTCCGCAGCGCGCGGCTGATCGGCCGGCGCTTCCGGCTGGCCCACGTCCGGTTCGGCCGCGACATCATCGAGGTCGCGACCTTCCGCGGCCTGACCGAAGACGGCGAGGACGGCGACCGCACCGTCGAGGCCGGCGGCCGGGTGCTGCGCGACAACGTGTTCGGCGGCTCCGAGGCCGAAGACGCACGGCGCCGCGACTTCACCGCGAACGCGCTGATGTACGACCCGTCCAACGAGACGTTGCGCGATTACGTCGGCGGCTACGAGGACATTCTCGCCAACCGGCTGCGGCTGATCGGCGATCCAGTCGAGCGGTACCGCGAAGATCCGGTGCGCATGCTGCGTGCGATCCGCTTCGTGACCAAACTGGGCATGGAAATGGATCCGGCCACCGAGGCGCCGATCACCGAGCTCGCCCCGTTGCTCGGCGATATCCCCCCGGCGCGGCTGCTCGACGAATTGCTGAAGCTGCTTCTCGGCGGGCGCGCCTGGGAAGGGTTTCGGGGGCTGGTCCGGCACGGTCTCTGGACGCCGCTGTTCCCGGATCTGCTGGATGATCCAGCCAACCCGGGTCCGCTGGTCGAGCAGGCGCTGAAGAATACCGACGAACGCGTTGCCGAGAACAAGCCGGTCACGCCCGGCTTCCTGTTCGCTTCGCTGTTCTGGCCGACCGTCCGGGCCGAGGCCGATCGCCGGATCGAAAACGGCCAGCCGCCGGTCGAGGCACTGGCCGTGGCCGGCGAGAAGGCCTTCGATCGCTACACCAAGACCGTGGCCGTGCATCGCCGCTTCTCGACGATGGCCAAGGAAATCTGGATGTTCCAGCCGCGCTTCGAGCGCCGCAGGGGCAAGCGTGCGGCCCGGCTGCTCAACGAGAAGCGGTTCCGTGCTGCCTACGATTTCCTGCTGCTGCGCGCGCTGGAAGACCCGTCGCTGAAGGAAATGGCCGACTGGTGGACGCAGGTCCAGGAGGTGGACGCCGAGACGCGCAACGAAATGATTTTCGGCGGCAAGGGCGAAGGCAGCAAGCGTCCGCCGCGCAAGCGCAAACCCCGCAACAAGGCAGAGAATTCATGACCACTCGGACCTTCATCGGCATCGGCAGCAACCTGGACGATCCCCAGCGCCAGGTGCGATCGGCCATCGATGCGCTGGCCGAGTTGCCCGAGACGATGTTCGATCGAAGCTCGGGTCTGTACCGCACCGCTCCCTGGGGCGATACGCACCAGCCCGACTTCGTCAACGCCGTGGTCGAGCTGCAGACGGGACTGAGCGCGTCGGATCTGCTCGGTGCACTGCAGGCCATCGAGAACGCCGCCGGCCGGGTGCGCGACCCCGGCCGTCCCTGGGGGCCGCGCCGGCTCGATCTCGACCTGCTGTGGTTCGGCGGCGAGACGATCGACCTCGACGACCTGGTCGTTCCGCACCCGCGCATGCACGAACGCGCCTTCGTGCTGCAGCCGCTGTGTGAACTCGAGCCGATGCTTGACCTTCCCGGTCGAGGCCGCGTCGACGTGCTGCTGGCCGGCCTCGCCGCCGATGGCATCCAGCGGCTGTCGGAGGGCGCCCCTGCGACCGCCGTTCCGCCGGCATGAGTGCGGCGGGCAGCGCGCCCGTGACCCGGGCCCGGCTGGCAGCGATGAAGACCGCCGGGGAGCCGATCGCCATGCTCACCGCCTATGACGCGACCTTCGCCCGCGCGATCGACGCGGCCGGCGTGGACTGCATCCTGGTCGGTGATTCTCTCGGCAACGTCGTTCAGGGACGGGACAGTACGGTGCCGGTCACCATCGACGACATTGCGTATCACACCGCCTGCGTGCGCCGCGGCGTGCAGCGGGCGCTGCTCATCGCCGACCTTCCGTTCCTGAGCTATTCGAGCATCGATGTCGCGATCGATGCGGCGCGGCGGGTGATGCAGGCCGGCGCGGCCATGGTCAAGCTCGAGGGCGGCGAGCCGATCTTCGAGGCGGTCGAACGACTGAGCGCACTCGGCGTTCCGGTCTGCGGCCATCTCGGCCTGACCCCGCAGGCCGTGCACCAGCTGTCCGGCTACAAGGTGCAGGGTCGCGACCGTGAGGCCCGCGACCGGCTGGTGGACGAAGCCGGCGAACTGGAACGGCGCGGTGCAGGATTGCTGGTGCTCGAGTGCGTGCCGGCCTCGCTGGCCCGCGCCGTGGCCGAGGCCGTGACGATCCCGGTCATCGGCATCGGGGCCGGGGTCGAGGTCGACGGCCAGGTGCTGGTCCTGCACGATGCGCTCGGACTCGGCGGCGCTCACCGGCCGCGCTTCGTGCGCGATTTCATGGACGGCGCCGAATCGATTCCGGCCGCGCTCGAGGCCTATGTCCGGGCGGTCCGGGCCCGCGACTTCCCGAACGCCGAAGAGAGTTACGCTGACTGAAATGAAGGACCCGCAGCGTCTCCTGGAGACCGCCGAGCTGGCCGCATGGCGACTGGCGCGCAATGGGCCGATCCACTTCGTACCGACCATGGGCAACCTCCACGCCGGTCATCTCGCGCTGGTCGATGCCGCGGCCGCCGAGGGGGTCGCGGTGATCGTCAGCATCTTCGTCAATCCGACCCAGTTCGGTCCCGACGAGGACTTCGAGCGGTACCCGCGCACCGTCGAGGACGACCTGGGCCTGTTGCGCGGCCGTTGCAACGCCGTCTGGCTGCCGGCGGTCGAGGACCTCTATCCGCTCGGGCCGGAAAGGGGGTTCGATGTTCGGGTGCCGGAGGCGCTGGCCGGCATCCTGTGCGGCGCGCATCGTCCCGGTCATTTCGACGGCGTGGCGAACGTGGTCCTGCGCCTGTTCCAGCACGTGCGCCCGCATCGCGCGGTGTTCGGCGAGAAGGACTACCAGCAGCTGACGATCCTGCGCCGACTGGTCTCAGACTTCGCGCTGGGCATCCAGGTCGACGCCGAGCCGACCGTGCGCGAGGCCGACGGCCTGGCCATGAGTTCGCGCAACCGCTACCTGTCCGACGCAGAGCGCCGGATCGCGCCGGCGCTGTACCGTACGCTGGTCGACCTGGCCGAGCAGGCCGCCGAGCCGGAAGATTCGTCCTCGCCGGGAACTCTTCGGGCCCTGTCGCGGTCTGGTATGGAGCGCCTTGCCGCGTGCGGATTCGAGCCCGAGTACGTCGAATTCCGTGATGCCGGAACGCTGGGTCCGGCGGGCTCAGGCCCGCTCCGGCTCCTGGCCGCGGCCCGCCTGGGGCCGGCGCGGCTCATCGACAATGTTGTAGTTTCGCGACACTGACGTCGCAAAATCGCAAATCAGGGTTGGAAATGCCAAAAAGTTGTGGTACAGTTACCACGAACCTTGTATTTCCAGCAACGGTGATCAAGGTCAGGGCGCGAATTGAGGTACATCACTCCGACATGCTGCCTCTCCCCTTCGCCGGGGAGAGGCTTTTTTTTTGCGACCATGGCCCGCACATCTACGGCAGGCCGGACGCACCAGGATCGACCATGCAGCTGAACCTCCTGAAAGCCAAGATTCACCGGGCCACGGTGACCCACGCGGAGCTCCATTACGAGGGCTCCTGCGCCATCGATGATCGCCTGCTCGAAGCCTCGGGCATTCGCGAGTACGAACAGATCCACATCTACAACGTCAACAACGGCGAGCGTTTCGTGACCTACGCCATCCGCGGCGAAGCCGGCAGCGGCGTGATCAGCGTCAACGGCGCGGCCGCTCACAAGGCCGATGTCGGCGACCTGTTGATCATCTGCGCCTACGGCCAGTACGACGCCGCCGAGGCCGATCGACACGCACCGCGCCTGGTCTACCCCGACGCTGAAAACCGGGTCGCCAGGATCGCCGGCAGCATTCCCGTTCAGGCCGCCTGAGCCGCTTCCGCGGCCAGTCGAGACGGCGTGTCGCAAAAAAACAACACTGAACGATCCATCGCGGAGCGGCTCGATGCCGATCCGGGGCGCATGAGCGCGTTCGCCACCGTCACCGAGCGCTGGCGGCTGGACGCGGGCCTCACGCCGATCGACGGCGAGGCCTGGCAGGCCGGCGTGCCGTTCGGGGCCGACGCAGTGCAGGCGCTGTTCGGCGGCGCGATCGTCAATTCGTCCGAGCAGCGCCCGGCGCTGCATCCCCGGCTGCGAGCGCCCGATGCGGACCTTCCCGACGCGTTCCGCGCATCGCGCCACCGGATGCTCGACCTGGCCGACCGGCTGCACCGCGGCGCCACGCCGATTCGCGACCTGGTCCACGTCGGCATCGGCGGCTCCGACCTCGGTCCCAGGCTGGTCGTCGACGTGCTGGACCCGAGCGACAGCGCCGTTCGCGTGCACTGGCGCTCCACACTCGATCACCGCGGCCTGGAGCGACTGCTGAGCGATCTCGATCCGCTGCAGACCGGCCTGGTAGTCGCCTCCAAGAGCTTCGGGACCCGCGAGACCCGGCTGCAGGCCGAAGCCGTACGGGGCTGGATGGGCGAGACCTGGGCCGAGCGGACCTGGGCGGCGACCGCGCGCGTCGACCGGGCCCGGGACTGGGGCCTGGCCGAGGATCACGTGCTGGCCTTCGATCCGGGCATCGGCGGCCGGTTCTCATTGTGGTCGCCGGTCGGCGTCTCGGCCGCGGCGAGGATCGGCCGGGCCCGGTTCGAAGCCCTGCTGAACGGCGCTCACCGGGCCGATGACGTCGTCCAGCGCACTCCGAGCGCATCGCTGGCCGGCCGGCTTGCCACCGCCATCGACCAGCTGACCCGAGTCCACGGCTTCTCGACGCTCGGGATCGTGTCCTACGCGCCCGGCCTGCGCCGGCTGGCCGAGTATCTTCAGCAGCTCGTCATGGAGAGCCTCGGCAAGCGCACCACGCCCGAAGGTGAGCCGGCACCGGGGCCGTCTTCGCCGCTGATCTTCGGCGGTGTCGGCACCGACCTGCAGCACGCCGTGTTCCAGGCGGTGCACCAGGGCCGGCAGCGACACCCGATGCTGCTGCTCGGCGAGCGTCCCGGTGACGACGACCCGCACGGGTTCGGCGTCGAGCAGGCCGCCAACCTGCTCGGCCAGGCGCGGACGTTGGCACTCGGGCGGACCGATGACGATCCGCAGAAGACCCTGCCGGGCGGAAACCCAGTCCTGATGCTGTGGGCGCGCCCGTTGGACGAGGTCGCGCTCGGTGAGCTGCTGGCCCATTTCGAACACGCCGTCTTCCTGCTCGGGCGGGCCTGGAACCTGAATCCGTTCGATCAGTGGGGCGTCGAAGAAGGCAAGCGCCAGGCCGACGCGTTCCGGACCGTGCTGCAGACCGCTTCAGACCCTCGGGATGCCCAATTCCAGGCGTTGATCGACTGGCTGCGAGGCTGACTCGGAGAGTGCAGGAAGGAAAG
>Ga0209938_1000645_pt1 | contig 18976 bp, 10 predicted proteins | sample SalPonR2_C_D1_MG_FD_185708 | JGI IMG/M metagenome (GOLD analysis project Ga0209938, IMG submission 185708) | Salt pond soil microbial communities from South San Francisco under conditions of wetland restoration - Salt Pond MetaG R2_C_D1_MG... ... | reverse complement strand
AGCATGCGTAAATTTACTATCTTGCAACCCGAAAACAAAAGCTTTAATTACAAAATGTTTGATACTTATTTTATACTTGGATTGGAACACATTGCCAATCTTAAGGGTTACGATCATATTATTTTCCTAATTACACTCTGTGCGGTATACAAAATCAGTGAGTGGAAACCGCTGCTCATTTTGGTTACAGCATTTACCATCGGCCATTCGCTTACACTTGCACTGGCTACATTAGATTATTTAAATGTCAATTCCACGTTAATAGAAATACTCATTCCCGTAACTATTCTTATTTCTGCTATAATTAACATTATTTACCCCACACAACGTAAATTGATGCCAGCAAAATATTTACTGGCGCTTTTCTTTGGATTAATACACGGATTGGGATTTTCTAATTATCTCAGCATGTTGCTTAGTGAAGAAAACAGTCTCATATTGCCACTTTTTGGATTTAATACGGGTGTAGAAGCAGGACAAATCCTTATTGTAGCATCGCTGCTTTTGTTAAGCTTCCTGGTGCTTCGTATCACCTCAATAAAGCTCCGCGACTGGATTTTTTTACTATCCGGGGCAGGCATTGGTACTTCAATTATTATGATTATTGACAGAATTTAAAAGCCAGGTTTAACGATTGCTTAACCGCCAAATACACGATTTTTATTAGTTTTGAATTACCGAAACCCTAAAAATCCCGAATATGAAAAAAATAATACTCATATTTCTAACCTTAAGCATCTGTACAACAGCCTTTACACAAGATTTGACCTATTCATCAAGCGATTTGGGGGCTGTTGGAGATCTTTTTTATACCCGTGAACTGCAACTTGATACCACCGACTGGATTCCGGCAGACAGCATTGACCCACAAATGTGGAATTTTTCATCGCTACAACCGAACCAGAGTGGAACAATTGAAATATATAGCAAAAACGATTTTCCTGAACTTGACACACTCCCCGAGTCTACCCTGGTGATGCAAAACCAGGACAACAGCTACACCTGTCTAAATCTGGAGAATAACTATTTGTACCTGCTCGGAATGTTAATGGATATGGATGGAACATTATTTCCTGTTTTGCTCGATCCGGCACCTGAATATTTGCACTTTCCATTGACCATAGGCGAAGGTGGCTCTGAAACAATCAGCCATCAAATCCAGGGAACTCCCGAGGATTTTAATCTTAGTGTACCGTTTCATGACTCTGTGCGCTTCGACATACAAATAACTGCGAGTACAATGGTCGAAGATACAGGCACAGTAACAACCTTGCAATATGCTTACCCAGCGTTTAAAGTGTCGAACGCGACCATCTTTGAAGTCGACCTTTATGGCAAACCCTCCATTGGCAGCTGGTACCTTATGCAAGATGATGTGGCAGTAGATTCCACAAAAGGATTGCAATTCTACACACCCGAATATGGCGTGCCAGTAGTTGAAGTGCAAATGACCTGGAACAATGAAATACAAAGTATGCGCATGATTGACGAAGATCCTCAAAGTATTGTTAGCATACATCAAACAAACATTGACCTGTATCCTAACCCAATAAAAGCTCAACAAACATTGCATTTTAGTCAGCCTTTATCCGATGTAGCTATTTTTGATATGAACGGCCGGCTCATAATTAAACGCGCAAAACCTGTAGAACAAATCAAATTGCCGCATTTGCCGGAAGGCGTTTATATTCTAAACAGTACAAATTTGGTCAAACCCCAAAAGATAGTAATTCAATAGATCGATTTCGATTGTTCTGTTTTATTTGAAAATATAAAACGATTTCACTAAATTACTAACAGGCACAAGCTTGCAGCAAAGTTTACGGGCGAAATATTGAAAAAAATAATTTAACAAATAAGGTTTTAGATGATAAAAATTAATACGTTACAAGACTTTTATAAAACCATGGCAGCCACACGGCAGGTCAGGAAAAAAATGGTAGCTGAATATCTTCAAAATAACCGGATTTCACACAAGGGCGAAATTGAAGATTTGAAAAATGCTCTGGATGCACTCGAAAACATTGCTCGCGAAGGCAAGAGCTTTATACTCAAAATAGATGCGCAAAAATCCATTGAAGTCGACCTGGGTTATGAGATAGATGAACTTAAAAGAGATATTGTATTTCTGGAAAACGGTGAAGAAGCCCTAACTAGTCACCTAAGCAGCATACACCCCGGTTTTTCAGAACAAGTTCAGCAAGGTGTTGAATTTTTAAACGGTAAAAACATTCAAAACCTGATCACTGACCGCGATGGAACCATCAACAACTATTGCGGCCGCTATCGCTCCTCCATTCAGTCGCTTTATAATGCTGTTTACCTTACACGTTTTGCAAGGAAAAAAGCCAAAAACAGCATCGTGCTCACCTCAGCACCATTGCAGGATCCGGGTCTTGTGGATGTAAGCACAACACCCGATGAAGACTTTATTTATGCAGCCTCGAAAGGCCGGGAATTTATGCTTAACGGTAAACGACAACAACTGGCTATTGCCGAAAAAAAACAAGCCATGCTGGATGCCCTTAACGATAAACTTGATGAATTACTCAAAAACCCGGCATACGAGAAGTTCGGACTGATAGGTTCGGGCATTCAACATAAATTCGGACAAACCACCATAGCGCGTCAGGATGTCAGCAAGTCTGTTTCTGAAAAGGAATCGCAGGAATTTTTTAAGTCTGTAGTGGCATTAGTAAATGAAATAGACCCGGGCAAGCACTATTTCCGCATTGAAGATACCGGAAAAGATATTGAAATTATTCTAACAGTAAACAGTGATGAAGGCGGCACAAAAGATTTCGACAAAGGCGACGGAGTGATGTATTTAAATGAAACATTGAACCTTAAAATAGAAAACGGTTGGAATCTTATTTGCGGGGATACACATTCAGATGTGGCGATGGTGAAAAAAGTAGCCGAACAATCAAAAGATGTGGCTGTTATTTTTGTAACGGAAGACAAAAAACTCATGAATGAGGTGCTTGAAAGAGTACACAGGAATCAATGCCTGTTTGTTACTGCACCCGACATACTGGTTAGTATTTTTAACAAGCTGGCTATAAAGTAATTACAAAACATAAACTTAAAATACACCTATATGCAAGTCAAGGGAGTGATATTCGATTTAGATGGCGTAATAACGCAAACTGCCAATGTGCATTTCATCGCATGGAAGCGCACATTTGAGGAGTTTTTGAAAAGCAAAGGAGCCGACCCGAAATTTACTTATGAAGATGATTACGTACCCTATGTAGATGGAAAACCAAGGTACAAAGGGGTTCAATCGTTCATTGAATCACGCGGATTTAAACTCCCATTTGGCGACCCGTCTGACAAAGCCGGAAAAATGACCTATTGCGGTATTGGAAACAATAAAAACATAGCATTCAGAGAGGTAATAAAACATGAAGGTGTTGATTTGTATGACTCCACACTGACTTTCATCAAAGAACTAGAGAAGCACAACATCCAGATAGGTGTAGCTTCGTCAAGTAAAAACTGCCGGTTTATACTGGAAAGTGTAAACCTCGCCGAGCGTTTCGAAACCATTGTTGATGGAGAAGTTTCGCAAAAACTGCAGCTAAAAGGAAAACCCGAAGCCGACATTTTTGAAAAAGCCGCCAGCAATATGAGACTGCATCCCAAAGAATGTGTGGTGGTTGAAGATGCAATTTCAGGTGTGCAGGCCGGTCGCAATGGTAACTTTGGTCTTGTTTTAGGCATCACGCGTACAGGCGACAAGCAATCTCTACTGGCCAATGGTGCCGATATTGTTGTAAACGATATGGAAGAAATATCATTTGAAAACGTGCTGCAATGGTTCAAAAACGATGTTTACGAAGACAACTGGCACCTGACTTACCATGGCTACAATCCTGAAGAGGAGATGCTGCGCGAAGCGCTTACCACCACCGGAAACGGCTATTTCGGATCGCGCGGTGCTTTTGAAAGTGAACGCGCCGATGATGATACCCACTACCCGGGAACTTATGTGGCCGGTGTGTTTAACAAAACACCGTCAAAAGTACACGATAAAACCATATTCAACAACGACTTTGTGAATTTGCCCAACTGGCTACTGGTGCAATTTAAAATAGGCGAAGATAAAAAGCCGCTTACCCTTGCCAATTGCGAAGTACTGGAGTATGAGCACCGCCTTAATATGCGCGATGCCATTATGACCCGTTACATGGTAGTGCGCGATAAAAAAGGCAGGGAAACCGAAATAAACGTAGAACGGTTTGCCAATATACAATTGCCGCACCACGGACATATCAAATATGAAATTACACCACTCAATTACAACGAAAAAATTACCATCATCAGTGGTATTGATGGTTCCATTATAAACTACGGTGTACCCCGCTACAGGCAATTGAATTCCAAACACCTTGATGTGATTGATAAGCATGCTGAAAATGGAACCGTGTATCTGCATGCACGTACCAATGCATCAAAGGTTGATATCCATACCACGATTCGCAACCAGTTGTTTGAAGATGAAAAGCAATACCAGTTGCACACCTCCAGGGTGCAGGAAAAAGATGAGGAGATATATGAACACCTGAAGTTTAATGCAGAAAAGGGAAAAACATATAAACTCGAAAAAACAGCAGCCATTTACACTTCGCGCGATATGGATGTGGCCGATCCACAACAATCGTCGCGCATGAATGCCGAAAATGCTGCCGACTTTGAAACCCTGTTCATATCGCACCGCGACTACTGGCACGGCATGTGGAAAAAGACCGGCATAAAGATCGAAGGCGATCGTTTTACCCAAAAGGTGGCACGCCTGCACACTTACCATTTGCTTGTTACCGGTTCGCCCCACAACCAGAACTTCGATGCCGGCATACCCGCACGCGGATTGCATGGCGAAGCCTACCGCGGACATATATTCTGGGACGAAGTGTACATTCTACCCTTCTTTGTAAAGCACTACCCGGAAATTGTAAACGCATTTCTGAAATACCGCTACCGCCGCCTCGATGACGCACGAGCTTATGCCCGGGAGCACGGCTATAGCGGTGCCATGTTTCCATGGCAAACTGCCGACGACGGTAAAGAAGAAACACAAGAAATACACTACAACCCCGTTTCAGGCGACTGGGGGCCCGACCTTAGCCGCAGGCAGCGCCACGTATCCATTGCCATTGCCTACGATGTACTGGAATACATGAAGTATACCGGGGATGATGCCTTTTTCGAAAATTATGGCAGCGACCTGTTTTATGCCATTTGCCGCTTCTGGGCAAGTATTGCCGAATATAACGAAACCGACAAACGCTACCATATAAATGGTGTGATGGGACCTGACGAATTTCACGAAAAATATCCGGGCAAACCGAATGAGGAGGGCGGAATTAACGACAATGCCTATACCAATGTAATGGTTAGCTGGTTATTGAACCGGGCCGTGGAGCTGCTTGACGAAATGCCGGAAACTCTCACTCAACGCATCAATCCGACAAAGGATGAAATAAAACGCTGGAAAGCCATTGCCAGCAAACTGTATGTACCCATGGACGAATCAGGCATTATAGAGCAGTATGCCGGTTATTTCGACCTGAAGGAACTCGACTGGGCACATTACAAAGAAAAATACGGCAACATTCGTCGCATGGACCGCATATTGAAATCGGAAAACGACTCGCCCGACAATTACAAGGTTTCGAAGCAGGCCGACGTGCTGATGATGTTCTTCCTGCTGCAACCTCAGCAGGTAAAAGAAACCCTTCAAAGACTCGGTTATCAATGTGGCGACCCGGTAGACCTGCTACGCAAAAATTTCGATTATTACATTAAACGTACAAGCCATGGCTCTACGCTGAGTTACGTGGTACACAGCTACGTGCTTAAATATTTGAATGTAGACAAAAGAGTACTGTGGAAATGGTTTAGCAACGCCATGGAAAGCGACATTTACGACACCCAGGGCGGCACCACCCGCGAGGGCATTCATGCCGGGGTAATGGCAGGTTCGCTCGACATCATTATTAAAAACTTTGCCGGGCTTAAAATGAACAACACCATTGAAATAGCACCTAATCTGCCCGACCACTGGAATCGCATCTCGTTTAACGTGTTGTACAAGGGTGAAGAATTTAACTACACCATCACGCACGATGAAATTGTGATCAGACCCACAAAAGAGTGCAAAAGCAACTTCGAGTTTATCATTGGCGGTAAAACACACAGCATGGAAAATCGCAAAGAATTGAAAGTGAAGTACTAATTTCTAAATAGACTAATAGTGAAAAAGAAAACCCCGAATGCGCTGTTTGGGGTTTTGTTTTTTAGGTTGGTTTAGTCTAATTATAAAGCCACGGCAGCATGCAATAAGGTCTGCGATGCAATTACGAACCAGCAGGGATAAAAATATCAAACCAACCTACCATGATCTTTGTAACGAAGGTTAGCCTCCTCTCTGAAGCTTTTAAAACTAAGGAAGAATGTCTAAATTAGCACTGTCTGAAAAAAGGTAAGGCTTCACTTCGATTCGTACAACCCAACCCTCCACCAACTCAGTGCCCTGCGGGGGTAATTCTATTTTTAACTCAAATTAAATTAGAAAAACACGAATGGTTTAGTGTGAATAGCCCCGCATAAGCTAGTTCGCCATAGCAAAGCTTTCACTTCCCCTATAGGTTCAGCGAACGCGGATGGCGAATGAAAAATGCGGGGTAATTTGGTATCCTGGCAATTACAACTCCGGAGTAGTTGAATTATATCTTATATCTCGTGGATATTTCTCTGATGATCATGGACGGATTGCAACTGATCCGCCAGCTGGCGGAGAGCTTAACAAAGCTGAAACCACGCGATGGAATGTACAGTAAATGATTTAATTTTCAACTATTCTTTCACTATTTTAGTTATAAAAATCTCATTATTCGTCTGAAATTCAACAATATAAATACTGCTTTCAAAACTTGATAAATCAATAATTCCGTTCTGTTGAATATTAACTTTTGTAATAATGGTTTTTCCTGCCAAATCGAATACTTTAACCTGTTGAATACTATTTTTTGTATTGTCAAAGTTTATTATTCCAGTTGTAGGATTTGGATAAATTGAAATTCCCTTCTGTTGCATTGTTCCTGTAGAAACAAAAGCGTTAACCTGAACGTCAATAGTACACTGAGCTTCCCTATTTGCAATGTCTGTAATGGTCCAAACAACTGTAGTTATTCCGATTGGGAATTCTACATTTTCTAAAGTTGTTAAACCGTTAAAATCATTTATAATACTGAACCCATCGCAATTATCACCACTTTCTGTTGGGTCAAATTCTGTTCCTGAAACGGTATAAACTGTTTCACCTTCTGATAATTGTTTTGTTTGATTTCCAATACAGACGAGTGTTGGATCTGTATAATCTTCAATAATTACATTTTGATCTACATTGATACTGTTTCCGTTGCCATCATCAAAATTCCATGTTATTACGTAGTTTCCTTGCTGTGTGTATTCTGTTGGGTCGGTGGTTGTTCCTGTAACTGTTCCGGCACAATTATCTGTAGTTGTCGGAGGGGTTGCGGTAGCTGAACACTGGTCTGTAATATCAGCTAATGTGGGTGTGTCTGGATTAGTATCGTCGTTAATAATTACATTTTGATCTACATTGATACTGTTTCCGTTGCCATCATCAAAATTCCATGTTATTACGTAGGTTCCTTGCTGTGTGTATTCTGTTGGGTCGGTAGTTGTTCCTGTAACTATTCCGGCATAATCATCTGTTGTTGTAGGTGCGGTTGCAGATACAGAACATTGGTCTGTGAGGTCTGCTAGAATTGGCGTTTCAGGAGGTGTTACATCATTACTTGCATTATACTCATAAACTCCCATATCTACAATTGTACTTCCGTTTGCGTCTCCATCATATACTCTGGTTTTTCCATCTAAATCATACGATATTGTGACTGGAACGGAACTATTGTCTCCATTGTCGATGGCAGGCGATGATGTACTCAAATGCCAATTTATTCCTGTTGCCAGATCTTGTCCTATAGTAGCTGAGGGATTCATGAATTCAGGATCCAGAGCGGTATTTGTAGCCTCAAAGCCTCCCATTTCATAAGCAAAAGCACCTGAGCCATCTGTAACAATATTACCACTTGAATTGTCAATATTATTATATCCAACAGTGCTTGTTGCATCTGAAGCGTATAAATTCCGGGTATTGCCCCAAATTATATTATTAGTTATTACAGCGCTGGCTGAAAAACATGCAATACCATCTATTTCATTATTTACAATAGTATTATTAATGATTTCTGCTGTACACGAAGGACTCCATGATTCGCATCTAACACCAATTCCACTATTGTTGCTAATTAAATTATTATGAAGACCAGCACTTACGATTCCTCCATAGGCTATCATGTAAACACCTGCATTTGGGCCGGTGTTATTTCTAACTATATTGTTTTCAATTAGCGGCATAGCATCATAATAATATCCAATCACACAAATTCCGGCGCCAAGCGAAGGCATATTATTACCTTCAATAATATTATTTCGTACAACTGTGTTGTTGGGACCCAAGTATGACCATAATGCTATTGCACCACCTTGCCCGCTTGGTGATTCTATTTCTGTACCTTGATTAGCACCGGTAACAGTAAATCCATCTATGACTGTTTCGTTACTGCACTCCTCATAACTCAAAACTACTGAAAAACAATTATCAGTAACATCATTTTCAATTCCAATATCACCACTCAATATCGTTTCGTTTTGCCTGTAATCTAATCCCGCCAAACTTGATTCATCACCGGCAAATCCTCCGTAAAACTTAACATTATCTTTTAATATAAAAGCCTTATATCGTATTTCGGATAATGCATACATGCCAAGCATTTCAGTAGGATAATACGTGCCGGCAGCAACCCAAACTTCGCCACCACCCCGGCGATTCATCATCCAAATGGCCGATTGTATTTTTTCTTTCGGTAATGCATTGGTCCAACTCGTTCCATCGGCACTGTTCGCTCCATTTTCGGTTAGGTATATTACATTATTTGGGAAAACCTCCATATCGAGCGTAATATGAGCAGTGTAGGTTGTTCCTGTTGCATTAAACACTTCGCATCTCAATACTGCATTATCGTATTCCATTCCGATATCAAAAACTTTTAATTTCGATAAACCTGTTCCGTAGAAAGGAACCGTGTCGCGCAAATATTCCCAGGTGCTACCATTAAATAATTGCCAACGGAATCCGCTTATATTGCTTGCTTGTACTTCAATTATATTATCGTCCCCGGCTAATATTGGTAAGTTCACAGGGGCAGTGTAATTATTTAATACGGGAGCTGCGGGTAAGCTTCCATTGTATTCATAAGCTCCAATATCCGGAGTGCCGTTTAAAGTTCTGTTGTTACCTAGTATATCTGTATCAACCTGGGGTAGCAGAAGCGTAGCATCACCCATATTTATGCAAGATGATATTTGCTGAAGGTTCCAGTTTGCAGATTCCAGCTCCAGACTATCAGCTTCAGTTGTAGCATTTCCACAAAAGCTTACAGGGTTTATAAATGCAGGGTCGCAGCTCAATGAGTTTTCCGGATAGGGGTTTTCGTCCATAATGCGATCGTTATTAGCATCGAAGAACATATCTCGTTCTCCTCTTTTAATAATACAATTTGCATAATCCGGCGTTACACCTGCTGTGCTAATTTGGTCCCCGATTTCACCGGATTCATTATTCCATAAAATACAATTTGAAATAGTTGTATTATGCGTGCCTGGGCCATGTAGGTATAGCTGCACGCCACCCGGATAATTATTTACAATGGTGTTATTGATTAGTTTTGCATCAATTGTACAAGTGTAATCAGACCAGTCTCTTATGAAAATCCCACCACATCCTGCAGTTGCAGTATTATTGAAAATAACATTATTTGAAATAACGGGTGTGGATGTAGCTGTGCGTGTCACATTATGAATTGCTGCTCCTCGTTTTGCTGAGTTATTGTACATTGTATTTGCGTTTATAAAGGCATTCATTACGCCCTCTCTTGCATGTATAATTATAGCTCCTCCTTCTTCTACGGCAACGTTATGTGCAAATGTATTGTGGCTTACTTCAGTGTTCACATTTCCAGAATAAGCTATTAGATATAAAGCCGCACCTTCATTTGTCGATTTGTTGAATTTAAATTCATTGTTGCTAATTTTTCCATTTGCTTCGCCATGTGAATACAAGCTTACGGCTCCTCCATTATTTGAGGTTGAATTATTGATAAATTGATTGTTTATAATGTTCCCATTGAAAACTCCAGTGGAATATGTACTAATACTGATTGCCGGGCCATTTGCCCCTTCGTTATTTGAAAAATAACAGTCTTGAATGGTCGGTGAAATCTCATTAGAATAGCCACTAATTGGAATACAAGAGTTATTATCCGTAAAATTATTAAAGGTGCAATTTGCTATTTCAACACTAATTGGGTTTGAAAATGAAGATATTTCTATTCCATTATTTCCAATACCCTGCATAAATGTAAACCCATCTATTTTACCTCCTGAATTATTACACTCAACGATAACACTTCCTGTATTATTACCTTTTAGTATGCTGATATTGTTCGTATAATCCCGTTCACTTAATAATGCCTCATCACCAAAAAAGCCACCATATACTTCAACGTTTTCTTTTAAATTCAGAGTTGTGTTTAATGTATAAGTTCCGGCTTTAACCCATACCTGACCGGAACCCGATGTTTCGATAAAATCTATAGCAGCTTGAACATCATTTGTGGCATTTGCCCACGATGATCCATCGCCTGTTCCTGCTGAGGTTGGAGCAACATATCTAACTTGTGAAAAAGCTGAAAAAGAGATGATGCAGGCTAAAACTAGAAAGATGTTTTTCATTGTTCGATATTTAATGTATAATAATTACAAGGGGCTAACTTGTTGCTTTTCGCTGTTCTGGTTGCTAGGGTGTTCTTGTATTATAACGATTCTGTTTTCCCAAGTTTAACTCCTAAACCAAGATTTATTGAAAGCCAATTTCCATTTAAACTTGAAATACTATAATCTCCTATTGATGCGCTGGAAATTTCAACTGTGCTATGGCTTGATATCTTGTATAATACTGATGTATTTAAGAATATTCTTTTTGTTGCGTAATACTTCATATTAATGCCTAAATTTACATTAATCGCTTTATACTTGGTAATACCTGATGAAAAGGAAGCTGTGTAAGTTCTATTAGCCGATTTTGTATTTACGCCTGAGCCTATTATACCATATACGTCTAATCGCTTTGTGTCCAGAAAACGGTAGCCGTAATTTGCTTCATAGTATCCGAGATACGCATCTATAATCTCCTCATCCGCTCCTAAGGTTGAAGCGTATTCAGATGTAGCATTGTTGTATGCCGTGTAACCTAATGCTACGTCAAACCAGTGATTGCCTACAGAGGCTCCCATGCCAATTTCCCAACCAACTGAAGGCCCATAATCAGGTAAAATAATCGTATTATCGCCAAGTTCTTCTATATTGTATGATCCTTTGCCGTCAAAGTCGCCACCAATACTATTGTAGGTTGCATTTCCCCAAAAATAATAATTGACTGTTATTGAACTACTCTGTTGGCTAAGTGATAGCTGACTTATGAAAATAAGTGGTAAGAGACTGATAAATAGTTTTTTCATGATGTTTTCTTATTAGCAAAACAAAGAAACAAAAAGTAAAAAACTATTAAATTGATTTAAATCAATAAACACTATTGTTCTTTTAAGTATTGATTTTTAGCCCTGCAGAAAGTCTCGGGGGCAAGTCCTAAATAGCGGGCAATAAGTTTTTGTGGGACCTCTTGTAGATACAATTTTGCCTCAGGTATTAGATTGATAAAATGATTAAATCTTTTACTGGCGTCCTTGTACTGTAACATAAGCGTACGCTGCTCTCGCGCACTTAACACTTGTTCGAACAGTTTTGCGTAGATATAACAGAATATATTATTTTTTAGCATTAATTGTTCTGCATCAACCTTTTCCAGATATAGTATTTCCACATCCGAAATTGTCTCCTGTATTACGCTTGTTGATTTTTCAAGCAGATAGCTATCAAGGGAGTTGAAGAGCATTCCTGGTAAAGAAATATTGATTGTGAATATCTCTCCATCAATGTAAGTGTACATGTGGACAATACCTTTAATCACAAAATTTAAGCGTGTTTATGTTTGCCCGACATCCAGGATTTTTTCGTTTTTTTCATATTTAGCCTTTTAAGATAGACTAGCATATCCTCAATATCGGCTTTCTCTATTGTTTTGATTTGTGAAAACAGACTGTAAACTAAATTAATATCACTTTCTGTAATTGTATGCATAAACACTGATATTATCGTTGTTTAGAAAAATATTGCTTTGCTGAAATGTCTTTGCATTTCTATTTTAAGCACTCCTGAAAGCCTGGCAAGGTTTTCCTACAATTTGAAGTCTTTGCAATGTGTGTGCATGCCATTCGTAAATTTTCATAGGTTCTCACACATTATTTGTAAAATTATATTTTCCAAATCAACTCAGTAACTATTTTATGGTCTCATACAAGGTCCACCTAACCCTTCATAGCCAATACCCCTTCAGGGCAATGGGCTGTTGGTTAATAACTACAGGGCGTTGTCCTGTGTTACTGCTAGTGCGCCTTCAGTTTAAAATTGCGTTCAATTATGAGGTCTTGAATATCTTAATTGCAAACGAATTTGCTGTTAATATCTGAGGTCAAGAAGTTAAATCAGCGCGATCTGGAGTAGCTTTCAATAGATAACACATATTTTATATATTCTTTCGCATTCATATTTAGAAAATATTCGATAAAAGCATCAAATTATTACTAATTTTTCTTTGTGATTTGGCTAAAAAAGAACTTTTTTACCAGAAATAGCCTCTCAAAGCTACTCAAAAGGCAGCCTTCCCGAAAACAACAGACAAGTGAAAAGTTTTGGCTGGTGTTGTACTTCGTTGTTTTTTATTTTTCAAGTCTTCGTTTCAGTTCGCTTTCTATTTTTTCTGCTGATTTGTATTTACCTATAAATTTACCTTCTTTATCAATCAGATAATGAAAAATCATATTCACATTACCATATTTCTCATAAACGACTGAATTTCTATTTTTTATATCTGATACAAAGGGCCATTTCAAATTATTTTTTATAATTGTTTTTTTCCAGTAGTAAGGATCTGTATCAGCGTATACTCCAAATAATTGTAAACCTTTTTCGTGATATTTCTCATGAAGCTCAGAAAACCCTTTGGGAAGCAAATCCATATAAGGACACAGATATACAAAATACAGAAGCACATAATCTTTACCGACATAATCAGAAAGAGAAATTTTATTTCCTGCCGTATCCTTTAATGTGAGGTTAATATAAGGTTTTTCGGGTTGAACTTTTTCCAGCTTTTCAATTTTCTTTTTTAAGTTTTTGGCCATATCAGAGCTGTAGACAGATGAGTCAAGGGATGTATAGAGGGAATCCATAACATCATATTGAAACAGAACTCTTGCACGTTCATAAACAAATAATCTCAGAATAGAAGGAGCTTCAGATAGCATATAATGCTCAATATAACTGAATTTAGAATGATGAGCCCTTGAGTATTGTTTTTGCAAATTACTGGCCTTTGATTGATTATCATTTTTAATGGCTGTTTGGATTGCTTTGTCTAAATTTTGAATAGAATCGTTATATTGTGCCTCCTTTGCAATATATCTTTCATATTCTGTTTGGGTTTCGGAACCATGGATTTCAGCATCCGGATATATATTCTGGTTCGTTTGAATGATTATCTCACTATTTTCTATAAACAAAGGTATTGAGCCAAGTTGCTTTTCAATTTTTATATATCGTCTCTGAGGCCTTCTAACTGAACCTTTAAATTCAAATCTTCCATTTTTTAAAACTGTGGAATCAATCGGATTAATATCATATTGGTTTTCAGATTCTTTTGTCCCTAAATAAACAATGCCTGAGTCAATTCCTTTTACCTCACCTTTGATTTCAAAATTCTCTTTTTCTCCACAAGAAAGTGAAACCAATAAAATAATCAACAAAACAAAAATTAAATGTCTCATAGTATATAGTTTTACAAATTAAACCCGCTATTTTCATCAGACAATTAAGCATAACTCGTAGCTATAATCTATTAACACCTTATAGCCAACTTAATGCCGGCAGATAAGCAAATGTTTTATGTTCATTTATCCTTCATGTTATTATCAAAGTTACTCATTCCTCAAAACAAAAACAACAGTCAGATGAAAAGTTTGACTGTTAGTTATTAGCTGTTGGCTTTTGGCCATTGGTTGTTGGCCGATTTTTAAGCACAAGCAGACACAATATCTAGTAGCTTCTGAATGCTATTGAGTGGTTTATTGCGCTATCTAAACTGCTGCTTTCGTTTTTTCGTCTAATAACTCCTTTAGTCTTTTTGCTTTATCAGCCATATAAGTATCCGTCAACCATATACCAAGCTTCGTTTTTCTAAAATGAATAATGAAGTTCGCTTTTTTATATGATTCTGCATCGGAAAAATATGGAACGCCATTTAATACCCACGTAAAAACCCTTAACCATTTGGCTAACCGGGGAAACAAAACCTTGTTTAATTCAATGGATTGGATTTCATGATAAGGGTAAAAGCCGGTATTTCGTTCTGTTTGTGCATCGGTTAATTGAATTCCATTATCAAGAAATTGGAATTCAATTTTTGGATCTTTTTTTAAAATAATACTTTCACTAATTTTAGTCCTGGGTGTTTCTTACAATTTACTCCCAAAAAAATGAAAACCAAACCTCATAAATCAGTAATTTTTCAGTTAAGAAACCACATAACCGAACCTTTGGGTTACAATATTACTAATTTTTCCAAATAACTAAGTTCAGAAAAACCATTACTATCCTTACCAGCAGTATTCTGAATAGATGGCAATAATTAATCGGGCATGTGGGTTAAAAATTAATGCGAAAGATAAGTTATACTGCTGCAAGAAAGCCACATGTGAGGAGATGTGGTGCAGCGAGGGATGTTTCGGCACAGACCAATCCATATAGAGACTGGTTTTGAGATATTCACAGGATTTTCTAAATAAACACTGACCACACCATAGCTTATTTACTATGTTGTATGTTCGTATTTTTATTCAGTTGCTTTCTTAATAAAACAATTGCTATTACTAAAACAATCGGGGCTGTCAATATTCCGGGGGTATACGCTGCCTGCATAATTGTCCAAATAGAATGTCCGACCCCATTGATTAATTCAAGAGCAATCCAAAACCAAACTAGAGATTGGGCATAAAAATATTTTTTTTCCAATTGGGAATAACCAACACCACAATCCTAAAACGAAAAGTCCAATATTCATAATTAAAAGACCAGTCGCAGGATTATCAGATACAAAACTGCATAGAACTCTTGCAGGAGGAAAGTTTTCCCATAGCTCACCAACATACTCCTCAATTGAATGAAGGCCCTGAACCAACACGAGGATTAAAAAAATCCATTTCATTTTTTGATTCATAATCATTTCAGGCACGCTCGCATTAGAAAAATAGGAAAACCGGATTTATAAAACTGTCCGGCATAAAACTATAAAAACAGCTATAATTTAATAAAACAATTCACAGCCGATTCATCATTGAAATGTATATAGATGAAATAAAAACCAGGCTCAAGATCACCCACATTAATCTTTTTCTTTGCTTGCCCATATTCTTTTACAAGCTTGCCATCCATACGCATAATTTGCATTGCTGACACGATTCCTGGACCCTCGAAGCGTATATTCAGCTCATCTTTCACGGGGTTGGGATACACACGCAGTTGCAAATCAGTCGTAACTTCGTTGATATTGGTCGTTGAATAGTCCTGAAACAGCCATAAGTAAGCATCTGCAAAATCAGCAGCCCAGGTGCTTTCGTTGTGGTCCCCACCCGCTATTACCGTTGATTGCACATTAGCAAACCCGGTAAAAATAAGGGAATCTTCCATTTGGTAAGTGGTTTGAAGATACTGGTCGCCTTCATTTTCGCCTACATTCTGGTAAAAACGCACATCGTGCTGATACCCGGTTCCGGATAAAAATGCAAAAAGCTCTTCATAATTTGCCCAATAGGCAGGGGAAAACGGGCCACTTTTGCCAAAAACATCCTGATACTTTACAGCGCCATAAAACGATATTACGCCTCCAAATGAGCTACCTATGATACCTGTATTTTCTCTATCAGCCAACGTTCTGTATTGAGCATCAATAAATGGCTTTAGGGTTTCAACAATGAACGTCATGTACGCATCGCCTTCGCCGCCACCATTTAAATTTGAATTGTAATACGGCAAATATTCGTTTGCCCGGTGACTTCCTCCATTATCAACGCCCACGACTATTGGCACATTGTATCCCTGTGTAGCCAGGTCGTTCAGGGTTTCATCAATTTCCCATTCTCCCAGAAATGAGGTTTCCGCATCAAAAAGGTTTTGTCCGTCGTGCATGTATATCACCGGGTAACTCTCCTGAGTTTGTTCATAATCAGGCGGAAGGTAAATCCACACACGCCGCGATCTGTCGAGTTGGGGCATGTAAAACGCGCTATCGACAATATGCACATTTTCTGCAGCAGTAGAATTACCGCCTCCGCCCCCATTGTTATCTGCCCAATTGAGGATTGTAACTTCGACTGTATCGCCGTTGCCAAACGTAAAGGTGCGGTTGGCTATCTCTTCTCCATCAGCCCCTTTCTCCACTGTTTCCCAGCTACCGCGTGTAAATTTAAACTCAATGGTTTCTCCTTCGGAAAAGCCGGTCAGCGTAATTTCCCAAAGATCGCTTTCATTTTTTTCAAGCATATATTGCGCATCGCCCGGATTCCATCCGTTAAAACTGCCGGCAATATAAATCTGATCCTCTGCCGGTGTATAATCGGGGATCGATACCAGGCTAAAAGTAACCTGAGCCTGTGCAGCAAAAAGTATCATGGTTAAAACAAGTAGTAGAAATGGTTTCATATGTTTATTTTTAATTCTCAAAGGTCATTACCTGTCCCGATACCAATCGGGATGGAACCTCCTATTGCCTGTTTTAAAGTTTTTTACCTGCAATATTCCAAATAATCATACTCGTGCCTCGCTTCGCTGAAGCTATGCGAAGGCGCAGCCTTGCTCCGCTGAAGCTACGCGAAGGCGAAGTGTGTTTAAACGTTTAAGCATGGAGGTTTCATCTGTTTATATATGGCTGAATGCCGTTATTTTATTCCATAAGCAATTAACACCGTCTTACCTCTTCAATTACATAGATAAGAGAAATGGGCTATTTTCGAATGGTAAAAAAGCTCATCAATTTCTGGTAAACAATGATTCAGCCTAAAAAGCGGCCACGAATCCCACGTTAATTTTGTTGTATTCGCCCAGGTTATAATCATCGACGAGTGAATATTCCGCAGCCATGCGCACATTCCTTCTCAGGAGATAACCTGCATGTAAGGTGTAAGAGCGATATTTTACCTGATCATAGTTACTTTGAACATCGTTAAACATGCCTATCAGATACCAGTTGCTGTCATCGCCTTTTGGCATAAACAACAATTCAGTCAGTATACCGGTAGTTTCAATGTCTTCTATGGCCGAAATGCTGTCTTGATGCGGAAAAACCTTTGAATCCATACGTGTAAGGTACTGCGCGTTGAGTTCAAACATTTCAGTAACCGTTAATGTAAGGTCAGGCCCCCAAACGAAAGCATTGTTGATTATATTGTCATCTAAACTATTATACTGTTTTTCGCGGCCCGAATAGGCAAAAGCTCCTATTCGAAGAAAATCTCCGATGTCCTGCGATATTCGCGCGACATAGCTTTTGTATTTATCCTTGTCAAACCATCGTTCGTGGGCTTCCGGTATTCCGTTACCATTAACAATTTCACCCACGAATGATGTCCCGGTGTTCAATCCCAGGGTAACCATAACCCCCTTATCATATGTCAGACTAATATCCGAAATACCAATCTTTGGTGTATAGACATGATAGTCTTCCAGAGAGAGCCGGAGTTCTCTTTTAAACAGTGGATCAGACACCTGGAATTGGCCGAGGTAAATATCCAGATCCATGTTGAATAAATCATTATACATAAGAAAAGCGTCTTCCACACCTGCTACTTCAGCTCTTTCATCCATGTAGAAATAGAAATAATAAGCCAGGTTTTCGCTCAACTGTCCACCTGACAATAGCTTCATGAGGTAAGGCGACTGAAAGTCAGTTTTCTCACCGTTTCCAAAGTCGTACCTAATAAAGCCGTCCATTCTTACGGCCAACGGGAAGTTTCGTATGAGCGACAACTTATCATCACCGGCCGGCACGAAATAGCGCGGCGCCTCTTCATCTGAAAGCTTGAAGCCATTGCCGGCAAACGTATCGCCATAGGGCTTCAATTTCGGCATAGCAGGACTATGACAAGTTTTACAGCTAAGTCTGTATTTCCTTGCAAAAGCAGGTATTGCAGAACTTTTTTCAGCGATAAATCCAAATGCAAAAAACACTAATAAGGTATAAAGTAGTTTTCGTTTCATAATGATTAATTTTTATGTATATCCGCTTGTATGCTTACTTCACGGACTTATTATTGAAAATCAATTATTTGCCTTTTATCAGCCAACTGGCCGGTGTAATTGAATTTCTTCCACCCTTTAGGGCACGGGGCAAAAGAAGAAAATCAATTTAGATCAATATGCATAAAAGCTGATAATTAATTATTTTTATGGTAACACTGTTATTTCTGTAGATTGACGATTGATTTCATGAATGGCATATTCCTCTTCGGGAACATTCAGTAATTCAGCCACGGGTTTTACGAGCAGTCGGTAATTTAGCACAGCTGTAACTTTAAGTTTACCTGGCGCTACCTCATAAGGCAGGTTAAAGGTAAAAGTCTCCAGTTTGGTTTCCCTGGGACCTATACGGTAATCT
>Ga0209938_1000636_pt1 | contig 19092 bp, 13 predicted proteins | sample SalPonR2_C_D1_MG_FD_185708 | JGI IMG/M metagenome (GOLD analysis project Ga0209938, IMG submission 185708) | Salt pond soil microbial communities from South San Francisco under conditions of wetland restoration - Salt Pond MetaG R2_C_D1_MG... ... | reverse complement strand
TGTGGGTCGATATGCCTATGCGGACCTGCCACTGCGATTGACTTTGCCTTTCAGCGGTGTGGCGGATGAGCTATTATCGATAACGGATGTGGAGATGCCCGATTGCGCCTTTGCATTTGAATTTGAAGTGGATTGCGGGACAACTTCCATTTCTCAATTTAATAAGCGGGATGTTCTTGTCTATCCCAACCCATTTCAAGATCGAATTAAAGTTCGAGTATCCTCTCAGGAAAAACTGAATTATGAATTGTTGACCTCTTTTGGGAGGAAAGTAAAAGAAGGGGTTATCCGATCCGAGGAGTTTGTTGTCACCCGACAACTTCAATCTGGATACTTTTTGCTTCATATTTGGGGAGAGGGTATGGATGAATGGATTCCTCTCATTAAAACAGAATAGGTTGGAGACAAAACGGCTTTTCTTTTATTCTCATGGGAACGGAAGTTCTGAACGTAGACGAAAAGGTAGATGTAGTGTAATATTTTAAGTTCACTGCCTCGCGTCAGTGATGTGGAAGGGGCCGCCACTGCGGCCGTCCCCTCCGGGGCGCGGAGGGGACCGAACGAAGGTGGAGCCTGAAACGTAACGCCCCCGAGAACCGCCGGCCGGCGGTTCTCGGGGGGACGCCCAAAAAAGAAAAATAAAAAAGGGCACTGACACGGGCATTATTCCACGGGAATGGCTTTCACTTCTTAAACTTTTCTATTTTTGCACAAACTTAATGCGATATGTCATATTTATTTACTTCAGAATCTGTGTCTGAAGGCCATCCCGATAAAGTTGCGGACCAGATATCAGATGCGATTATTGATCACTTTTTAGCTTTTGACCCGGATTCAAAGGTAGCTTGTGAGACCCTAGTGACCTCAGGTCAGGTCGTTCTTGCCGGTGAGGTGAAGTCTAAGGCTTACCTGGATTTGCAGAAGATAGTGCGCAACGTCATCGACCAAATTGGATATAACAAAAGTGAATATCAGTTCGATGCGAAATCTTGCGGAATTCTATCGGCTATTCACGAGCAGTCATCGGATATTCGAATGGGTGTAGAACGCGAGTCTCCGGATGAACAAGGAGCGGGTGATCAGGGTATGATGTTTGGATATGCTACAAATGAAACGAAGAACTACATGCCGGTTTCCCTGGATGTTTCTCATAAAATACTGCAGATTTTGGCGGCGATTCGTAAAGAAGGCAAGGAGATGACCTATTTACGACCGGATTCGAAGTCGCAGGTGACCATCATGTATGACGATGATGGGCGTCCGCAATCGATTCAGACCATTGTAGTTTCTACCCAACACGATGAGTTTGTTAAGGCGGCAGATGACTCTGAAGAAGCGAGTAAGTCAGCTCAAAAGAAAATGCAGCAAAAAATAGCAGATGATATCAAGTCGATTTTGATGCCCAGAGTCATGGCGGAATTCGGGGTCAGCTCAAAAGAAAATGCAGCAAAAAATAGCTGATGATATCAAGTCGATTTTGATGCCCAGAGTCATGGCGGAATTTGGGGAAGATGTACAATCACTTTTCACGGAGGAGATCGAATATATCATCAACCCAACGGGCTCATTTATCATCGGTGGACCTCATGGTGATGCCGGATTGACGGGTAGAAAAATAATTGTTGATACCTATGGTGGCAAGGGAGCGCATGGGGGAGGTGCTTTTTCAGGTAAAGATCCCTCTAAAGTAGATAGATCCGGGGCCTATGCGACTAGACATTTAGCGAAGAACATTGTTGCTGCTGGACTGGCAGATGAGGTTCTCGTTCAGGTTTCTTATGCCATTGGGGTAGCCGAGCCTTGTGGATTGTATGTAAATACGTACGGAAAGTCCCATGTGGACTTGAGCGATGGCGAGATAGCTGAAAAATTGTTGGCCCACTTTGATATGCGTCCTTACGCGATTGAGAAGCGTTTGAAACTCAGACAGCCCATGTATTTTGAAACAGCAGCGTATGGCCATATGGGGCGCGAGCCGGGTCATAAAGTGGTTAAAGAGTTCTTTACCGGTTCTGGTGAGGAAAAAGTAGAGCGGGAAGTTGAACTCTTCACCTGGGAGAAATTAGATTTAGTGGATGACATTCAGTCTTTATTTGGATTGTAGGATCTGACTTTTCAGTCAAAACATTGGTGGAATAAAAAGGTGTATTGAAAAGAGGATTGATTTTTTCAAGAATGTCCTAAATCTTGCGAAAAAAAGACATCCATTGCCTCAATATCATGTTGAAGAGACCTATCTTCGCAGACTCAAACACCTATAATTATGGCAAAAGCGGATTTTTCACGTCGGCATATTGGATTAGGAGAATCAGATTTGGAATCGATGTTGCAATTACTGGACTGCACATCGCTAGACGATCTGATGGAGAAAGTGGTTCCGGAGGCGATCGTTCGCTCAGAACCGCTCAAGACCCCGGAGGCTTTATCGGAGCCTGATTTTCTGGAATCCATGCGGGAGATGGCTAAGAAAAACAAGTGTTATAAAAATTTTATCGGCCAGGGGTATTATGGAACGCATGTACCTTCTATCGGAGCCTGATTTTCTGGAATCCATGCGGGAGATGGCTAAGAAAAACAAGTGTTATAAAAATTTTATCGGCCAGGGGTATTATGGAACGCATGTACCTTCTGTAATCCTTAGAAATGTTTTGGAAAACCCGGGCTGGTATACGCAATATACCCCCTATCAGGCAGAAATCGCTCAGGGACGATTGGAAGCCTTGTTAAACTTTCAAACCATGGTGTCCAGTCTTACCGGTTTGCCTCTGGCAAATGCCTCATTTTGCCTCTGGCAAATGCCTCATTGCTGGATGAGGCTACCGCAGCGGCGGAGGCCATGACGATGTTACAGACAGTAGTGAATAAAAAGCGCAAAAAGAATCCTGCTACCAAGTTTTTTGTTGATGAGCACGTATTCCCCCAAACGGTTGATGTATTGGAGACCCGAGCCGAGCCTTTAGGTATAGAAATTGTGCGTGGAGTCGCTGAGAATTGGGAGGCTACAAATGAATTTTTTGGAATCCTCATTCAGTTTCCAAACGCTCAGGGAGAAATCATCGATTGGGAAGCAAAGGTGAAAGCCTGGCATGAGGCTGGCCTTCAAGTTGCAGTGGCAGCAGATTTGATGAGTCTGAGTTTGTTGCGCCCCCCGGGTGATTGGGGTGCGGACGTGGTAGTGGGAAATACTCAGAGATTTGGTGTCCCGCTGGGTGCCGGTGGACCGCACGCTGCTTATTTTTCGACCGTTGAAAAGTACAAGCGTATGATTCCCGGACGAATCATAGGTGTTTCTGTAGATCGCGAGGACAGACCGGCATTTCGTATGGCTTTGCAAACACGGGAGCAGCATATCAAGCGCGACCGGGCTACTTCAAATATTTGCACAGCTCAGGCCTTATTGGCGATCATGGCGAGCATGTATGGCGTTTATCATGGACCGGAGGGTATTCGGACGATTGCCCGGACGATTCGCTCCCATACATATAGACTGGCTGAAAACTTATTAGATGCCGGTTTCCGACTTATCAATCGATCCGTTTTTGATACCATAACGGTTCGATTAACTCATGAAGAAATCCAAAAGGTTAAAAAGGTAGCCGAGGATAATCAAATGAACTTCTGGTATACTTCCAGAGGCGTGCGCATCAGTATTGATGAAGTGACCCGTGAGGAGGATATAGAAGCTATAACTGCTGTTTTTGTAGAGGCATTGGAAGACTCATCTCAAGATGAAGATTTTTCTTCACAACTTACAGAAGAGCTACCTGAAAATATCCGACGCAGCTCGCCATTTATGGAGCATGAAATCTTTCATTCCTGTCGATCCGAGACGGATATGATGCGCTATATCAAAAAATTGGAAAATAAAGATCTGTCGCTTACTCATTCCATGATATCATTGGGCTCTTGCACAATGAAATTGAATGCCGCTACCCAGTTGATGCCCATATCCTGGCCGGAGTTTTCATCAATTCATCCGTTTGCCCCGGCTCATCAAAGACTGGGCTATATTCAAATCATTGATGAATTGGCGGAATATCTAAGTGATATCACGGGCTTTCATGCCTGCTCCTTTCAGCCTAATTCAGGAGCCCAGGGAGAGTATGCGGGCTTGATGACCATTCGAGAGTATCACAAGGATCACGAGGAATCACATCGGAATATAGCCTTAATCCCAGAATCTGCACATGGAACCAACCCCGCTTCAGCTGTGATGGCGGGGATGAAAGTGGTCGTGGTGGCTTGCGATGAGGAAGGGAATATTGATATCGAGGATGTGAAAGCAAAAGTGATAGAGCACAAAGATAATCTGGCAGCCATGATGATCACCTATCCCTCTACTCACGGTGTTTTTGAGCGAGATATCAAAGAAATATGCCAGCTTATCCACGATAATGGAGGCCTGTTATACATGGATGGTGCGAATATGAACGCCCAGGTAGGTTATACAAGCCCCGGACATATTGATGCCGATGTCTGTCACTTGAATCTGCATAAGACTTTTGCCATTCCCCATGGAGGAGGAGGCCCCGGTATGGGACCGATTTGCGTAAATAAAAAGTTAGCCCCTTATTTACCTACCCATCGATATGATGACGGATCCAGTGATAAGCGCATCCCCGTATCCGCAGCGCCCTATGGAAGTCCATCAATACTGCTTATCTCTTATGCTTATATTCGTCTTTTAGGGCCGGAGGGTTTGAAAAAGTCAACGGCAGCAGCCATTCTGAATGCCAATTATATTAAGAAAAAGTTGGAATCAAAATTCGATATTCTTTATGCAGGGCAAGGAGGCTACTGCGCTCACGAATTTATTGTTGATCTGCGTCCTTTCAAGCCTATTGGCGTAGGAGCAGAGGATATTGCAAAGCGTTTGATTGACTATGGGTTTCATGCGCCGACGATGTCATTTCCCGTCCCCGGCACCATTATGATTGAACCCACAGAAAGTGAAAGCCTGGAAGAGTTGAATCGCTTTATTGAGGCTATGCTGAGCATTCACAAGGAAATTGATCGCATTGCTGCAGGTGACTGGCCGGCAGATTCGAATCCATTGGTAAATGCGCCGCATTGTATACAATGGATTACCAGTGATTCCTGGACGTTCCCCTACACGCGGAAGGAGGCAGCATATCCTTTACCTTATCTTCATGAGGGGAAAAAGTTTTGGACGCAGGTTGCTCGCGTAGATAACGCCTATGGTGATCGAAATTTGATGTGTACCTGCCCACCTCTTGAGGATTACGCTTAGTCATATCTTCTCAGAAAGGGAGGAAGAACTTTGATTTTCAGTCTAATGGATCGTAGTAAATCAGCATCCATTGATTTTGAGTTTTCTTCCACCGCCGCTCAATTTTTAGATTCAGCGAAGGGCTGGTTATTTCTTCGCCAATGATGGTTTTACCCATGCGATAAAAAGAGCGCTCAAAAATTTTTGAGTTCTCAATATCAATGGGTTGGTGCATTACCCAGTTTTCTGATGTCCACACGGTAATTTCTCTTTTTTGCCCTAAATAGGGTAGTGGAAATAGAGTGTGCTCCCACTGAAAAGCAGAATCGGCATGATATCTGTCGTAAAACGAAAGGAATTCGTCAGATATCCTCGACTCTTGCTCCTCTGCTGGCTCGGAAGAAGAAGGTTTACAGGAAAATAATAGGAGTAAGCAGAATATTATGGATTTACTCAGGTTGAGAGTATACCAAAAGGTATTCTCCCAGCCATTGAAAGTGTATGTCATAGATCTTTTCTTTGTCTTTATAAATAATTCCTTTTGCCTTTTTTTGATTAAAATCTGGAGGACGTATCTCGAGTTCCTGGCAGAAATCGACCTTTTTTTTGCTATAGGTTTTATATAATGCTTCTTTTGCTCCCCAAATGAGATGCAAATCCGAATCGTAGTGTTGAGGTCGAATCCATTTTTTTTCAATTTGACTTACGAACTTCTTTTCGATTCGACGTATTTTTTCGACGCGTTTTTGGATGTCAATGCCACCTGCTTCCTTGCTTCTCAGCACAGCAGCTCGGCCCCCTGAATGAGATATCGATATTTCAGTTGTGCTATTTAACAGATAATTTCAGTTGTGCTATTTAACAGATATGGCTTTCCGAACGCATCTTTTAAGCAAGGCTCTCGCTTTTCACTTGCACTGAGGTAGTGCAATAACCATCGGGCTGCCAACCACTCTGTGCGCTTGGCTGGGGACTTGATTTTTTGCAGGGCGTCCTTTTCTTCCTGAACCAGTAGTAAGCGATCGCTAAACCAGGATTCCGACTCAGTAATTTCCCACACACCAAAAGAAGTGTGTACATCTATTTTTTTGTAAAAGACAAGTGGCATGATTCTAAATGTAATACTTTTGTCATGTATCTGAAATGATTTTTAGAAGAAGTTTAGAAGCTTTCCATCATATGGGTATCCGACTATCTTTGAGTCAGCTAATTAATCAACGAAGAATTGAAATGGAATTCGTACAAGAAAAGAATTTATTAGGTCATAAGTCTGGTATTTATTCGCTGGAGGTTTTGCCGAACAACCTCTTTTTATCCGGAGCCGGAGATGGCTGGATCGTAGAGTGGCCAATATTAGCAGATGCTGGAGAAGATGGTGCACTTATTTCAAAAGTAGATGCCCAAATTTTCGATTTGTGTTTTCATGAACCCTCTCAAGCGATTTGGGTAGGGGATATGAATGGAGGCATCTATGCAGTGGATTACGCAAAGAAATCTTTATTAAACAAACAGGCGCATCATAATAAAGGAACTTATGCGGTGCATCCCGGGGAGGATTTTGTACTAACAGCAGGCGCAGATGGTCGATTCACTTTATGGTCACCAGAGAGTTTTATGCCTGAGGAAAGTTTTACGATATCAAAAAAGCACCTGCGCGCTCTGGCTTTTCATCCTCATCGGCCGGTCATGGCCATTGCCGGCGGTGATGGCCATATTTACCTGTTTCATACGGAGAGTTGGAAATGTATTCAGAAAATTGAAGAGGCTCATGAGCGCTCTATTTTCGATATGGTGTTTCATCCGGAGGGAAATCTTTTATACAGTGGAGGCATGGATGCACATTTGAAAGCTTGGCAGTGGGAGAGTGGTAAACTCCATCAGGAAGTCCCTGCTCATATATTTACTATCAATGCACTGGCTGTAGATGCCAGCAGAAATATTATAGTTTCAGCCAGCCGAGATAACAGCCTCAAGGTCTGGAATCTTTCAGATTTGAGCTTGTTGAAAGTGATCGATTCGACGAAAAAGTCCTATCATATGAATTCGGTCAATGCATTGCGGTATTGCGCTCGGACAGACTGTTTTATTAGCGCTAGTGACGACCGCACCATACGAACATGGTCTGTAAAGGACCATCATTAATTAAAAAGAATTTTTTCAGATGATACTGACAGACACTCAAATATTGGATGCAATGAAAAAGGGGGAAATCGTAATAGACCCCTTCGATCGAGATTTTCTCGGTACGAACTCCTATGATGTGCACCTCGGGGCCCAACTTGCGACTTATGAATATCATACACTAGATGCGCGCAAGCATAATAAGATTGAGCATTTTAGTATACCTAAAGAGGGTTTTGTTATTCACCCCGGTACATTGTATTTGGGGGTGACTCAAGAGTATACGGAAACCCATAGGTCCGTTCCCTTTTTAGAAGGGAAATCCAGCGTGGGACGCCTGGGGATTGATATTCATGCGACTGCTGGAAAGGGCGATGTTGGATTTTGTAATACCTGGACCTTGGAAATTTCCTGTACGCAACCGGTCCGGATTTATGCTGGCATGCCGATCGGACAGTTGATTTATTTTTCAATTGAAGGTAATATTGAACGATATTATCACGCCAAGCGGGACGCCAAATACAATGAACGAACGGTGAGGCCCGTGGAGTCTATGATGTGGAAGAATAAGTTTTAAGTCCGACCGATAGAAGTGTAATAAGAATGCTGCAAAATGAGAAAATAATCTTCCATATTTCATCGGTATCAACTCTGCAAATGAATACCGCCCAATTATTAGCATTTGACCGGTAATCGGTATTGACTTAAACCAACTAACGCCACCAGGGCAAGGGAAAAATAAAGAGTTAAAGAATAAGTTGGACTCTAATCGAAGGCAGGTAAGAAATCTTTCCAGTATGGGGTGAACTCCTTACTCCTTTTCCATGAGTTTAGACCAGGCTAACATGCCGCCTAACAAATTACGGGCTTTTTCAAAACCCTGTTTCTCCAGGATCTCTTTTGCAACACCACTTCGGTTTCCCGATCGGCAATAAATAATTACTTCCTTTTCTTTGTCGAAAGGCATATCGGCCATTCGATTTGTTAATTCTCCAAGCGGAATAAACTCCCCTCCAATGTTAAACTCCTCCCGCTCATGCGGTTGTCGGACATCGAGAAGTTGGACTTTCTCGCTATTTTCTATCTTTTCCTGCAATTCGGTTACGGTAATATCTTCCATGGAACTTTTATCATTTTTTAACGAAACGGGATTGTCCTAAAATAGTTCCGAACTCACTGGTCAGAAGTAGGGTGTATAAACCTGGGGGTAAGTTTTGAATAGAAACTTTATTTTGATTCGCATTTAATACATATTGTTGGCCTAAGCTATTGATAGCCAGAAGCTGCTCCACATCCTTGTTGAGTGCATTTGGGTTCATAAAGTACAGGTAGTTAGACGCTGGGTTTGGATATACGCTCAAGCTTTCAGGACGAACCGAAGGCGGCGATGATTGAGTGGTGACCTGAATTTTGGATCCAAAAACAGGACGAACCATAATGGCCCCCTGAATACTGCCTCCGGATAGCGGATTCCAGGTTCCGGTGGAATTGAAATAAATGCGAGAGGTGGCTTCAGGGCTGTCGCGGTCAAAACCAACGTAGAGTCCAAAAGGGCTGGAGGCGGATACTTGTCGCCAGCCGACGTAGAACTTACCTTTTGGAATAAAAATGGTAGTATCTTCCCCCGTCTGGGTCTTTAGGCTGTAATTCGTAAAGCTGGCCGGTCCCTCTCCATGTGCTGCACCAAAGATGGGTTGATCATTAAATTGAGAATAATCGGGCGTATTGGATAAGCTATCCGTCCATATCATCAACTCAAAGCGCTGGCGCTCTCCTTCAGAAAAAACATAGGGGAACATGATCCGAATCGCTTTCAAACTATCACCCTCAATAGCCTCATACTCTTGAGCCACCATATCAAACTGCCCTGTACCCTGTACGTAAATTCCTACCTCAGCAGAACCATCGTCATAAGCATAGTAATCTAAAAAGTCATTGTATGATATAGCCGTATTGTTTTGAATAAAAACAGTCTGATTCCCCTCATTCTCTGGTTCAATTTCGTAAATCATCTCAATTTGGGTTCATCTCAATTTGAGTGCTGTCATCTTCCTCAAATGTCAGAGTTTGTAGTGCGTTGATGAGCCCATCGCGACGCTTGATGGGATTGGTGAAATCAAATTGACCTGGGGCAAGGGTACGTTGGTTTTGAGGTACAACGGGCGGCACCTCAAGTAGTGTTTCCTCAATTAGGGGCATGTTCGACGGTTGCGCCTGAACGCGAAGTCGACTTATGCTGACTTCTTGAGTGGATGGAAAGTTGTTGCTGATTGCAATTTGAATATCAGAGGCTGTTTGGGAAGACACCCAGTTTTTAAATTGGTTCGCTGGAATGGCCCGATAGGGAGATAATATACCACTGGGTTCTCCTATCAAACTTACATCAGCAATATTTGATGTTGGAACAGGCTCATCACGGACTTGAATGTAATCCAGATGCCATAAACCCAGAACCCCATCGCGTCTCGAAATGTTTTTAAACCGAAATTGAAAGCCGTCGTGTCGAAAAGGTTCGGCAATTTGTATTTCTTCGTACTCGAAGGGCGATACATCTTCATCACCGATGCCGGGATAGGAAATTATGCGTTGCCACTTTCCATCCGAGGCCCGGAATTCGAGGATGAGGGAGTCTGCTACACGGGGAAATCCCCCAAAACCTCTTCCCCTCGCCTGATAAAAAAATTGAAGGACGGGGAAATCGAATGTACTGAGGTCGATAAAAGAGGAGGTGAGATGATCTGAAATACCTGCCCCACCGCCATAGGGAACACCAAATTCGTCTGTGCCATCAAGACTAGCTACCCCTAGCGATAAAGGCTGAAAGGCTAAGTTTCGATTGACAAAAGCCTGCCGGTCTAACCACAAGTCATCATTGGGGTAGGGGCCGGGAGCAGAGAAGTTGTCGATAAAAGGTAAATCAAGTGCAGGGCGGGTTTTGACGATGAGCAATACAGGCGTTTCATTGCCTGACTCATCGATTAGAAAAAGATCAATAGAGTCCACAACCGGAAATTGGATAAAACCGGCAGAAAAAGTAATACAGTTTTCATTGACTTCTATATCTCCTCCTATGATGCCGACGGGGTCGTACTCCAGTCGATCAAACGGTTCATTTATCAAAAACAAACTGATACAAACGCTATCTGTTTTCAGGGTCTGAACATTTAGTTGGACGACATCGGCATATGACGAAGATGCAAGAAGTTGACCTGACTGTTCCTTTGCCAGCTTGGGGTTGTGCGTTAATGGAGCAATCTGAACTTGTCCCCATAAGGTAGAAATTCCTGCAATAGCAAAAAATACGGTAGTGAAAAATGGTTTCATGCTCTTCATTTACCTTGAAACGTAAAATATCTTCTGGAAGTATTTAATTTCCCAATACCAGGGACTAGATTTCAATATTCCTATTCATTTTGGAGAGAATCACAGTAACCGGGACGGATGGGAGACACCCACAGATTAATGGGGCCGCCCCTTTCCATTTTATTTTCTTCAGGGTCCTCCAGAGGAAAGGGCACTTGATCCGTAACATAGGCCTGATCCATATCATCTGTGGCCCCAATAAGCTCGATTTCACCTAAACTCAATTGCATTGCAGACAACTGAAACCGGGCTTCCTGTAAAGTTTTGCACCTGAGATCAGGGATGGTGGTCATGCCTCCGGTAGATTTTGATACCACTATAGATAGCGTTTCCCCTCTTTCAACTTCATACGAATTATTCCGATGCTCTTCGCTGATGATAAGCTGCCCTTCATGTAAGACCTGCATAATATGACCTTCGGGTCCGGGGTCGTAGATTTCATCAATGATCTCGGTTTGCAAATCAAAGCCCACAGCAAGCTCCCGGCTCTTGATTTCGTAAAAGCAAGCTCCCGGCTCTTGATTTCGTAAACTTCCCCATAGAGAGGGGGAAGGGCACTGATCGAAATCATTTCTGGCTGATATTTGGTCACAGTGACATATATCTTTCTTCCCTCTTTCGCTTTGGATCCCGGCTTCGGATTTTGTCGTTTTATAATGCCTCCTTCTTCTCCTACAAAAAATACGGAATCCGTGACTACGATTTCAAAAGTGCGGTCTGAAGCATCAGATGCGGCCAGTTCAATGGGTTTTTCGGTATAGTCTGGAATGAGCAATTTTTGGCCGTGACGAGTAAAGTGATCCAGCCAAAAAAATACGGACCAGATCAATATGAAACTGACGAGTAAGATAATGAAAAGATGAGTCCACAGCCTTTTCGTTTTGATAAAAGCCCATAGATCCTCAAACCATGAATGTCTTTCTTCGAGTGGCGCCATAGTAAAAGTTGGGTATAAAAATTGGAGCTCTTTTGTCAGCAGTTTAAAAACTAAACTTATCCAAAGGTAATAAATACCCTTTTGTCTTAACTATTGTGATTTGCATTCTTTTATGTTAACGCGTTTAGAAGGCGTAAAACTATTTTTATTCCTGACTTTACACCATATTTGGCTTTTTATGCCAGCACATAGGAAAATAAACCGCGAAATATTCAATCTCGCAGGACCCAATATCCTGAGTAATATTTCTGTACCCCTGATTAGTTCTGTAGATACGGCCCTTATGGGGCATTTATCATCAACTCACCTGGGGGCTGTTGGCTTGGGAGCCATGCTTTTTAACTTTTTATACTGGAACTTTGGATTCTTGCGAATGGGAACTACCGGTGTAACGGCTCAGGCCTATGGACGGTCTGATCGGCCGGAAATAATGACAAACCTGGCAAGATCACTAGCAGTAGCCTGGGCCATTAGCTTTATCCTAATACTATCTCAGAGTGTTATTGGCCCCTTCGGCTTTTATTTGCTTAACACTCCGGAAACTCATATGGATTTCACACTGGAGTATTTCCATATCCGAATTTGGGCTGCTCCGGCTACACTCGGCTTATATGCAATGATGGGCTGGTTCTTTGGTATGCAGAATGCACTGTACCCCTTAATTCTAACCGTTTTTATCAATATTACCAATATTGCTTTAAGTGTATTGTGGGTAAATTACTACGATATGGGCATTCAGGGTGTGGCATGGGGTACATTAGTCGCTCAGTATTTGGGGCTTATGGCTGCGATTCTATTATGGGTATACCGCTATAAAAAACATTGGCTAGATTTATTAAGAGATGGGTTTTGGAAGTGGGCGGCATTTCAGCCCTTTTTTAATCTAAATGCCAATATTTTTATCCGTACAGTGTGTTTGTCATTTGCTTTTGGTTTTTTTTACAATCGAAGTGCCAACTACGGGGCACTCGTATTAGATGCCAATGTGGTTCTCCTTCAATTTTTACATTGGATGTCTTACGGTGTAGATGGCTTCGCTTATGCGGCTGAAAGCCTAAGTGGCAAATACCGCGGAGCCGTCCGGGAAAATCGCTTTAAACTGGCCGTAAAATGGAGCTTTTTTTGGGGCGGGGTGCTGGCTCTTTTATATGCAAGTATTTATGGATTTATGGGACGCCCTTTGATTTCTCTGTTTACGGATATTGAAGCCGTCCAAACGACCGCCGCTATCTTTTTACCGTGGATGATTGTCCTACCTATTGCGGGCTTTGCTTCCTATATATGGGATGGAATTTTTGTTGGCATTACGGCCGGCAAAAGTATGCGCAACGCGATGATCGCGGCCTTAGTTGTCTATCTGATAGCTGTATTTACTTTAGGTGTTCGATATGAAAACCATGGATTGTGGGCGAGCTTACTGATATTCTTATTAGCCCGGGCGGTATTTCAACAATATCTATATACTAAAAAAGGATGGAACCTGCCTTGATCGGGTCCCATCCTTCTCTTCGTTGTAAAAGCTATTTCTGTTTATTGCACAATCACTTTCAGGCTAGCTTTTTCACCCTCTGAAATGACTCGTAAATGGTACATGCCCTTAGGTAAGTCATAGGTTGGAATAGAATATAACGGACTTCCGTTCAATTGAACTCGTTCAACCACTTGCCCAAACATATTGACTAAATGGAGATCTCCACTTCGTGGACGATCGGGAAGGGATACATTTACGAAATCCCGCGCTGGATTTGGAAATACACTCCATTCTCGATTGATGGCCGTCTCGTCTGATAGTACCTCGTCCACCTTTACATATACGGTATCAATACCTACCCATCCATACGGTATCAATACCTACCCATCCGCCGTCTTTATCTGTCAGTACGACAGAAAAGAAATCTAATTCATCACTCATTCCCGCATGCTCGTATACAAGGTGATAGGAATTAACAGCAAATTGAAAAAACTCAGAGCCAGGCTCGATCGTTTCTTCGCCGTGCTTAATCACACCCCGCTTTGGAGCTTCAACAACAGTATATTTAAAATCCCATTCGTTATTTCCTGCCTTTTCAGCTGTCAGGTTCTGCGGGCGGTTATTTCCTGCCTTTTCAGCTGTCAGGTTCTGCGGGCGAATAAACTGTGTCCCGCCGGATGAAACATAAACTGTATCTAGGCTTAAACTGGGCTTTTCTACATTTATACTTCCGCACACCTCGAGTCCCCAACCCTGTAGCTGGCCAGAAGTACCCGGGGTTCTGTCTTGTATTAGAATTTCCCAATCTCCAGACAACTCCTCTCCATTTAATATGGACAGCGAATCTTTAGGACGTTGTGTTCGCCCCTGATTGAGGGGACAAATGACCTCCGTACTGGCAGCATCATTGAGTGATAAGTTGAAGTCCGTGCTGTTAAAACATCTGTTCTCAAAAAGAGTGACGATCGTTCCTTCCGGACTTTTGAGTTCGGCCGTGATATCCCCAATAAATTGGTGAGTTCCTCGCAGTCGATTTACATTGATATTCGCAATAGAACCCGATTCGAATATTTGAAGGCGTGACCGAGTTTGGCCATTCCCGGCTGCGTTGATTACTTTAGGAACATCCACAGAAGTGAAACTCTGGCAATCTAATTGCACCGTTTGGAATACTCGAACTGGGCTAGGTGTCCCCTCACCACAACTGTTGATGGGAACTACTCTCCAATAGATCAAAGTATTGGTAGGCAAAAGCGCGCTAGTGTTAAATTCATCGACATCACCCAGGCCTTCGCTGAGGATGATCGTTGAAGACTCAAAATTAGGGCTCTCAGCCAATTCAATCCGATACGAGTTCGCATCGTCTGATTTCGCCCACCTGAATTGAGTTGACTGGGCTACATTCTCTGCATTCGCTTCTGGAAATAATCCTCTCAAATCATCGAAATTGTTCGTTACAATTTGTGACCGGATTGGCATGAAAATAGTATCTGCACCGCTTGCTGTCAAAACAACTTCTAAATCAAAAATCCCCTCCGGGCTGTTGCCCCAGTCAATCTCCAATTCAGTCAATTCTCCGGGAGATATTCCAGAAGGATCGGACTGAAAGCTGGCTCCAGCAGGTAATCCGATAATCTCAGCAACCTCAATGGTATTCTCAAAGCCCCCATAAGCCTCGGTTTCTATTAAGTAAGTCGTTAAAGCTGGGGGACAGGCCTGCTGCAGTACAGGATTTACACGAGCAATAAACCCGGGCTCTGTAGCATCCACAATATTAAAAGTAGATGGAGAGATGTTGAAAAATATATTTTCACTGGCTTTGACCTTAATCTTAGCTGAGCTTGTCGTAATTTGAGGTAAATTCAAAGTATAAGATCCTGTATTTGGCACCCCTGCTTGAAGCAGAGTCGGGCTTGTAAAGCCGCCATCGGATGATAAGTATAAATCTACTGTTTCACAATTGACGGGGCCCTCATCGGTGCCGGCTACATCCCAGGATATGGTGATGGCCTCACCAACTTCATAGGTGCCGGAAATCGGGTCAACAGAAAAGGGGCCGGCGTTGTCCGTCACATCAAAGGAAACGTAATCCCAGGCAATAACACCACCTGCTGGGTTCCAATCCCGAACTGTACAACTAAATCGCATTGATCTTGAATAATCAGGTAGGACCTCGTAATCGGAGGACTGATTAAAAATAATGTCTTCAATTCGGGGAAAAACTCGTTTATTATCTGTTGTCGGAGGAAATGATCGAAATGTCGGACAATTACCTGTCGGCTCTCCAGGAGGGCAATTGTTCAATCCTGCATCTCGTTGCTCCCAGGTATACAATATATCTTCGCTTCCAGGTATTTCAGCCTCTGCTTCTAGCTCAAATGGGGTGCTAATGGGTATAGTCAAATCAGAGTTATCACCATAGGGCAAGGTGATATTCGGCATGGGGTTATTCTGCGGAATTTTTTCTGGACAATTATCCCCAACTCCATTGTGCATATGCCCAATGATGGATTCTACTGATCCAATATTGTAATACGGATCACTATTACTCTGCACATTTCGAGAACCACAAATCCCCGCATAGGACATAATGGTACTTCCACTGCCAGGTTCGAAACCAAAGGCAAGAGATTCATTTTGGCCACGGCAAAAATTAAATGAGTGGAAGGATCCCATTTGGTGTCCGAGCTCGTGTCCTACAAGGCCTACATACCAATTATCACCTACCGGGTTAAACCCGCAAGATACTCCTCTCGCTTTGCCGTTTTGAGCGCATACTGCACCTACCTGAGCGAGCCCACCTGCATTGGTACAAAAAACGTGACCTACATCATACAGACTTCCGGATATGCCTCTTCGGATTATAAATGGAGTCGCTTCGTTGATGAGCGCCTGCGTGTTTCCATCCGTCAGCTCATTGTTGTTTGGATCCAAAACGATCAAGGAGTCTATTTCTTCAATAAATTCAAACTCCACCGAAAATTCTCTGCGCACAACTTCTCTGCGCACAACTTCATTAACTCGGATGAGCATAGTCGTGAGGGCTCCGGCTACTGATTCTAATGTACCACCATGGAAATTTGAATAGCCATAAGTAGCTATAGGAGCCATTCGGTAACGGCGCAGAGGCACATTGGCACTGGACCCCTGGCTTCTTGACATCGACTGGCCGCGTTCTAACGACCTTTCTATTTCTACACCTGGATCTTCTGGTTCATCCATAAGATCGTTTACCCCGCATTCAAATACTTCGTATTCTTCCGGACGATCGTAATCTTTGACATGGTACACAGCATAAGTAGCCGTTCCACGGTTTTTATCAGTGGGATCGATATACACAGAACCGTCCTCATTCCGAAGAACAGCGTGAAAACCATGCCCAGTCATATCGCCAAACCCAACATAATCTCCATTGATTTGAGTTAACTTAAAGGTCTTTATACCGGGAAATTTCTCGTAAAACTCAGGACCGGATATGGCGTGAAATTCCAGCCTAAACTCAGCTTCCTCTTGATTAGGAAGTGGGATCTGAATGGCAACATTTGTACCTATAGTTTTCTCAATTTGGGTTCGCAAGTCGGCCTCGTCAACCTGATAACCCTGAAAAATACGAGGTTCAAAGAGTTGCCGATTGTCAAACGATACGCTTTCCTGATCAATAGTCGTCAACCTGATAACCCTGAAAAACACGAGGTTCAAAGAGTTGCCGATTGTCAAACGATACGCTTTCCTGATCGATAGATTCAAAAAGACTTTGTCCGTGCATCCCCATAGGTATGAGATACAGGATTAACAAATAGAGTCGTATTTGTGGGTTCATAGCTTAGGATGTTCTAATTAAAAGTGATTAGGTGTTTTCTTTTGTAAAACTGAGTTCACAAAAACATTATTGTATAATAAGTTTTTGCGTGATACGCTCTTCATTATTCTTGAGCTGAATAAAATACAAGCCGGGTAATAGGCCCTTTCCAGCTATTTTAACGCGATCTGCTCCGCTGAGGTTCTCGGTGTATGCCGATCTACCCTGAGCATCAATAATTTCGAGTTCGCCCTGTCGAAGGCCCTTTGGTGGATATACGAAAAATGCCCCTGACGTCGGGTTGGGATATACTCTAAAAGATGAAGTTCTGGCTGTTTCTGATTGCAGAATAGCATCAACCTTAATCGGGAGCGTATCCAATCCAATCCAACCGCCATCCGAATCTTCAATCACAAAGGTGATAAAGTCCCGATCCTCATCTGAACCGTTGTGCTCATATCTAAGGTACCAGCGATTGACATCAAACTGGTTAAATTGGTCTCCCGCCTGAAGGACATCATCTCCATAGCTCAACACACCCTGCTTGGGTTCATCTACTAAAGTATATGTGATATCAAACTCGGACAAATCGTTCTTTTGAGCCCTTAAGTTGGTGTTTTTCATGAACTGCTCCTCTCCCCGGGCGACATACAAGGTATCTTTACTAAAGTCCGGCGCACTCGATGATAAGGCCCCGCATAACTCTAATTCCCAGGATTGAAAAGAACCCCCACTTCCAGCCGTTCGATCTTCTATGATGAGCTTCCACTCTCCTTGAATCGGCTCACCGGCCAAGGCCCCCAATTCATCTTGTGGAAGATACGTGTTCCCGCCGGTCAAAGGGCACTGAAGTTCATTGGCAGCCAAGTCGCTAAAGTTGACGTTGAAATCCGTTAGGTTGAAACACTCCTCCGTGAATAGGCGGACAGCGGTTCCGGAAGGGCTTTCGAGCCGCGCTCTCATTTCTCCTATAAAAGAATGTGTTCCTCTTAGATTCCTCACTTCGACAGCATCAACTGTTCCCTGCTCTGAAATATTGATGACAGACTCTGCTACAGCATTGGAAGTCGGTAATATAGACTTAGGTAAATCAATAGCACTATATCGCTCACAACTAACAGCCCCGGTTCGTAAAACAAATATTTCTGATGACGTTCCATCCCCGCACTCATTGATAGGGATCACTCGCCAATAGTAGGTAATCCCCGTCTCGAGTTGAAATCCCTGGAGTGCGTTGAAGTTGGCTTCCTGGCCTTCAACAACGGCCTCGGCTGAAATAGGATCAAAAGATGGGCTGGTCGATAACTCGATCCGATATTCTAAGGCATCATTCGATTCCGTCCATGTGAAATCGGTAACCGTCGATGTATTTTCTTGATTCAGGGGAGGATCGATTAAATCCAAATCTGAAAAATTATTGGAAATGACTTGGGTTTGAAGCTCAACTCGAATCGTATCCTCTGAAGTAGAAGCTAATACGGCTTGCAGGCGCAAATCTTGTTTCTCTGCTTGACCATAATCAATAGATATCGTCATTTCTTCACCGGCTTGTACTGAAGTGGGAGTGGCTTCCCAGCTGGCACCCGCAGGTAGACCTTCAATGTCTGCTATGACAATATCTTCCTCAAAGGACAGGATCGGCTGGGTTTCAATGCGATAAGTTCCTTCATTCGGCAAGCAAACCTGCTCAAAATACGAGGGAAAGGAAGCCGTAAATCCTGGCGCCGAAGGCGTGCGAATCCGGAATGTAGATCCTGAGATGTTAAAGAAAAAATTATTACTGGCTTTCACCTTTATTTTTGCATTCGCTGCGGGCAATTCGGGGGCATTAATCGTTAAACTACCTGAATTCGGAACACCCTCTGCTAAAAGATGTGGATAGGTGAATCCGCCATCTTGTGACATATAAATATCCACTTGCTCACAGGAAATGGGTGCTTGATCCGTATTGGCTACGTCCCAAACAATCTCAATCTGATCTCCAATGTCATACGTACCCGAAATATTTTCTACGGTGAAAGGTCCGGCATCCGCATCAACCTCCATCTCAACTAAATCCCAATCCAATGTTCCCCCTTCAGGATCCCAGTCCCGTAAGGTGCACATAAATTTCATGGAGCGCGAATAATCGGGCAACCTCTCCCATCGGTTAGTAGTTTGATTTACCAAAT
>Ga0209938_1000635_pt1 | contig 19092 bp, 19 predicted proteins | sample SalPonR2_C_D1_MG_FD_185708 | JGI IMG/M metagenome (GOLD analysis project Ga0209938, IMG submission 185708) | Salt pond soil microbial communities from South San Francisco under conditions of wetland restoration - Salt Pond MetaG R2_C_D1_MG... ... | reverse complement strand
TTTTTAACGGCTTCTTCCTGACGACTTCGCTAAAATGGCTGAGACGCGGGAATATTCAGGTGGTCGGGTAGCTATGTGGCCAAATGGCCATGTGACTACATAGCCAAATGGATAAGGTAAGTACGGCAAAAAATTGTGAAATTTCAGTTTTTCTTTAAACTGCATAACTAATTATAAAACAGACTTTTACTAAAATTATATACAGATGAAAACAATAGCATTATTTGGAGGCACCGGTAAAACGGGACGTCTCTTCCTGGAACAGGCACTGGAAAAAGGATATCATCTCAAAGCACTGGTGCGTACGCCGGCAAAAGTACAGATCGAACACGCCAGGCTAGAAATCATCCAGGGCGATGTTTTGACAGCGGAAGATGTTGAACGCACGATTCAGGGCAGCGACCTGGTCGTTAGTTTATTCGGACACGTGAAAGGCTCCCCTAAATGGCTACAGACAAACGGCACCAAAAACATTGTACAAGCAATGAAAGACCAGCAGATAACTCGAATTATTTCACTGTCTGGTGGGGGGCTACCCTATCCGGAGAAAGATCAGCCCAAACTAGCGGATCACTTGATTCGCGGTATCATGAAAATTGCCGTGCCGAAAATCCTTAACGACGCCATCCAACACCATAAAGTACTGGAAAAATCCGGTCTCCAATGGACCATTGTACGCGGTCCGCGCCTGACTGATGGCCCGAAGACCGACAATTATCGCGTGGGGTGGGTGGGGGTCAACGCCAGCACGAAAATCAGTCGCGCCGACCTGGCTGATTTCATTGTTAAATTGGTAGAAGACCAGCAGTACGATTACGAGATGCCGTTCGTTAGTCAGTAACAGAATCGGGCCGGAGTTCCTCGCGATGTGCTTCCGCAAAAGCCCGGAAGCTGCAGGGCTCCTGCCCGGTAATTTTCTCCACCCAATCGGTAGTCGGAGGCGTAGACTGAAAGCGCGGCAGATAGTGCAGCATGATCATCACCAGGATCATCATAGTCGGTACGCCTGCTTTGCGCTTCCGCCAAAAAAAGGCTATCAAATTAGGCGAGCGATAGGTAATCTTTCGGCCTAAGGCTTCGCTCAGCTGCTCCGCCATCTCTCCAAAACTCAGTGGCTCCGGCGTCGTCAGGTCGTAAGCCTCATTTTCGTGCGCCACCGACTGCAACATCACTTCCGCCCCTACTTGACCAATATCCGCTACATCAATCAGGGTGAATTTCGCGCGACCAGCTGGTAAAAAAATTTCGTCTTTTTCTACCAAATCACGACGCAGGGTGGTCGTAAAGTTCTGCATAAAATAGGCGGGTCGCAGAAAGGTATACGGCAATCCACTGTCCTGGATTAAGCGCTCAATCTTATGATGTGGAATCACGCTATTCTGCTCTGCTCCCTGCACTGACAAGAAAACGACATGGGCTATCTCCTCCTGTACTGCAGCGGTGATCAATGGCTGAAAAACTGCCTCCACATCGGCAATTTGGGGTGGTCGCAGTAAGAACAATACATCTATAGCTTTCAAGGCCTCGCGGCAAATTGCCAACTGCATAAAATCAAAAGCGACGGGCTTAACATCCGAAGAAGACCAGGGCAACTCGGCCCTGGGGTTCCGCACTCCAGCCAATATTTGAGCAAAGGCCTTCCGCTCAAGCAGCGCACCGATTAATGCACGGCCTACATTGCCCGTGGCACCGGTAATGAGTAGTTTTTTCATAAGTAAATCTTGAGTTTTATTTTGAAGCTGTCCATAATCACCGAAACTTCAACCAACGGTCGGCCACGCTACCAAAACGCGTAGCCAGCATATCCACCAGATAACTTTGATAAACCCGCCAGGGCCGATGGGCACCTTGTTTGGGCAGCGTATCTTTGGCGCGCTGGATATAACCAGAGCTCAGGTTCAGAAAGTTTTCCTCCGTCCCCTCCAACTGTCCGATCGGAACCACGACCTGGTGACCTTTTCGATCCATATAATTGAGCAACTTACAGAGATAATTCGCCGTCAGATCTACTTTTAGGGTCCAGGAGGCATTGGTGTAGCCAAAGGCATAGATAAGGTTTGGCACCCCGCTGACCATCATGCCTTTATAGATTAGTTGCTCGTTAATATCTACCCGCTGACCATTGAGGCTAATATTTGCTCCGCCCAACACCTTTATTTTCAGCCCCGTCGCTAAGACAATAATATCTGCGGCAAGCTGATCTCCGGAGGCCAGGCTAATTCCACTGTCCGTAAAATGGGAAATGTGATCCGTCACTACCCTGGCTTTCCCTTCCCGAATCACGTTAAACAGATCACCATCCGGTACTACACACAGGCGCTGATCCCAGGGATCGTAGCTGGGGTTAAAGTGCTGTTCGACCGGATAATCGGGCGGAAGCTGTTGGGCGGCTTCCTTCATGATGAAGGCCTTCATCTTTTTAGGGAATACCCTGGAAAATCCATAGGAAAACATTTGCAGGCAAATATTCTTCCACCGCGTCAGCCGGTAGGCCCAGCGATCGGGTAATACTTTTCGCAGCCAGATAAAAGATTGGTTACGGTTAGGTAATTTCATGACGTAAGTAGGAGATCGCTGAAGCATGGTGACGTGCTTCGCACCGTTTTCGGCCAGGCTGGGCACCAGTGTCACCGCCGTGGCACCACTACCCACTACGATGATCTTCTTATCGGTATAATCCAGGCCTTCCGGCCAAAATTGAGGGATAAGGATCTCTCCCCGAAAACGATCTTCCCCTTCAAAACGCGGCCGGTGCGCCTGCTGGTAGTTGTAATAACCCGTGCAAATACTTAAAAAACGACAAGTCATGGACCGGTGGCCCTCCGGGGTTTCCACCTGTAAAGTCCAGCACTGCTCGGCATCCGACCAATCGGCGCTGATCATCTTATGCTGATACATAAGGTATCGTCCGAGATTATTCTCGGCAACCGTGTCCTTCAAATATTGCAAAATATCGGCTCCACTGGAAAGCGACTGCGGCTGGGTCCAGGGTCGAAAGCGATAACCAAAAGTAAACATATCCGAATCCGAGCGAATACCCGGATACTGAAACAGGGACCAGGTCCCGCCGATCTCCGCTCTGGCTTCCAACACCGCAAAATTTTTAGCCGGACATTTCTCCTGCAGCCAGTACGCCGTTCCGATTCCGGAAATACCGGCGCCTACTACTATTACCTCGTACTCTATCGATGACATGGTATTCAATTTTTACTGTTGGGTGGAAGCTTCCACCCCAGACTACCTGCTAGCGCCGCAACACCTCCCTGGCTAACATATCATAACGATTGCCATTTCGCAAAAAGAAAAATTTACGATTATCTTCCGGTAAGTTTTTTAGCGAACTGCCTTCCCGTGACCAAAATTGCTGGTCGTAGACCAAAACGTAGCTGGGGCCCATCACTTCAAAAACATTTCCCTGTACGATCATGGCCGTGCCTTCGTCAATCCCTACACCCAATAAATCCGGTTTTTCATCCAGAATGGTAAAGAGATCAAACTGACGATTACGGGCCAGCACGTGCTGATCGATGGCGATATTTTTCACATAACCAAAACCAACTTCGTGGTCCCCCATCATAATCTGATTATTTTTAGTATCTCCCCGGGCCAGATAGGAACCCTGGATGGTTGCGCCCGCCGAGGAGCCACCAATCGCGCCACCGTTTTCCAGTACTTTCCGGAAAGCAGCTTCGGTAGCCGTACCACCGTAGGCATCCACCAGTCGCCACTGCCGGCCACCACCGAACCAGACGCCACCGGCCTGCGCAATTTTTTCCGCGAAAGCGGGACTATCCGCCTCTGAACGATCGTCGGTATGCATCACGCTGACGTTTTGGGCACCCAAGCGGCGAAAATCCTTCGCCACGTTCGCATCTTGTGTATAGCTATCGCTGCCGGCTGCCGTGGGAACTACAATCAAGGGAGCCTCCATACCGCCCGACAGCTCAATAAACTTCAAAAGGATATCATCTCCGATCCGGCCACCTCCCGCAATGACTAGTGATCCCGATTCGGGGCCCGTCGTTTTTTGGGCGAAAGCCGGGCCTACACTAAGGACAGAAAACAGACTAAAGGTAAGTAAAACGGACAGAAAAGAATACTTCATTTTTGATGCATAATGTAAGGATTTTTCCAGACATTTTTTCTTACATCCATTGACAATCTATCCAATCCGTAAGCATATGAAGCAACAGACCAATGCCAATGATCCGCCAGGGCCGTGGAAGGAAAAGCAGTATAAAATACACCAGAATGGCCGGCCAGGTGTGCAGGGGATGAAAACCAATGCTGCAACGATCGGCTTGAAAGATCGGATCGGCCAGCAAGTGGTCCAGGTCCACCAACATGGTGGCGAGCAGAATCAGGTACGTGCGCTTCCAGTCTTTGGGATAAAGCGCATAGGCCAATAGGCCCGGAAAGATGAGGTGCAGGAAATAATGTAGGATCGTTTGCATGGGGCTAATGTACTAAGAAAATGTTTTAGGTCGAAGCTCCTGCTTCGACCTAACATTTTCCCGAAGGATCACTATCTTGGGCCGAAAATCAGCTATAAGCGGATCGTATGGAAAAAAATAATAAACAAGAAGGAGGGCTAAGCCGTCAACTGGGCCTCATTGGACTTGCCGCGACGGGTATTTGCTCCATGCTGGGTGCTTCGGTCTACGTGGTACCCTTTATGATTCAGCGGAATGTACCGGGTATTGGTCCCCATGTACTGCCGGCTTTCTTGTTGGCGGCTATACCGGCGCTACTGGCGGCGGCGGCTTATGCTATCCTGGCTTCGGCAATGCCGCGGGCGGGGGGTAGTTACGTTTACGCCAGCCGGGGCTTGAATCCCTATCTGGGGTTTGTAGCCAGCTTTTCGCAGTGGTTTGGGCTGTCGATTGCCATTGGGGTCATCTCCTACATCATCATTCCTTTCTTTCGCGATATTGCCGAGGCCATGGGCTGGCAAAGCGGGGCAGACTGGTTGGATCTGGGTGCGGTTCGGCTTGGACTGGCCCTGGCTCTGCTCTGGTTATTCGTCTGGATCAATATCGTGGGGCTACGCTTCTACGAACGTACTCTGATCCCCTTAATGATCCTGATGTTTGGCCTGGGGATCGTGGTGATCGTTGCCGGTTTTTCGCATCGTCCGGAGGCTTTCGCCGAAAATCTGCTGGCGCGCGAGGGCCGGCGTATCGTAGCCCAAACGGCCCGCTTCGATTTTTCAACCTTACTAACGGCAGCGGCTTTGCTCTTTTCTAGTTTTATCGGTTTCGATTCGATTGCGCAGGCGGGTGGCGAGGCCAAACGGCCACAACGCAATTTGCCACTGGCCATTGCCATTGCGGTGCTGGGGGTTGGTACCTATTATTTTATATTTACGGCCGCCGTCTACCACGTAGTCCCCTGGTCGTTCGTGGCGGAAGAAGCCCTGCAGAAAGACATCTCCGCGCCGGGTTTATTGGGGTACATACTTTCACCTGGCTGGGCCGTATTGATCATCTTTGGTGCGGCGATTGCCCTGATTAATGACCTGCCGGCCATGCTACTTTCCGTATCCCGCCTGATGTTCGCCTGGGCCGAGGATGGTATTTTCCCGAAAGGGGTCGCCCGCATCCATCCACAACGGAACACCCCCTACCGGGCCATCCTGCTTAGCGGAGTGATGGCCAGTATTGGCATACTGGGTAGCCACTGGGCCGGCGACTTTTTTCTGGGCATCGATATCATGGTTACTTCCATGCTGGTCAATTTCCTTTTGATGTGTGTCACCGTCATCGCCCTACCCTATTACAATCCGAAGCTAGCGAGCAGAGTAGCCGTTTTCAAAAACCGTACCACCCAGCTGACCTTAGCTATCCTTGGTGCTGCTTTGCTACTGGTCTTTCTGATCGTACATACCACAAAAGACCTGAGGGCAGAAGTCGACGCCTGGTATTTTCATTCTACCTGGGTCTGGCTAATCGTTCTGGGGATCGCCTCGCTAATCTTTGGCTGGAAATGGAAACAATTGAAAGATCAGGATATTAACTTACGGGAGGCCTTTAAGGAATTACCTCCGCAGTAGAGAAAAGGCATGCCTTTTCTCTACTGCATAGCCCTAAAAGGGCGAAATAACAAAACAATCATCACTATGACCAAAATACCCACCACCGAACTGGCCTCCGATCTACACATCAGCAAAATTCTAACCGGCCTCTGGCAAATCGCCGATATGGAGCGCAATGATCAGCAACTGGACCTCGATGCCACCGCCGATGCCATGCAGCCCTATCTGGATGCGGGCCTGAGCACCTTCGACATGGCTGATCATTACGGTTCGGCAGAGTTGATTAGTGGTCGCTTTCGCAAAAAAGTAGGTGGCGATCGCGTACAACTACTCACCAAATGGGTGCCCGAGCCTGGGAAAGGTAGTAAAGAAAAGGTGCGCAAAGCCGTACAGCAAGCACTGGACCGCATGCAAATGGAACAACTCGACCTGCTACAATACCACGCCTGGAACTACGCCGACGCCAGTTATCTCGATGATCTCTACTGGCTGCAGGAACTCAAAGAAGAGGGCCTCATCCGTCACCTGGGCCTGACCAACTTTGACGCCACCCACCTGAATTTGGTACTGCAAAGCGGTATCGAAGTGGTCTCTAACCAGATTTGCTATTCACTGATTGATCAAAGGGCCAGAGGTCCCATGACCGAAGTCTGTCAACGGCACGGTGTAAAGATACTAGCCTTTGGCACCCTGGCCGGTGGTTTACTCAGTGATCGCTGGCTGGATCAGCCTGACCGACCCGCCGATCAGATGGATACCTGGTCGCAGATGAAATACAAGCGCTTTATTGACGAAGCGGGCGGCTGGGACCACTTCCAGACCCTGTTAGGCACCCTCCATAAAATGGCCCGGAAAAAAGAGATCTCCATCGCTAACCTGGCTTGTCGCTATATGTTAGAGCAGGAGGCCGTTGGCGGTATTATCATCGGTGCCCGTCTGGGCAAAAGCAATCGCATCCCTGATAATCTGCACCTATTCGAATTTGACTTGTCGGAAGCAGATAAAACACAAATCCAATCCGTACTGGATGAACTAACTTCCATCCCCGGCAACTGTGGGGATGAGTACCGCAAGCCCCCTTTCCTCACGGCTTCGGGTGACCTGAGTCATCACCTGGAAAGCTTTCCCTCCCCCTTTCCGGTAGAGCAAACGGGGCCTGATCGCGCCAGGGCCCTGAGTGGCGTACCCTGGGAAGAAATGGCTGGCTACTGTCGCGCCGTAAAGGCAGGTAATCGCATCCACGTCTCCGGCACCACGGCTTCCCATCGCGATCGGCAGGTAGGAGGCGATGATCCGGCCGCACAAACCCATTTTGTTATCGATAAAATCGAGGGGGCGCTACAGTCTTTTGGCGGCAGCCTGGAAGATGTGGTGCGTACCCGTATCTTTATTCCACGCATCGAAGACTGGGAAGCTGTCGCCAAAGCCCACGGCGAGCGATTTGGAAACATTAAACCGGCAAACACGCTGGTGCAGGCCGGATTGATTGGCGAAGCTTATTTGGTGGAAATTGAAGCGGAGGCCGTTTTACAAGGGTAATTGAAGTGTTTAGGGAGGTCCCTAATCTGTAATTGGTGGACTTAATAAAAAGTCCTATCTTCCATTACCTTCCTTTTTCCCTGACTAAAACCAAAATCATGGTCAAATCCGCCTTTGCCATTAAGCCAAAGCAAAAAGTAGCCCTCGTATTACTCCTGATGATTACCTTTTTACTGGGTGGCATTCTGATCGAACGCTATTATTTTCAACAAGTGGATAGGACTTCCACGGCACTATATGAAGACCGGCTGATGCCGTCTACTTTTGTTTACCAGTTGACAGATCGTATTCATCAGCGCTATCGCCAGGCGGAGAATATTGTACTCAGTGGACAAACCCAGCCCACCAAAACTCAACAGTCGATCCTCGAAGCCTACCAGCAGCAAATGGATTCCATTATTATGGCTTTCGAACTAACCTATCTAGTGAAAGATGAAAGCGCCTCATTAGAAAGATTGAAGACCGCTATGGCCAAATACCAGCAGGTAGAAAGTCAATTTCTCTATCACTCCGCTTCATCGAAAACCATCCAGCAACTGGATCGGCACCTGGATGATATCCGCGCAGAATTACTGCAGCTCAGTAGTATACAGACCACCGTCGGCAAGGAATTACTAACGAGTACGGAGAGTACCGTGGCCCAGGCTTACGCCTTAAGCAAACTGGAAATCAGCATTTTGATTATTTGCTGCCTGGCGGCACAAGTACTGGTGCTGAGTTCGAAAAGTGTGCGCTCCCCCATTGCTCAGAAACCTCATCTGAATTAATCTTCGGAAAAAACTTTCTCGCCCTACTCGTTTTTCTACTCTTCAGCAGCCATGATGAGTATCTCAAGCTGGACGTAAATAAATACGGAAGTCGACATCCCTATGATATCGACTTCCGTACAATTGACTAATTGAATTTCTAAATCTGATTTAATTGTCCTCCAAAGTTGGATCAATCTCTTCAGAGATCTCTTGACCAATTCCTACTCCTAAACCAATAGCAGCCCCTATGAGACCTCCAATAGCGCCTCCAACGGTTGCTCCTGGGCCTGCTCCAACGCCACCTGCTGCACTCCCGACACCCGCTCCGACACCCGCTCCAATTGCAGCTCCAACGGCTGCTCCACTTGCCCCAGTATTCAGAATATCTTGCGCACCCGATGATTGCGCCTGGACATTGCTATTATCCTCCTGGTATTCGTTGGCTACTGTCCTCATTAGCCATTTTATATCACCATTCGCTTTCTTGAATTGATTCTGTTGCATGGCTTTCAGCTGCTTTGGGCTTTTATCTCGCAATTGATTTAAGACCCTTCTGGCAATGGCATTATATTGTTTGTCCGAAAGACCATATTTTTTCTGAATCATCTGGCGATTGCTCTCCATTTTTTTTAGGATTGGTCCAGGAAATTTGGGTTGAGGAAATGGAATACGCCAGTCGATCTCATTAATTACCTCACCCGTTTCATCTCTATCTAGTTTAAATCCCTCTTGGGCCAAAATAGTACCCGTAAAAAGGAAAAAAGACAACGTAACTACAATTAGATTCTTCATGATTAGTTTTTTAATAATTAAAAATGGATTGTAATGGAATACCTCAAAAGTACCGGCATTAGGCAGGCCAGAAATCATCCGATCGGATGATATTCCAGATAAAAGGGAAACTATCTTGTTAAAGAAATCGTAAAAGTGCTAACTACTCAGTATTTTTCTGATTTGCGCGATGAGTTCCGAGCGGGAGTGGCAATCAAATTTTTCGTAGATACGCTGGACGTGGGTCTTGACAGTACTCAGACTAATATAATGTAGGGCAGTCAGTTGTTTATTGGTTTTTCCTTCGTAAATGTCTTTCAGTAATTCAAACTCCCGGGCCGTCAATCCGCTCATCAAGGCCCCATTAATATTTTCAATAATTAGTGCTTTGGGCTCACTTTGATTGCGGAAGTTATGCAGTGCAATTTTAATTGTACTTTTTAGCGAATCGAAATTGATCGGCTTGGAAATATAACCATAGGGCATAGTGGCTTTGGCGCGTTCCAACGTGGTATCATCCGTATAGGAAGTGAGAAAGATGAAAGGCAGCTGCCAGTTTTGATTGATTTTTTGTGCCAGTGTAATACCATCCGGCCCTTTGCCCAAATTCACGTCGAGAATACAGAGATCAGGCTTAGCGATTTCCAGGCTTTTTCCCGCAGCAGCGGCATCATAACAAATCTCTTGCACCTGATAACCGGCTTCTTCGAGAAAGTCCGCAATGTCCTGGGCGATAAAGGGCTCGTCCTCTACTACAAGTATGCTGGCAATTGCAAATACGTCACTCATACTTTAAATTCTATTTGAAAGGTGGTCCCATCAGTGGGCAATAAGGTCAGACTGCCGTTTAGCTTTTTCACGAATGCTTTGACCATTTTAAGGCCAAAGGAGGAAGACCGCTCCAGTTGGGCCATGTCCTCCAGGCCCGCTCCGTTGTCCGCAATTTTCAACTGATACTTTTCTTCCCGTTTGTCCAGTGCAATGGAGAGTTTACCAGGTTCTTTTGCTGCGAAAGCATGCTTTAGACTATTGCTGACCATTTCGTTAATAATCAGGCCCAGCGGTACCAGGGTATCCATATCGAGATAAAGATCAGCCACCTGAATATCCAGTTGGATACGATCCTGATCGGTTTGATAACTCGTAAAAATCTGCTCGACCAAATTCTGAATATATTCCCGGGAATTGATTTCGCCCAGGTTTTTATTTTGGTAAAAACTGCGATGGATCAAGCCCATTGATTCGATGCGGTTTTTACTCTCCTGGATGGCCTCCAGGGCCTTTTCATCCGTAATCGATCGCTGTTGGATATTGAGCAGGCTGGTGACCACCTGCAGGTTATTTTTCACCCGATGGTGCACTTCCCGCAACAGAAGATTGATCTCCTCCACATTTTCTTCCAGCTTTACTTTCTGCCGGGTCAACAGCTTATTCTTTTCGCGATTCTTATACCAGAAGAAGCCAATCAACCCGGCAATCACCAGTCCGGCTAAAGCCAGATAGGAATATAAGCGGGTTTGTTGGGCTTTTTTCTCTGCTTCGAGTGTCAATAATTTAAGTTGTGCATCTTTCTTTTCCGCTTCGTACTTTGCTTCCATATCCAGTACGACCTGATCCCGTTGCTTCTCTTTAATTTCCTCATATATCTGGATATACTTATCTCGGTAATAAAAGGCTTTCTGGTAGTCTCCCGTGAAGGCTAAATAATCCGCAATATTTCGGTAAAGCAAACTTCTGTCACGCGGTCCATGCCGTTCGTCCGCTGCCGCCCTTTTCGCTCTGGCCAACACTCCGGTCATTCCGCTAGAGTCCCGAGCCATGGCTTTTGCGTACAACAAGAAATAAAGATTCAGATCAGCATCTGGATTATCGGAGACTTCTTTGGTCGCTTTGAGCAAAACGGGAATCGCTTTCCCAAACTTTTTCTGTTTTACGTAAAGATTCCCCAGGTTAGCATAAGTGGTATAATCAAGGTGGGGATCTATCGGAAGATCCAGGCTTTCCTGCATATATTTTTCCGCCCGGACAAAATCTTCCTGGGAGGAGTAGAGGGAGCCCATATTGATAAAACATTTTTTGATCAATAAAAAATCACCCTTTGCTTTTGCTTTTTCTAAAGCCTGCTTGTAATAACGTTCTGCATTCTCATAGTTGTCCGTAGTGTGAAACATAACGCCCAAAGTGTGGAAGATATCCGCCAGATAATCGATTTGATGGGTTTCGCAAAGCTCAATGGCGATAAAGTACTGTTCGCTAGCCTTTTCGATATCTCCTGATACCATTTCGAAGTATAGGCCCATCGATTCTCTAGCCAGTACCTCCCCAAAGGGATAGTCGTTTTTTTGAGCTAATTTCAGAGCAGCCCGAGCAATAACCAGGGCACTATCCTGTCCTTGCAGACTAAATTCCCAGGACTGGTCCACCAACTTCTGTAACTGAGCCGCGGCAAGATGCCCCTGCGCATAGCCTGATATGGGGACCAGACAAATGAACAACAGGTACAAAATCGGTTTAGAGAAATTCATCAGATTCTAGATATGCGAACAAAAGGATAATGGAACATTTTGTATTCCTCCTTAAGGTACTATTTTTCCCCGGAAACTAGAAGTTACTGCCGTTCCGCCCGGGTCGCTAAATTTAGGCCTTTTCATATTCTAAACCTGCCAAAAAACTTTTCTAAAAAACAGGCGTAGAATAAAAGTAGGCTTGTTAGCAATCCATTCCTTGGATAAACAACGTACCTTTAAGAAAGCTAATTATATTGAAGCGATTTAAACTTTTTCAGTTCGCTGAGTCTTAAAGTCTTATAGAACCTGGACGGCAGCTAATTTTCGATCCGTAACTTTGACTACGCATCTCAAATTAGCCTGTCCCGATTTCACATCGGGAAGCTTTGCCAGAACCTACAAGCTTTTTAAGACCGCCTGAACCAAAAAGTTTAAACCGCTTCATTATCCAAACCAATAAAAATGAAACGATTCCTTCTTTTGATATTTGCTTTTGTCCTCCTCAGTAGCCACGATATGTACCTCAAGCTAGACAGCTATTTCCTATCCCCCAATAGCTCCGCTACCATACAGCTATTCAATGGGACTTTTCACAAAAGTGATAATGTCATCACCCGCGATCGGATGGTCGACGTCAGCCTGGTAGGCAATGCTCAACGTACCCAGGTAGATAGTAATCAATGGGCCGAAAAAGATAATATCACCCTGCTTGATTTTGAAACTGGAGCCGCGGGCACCTGGATAGCCGGCGTTTCCACCCGCGCCCGCAACATTGAGATGTCGGCCGAAGACTTTAACGGCTATCTCGAGCACGACGGAGTGATTGATATGCTAGCGCAACGCCAGCAAAACAATACGCTGGATCAGGCTGCGGTAGAAAGATACTCAAAGCATGTAAAAACTATCTTCCAGGTAGGCGAGCAGACCAGCACCGACTGGCAGACCGTACTGGGTTATCCCATTGAATTCGTTCCACTGGAAAATCCTTATGATCTCCATCCGGGGCATGCCCTGCGCGTAGAATTACTCTTGGAAGGTAAGCCGCTAGCCAATCAATTGGTCTACGTCAATAAAGTCGCCACTGCCACTGCTACCCACACCCACGCCGATGGCAGTACTCATAGTCACGCCGAGGAAGGCGGCCAGGAACATAGCCACGGCGAAGGGACGGACCATAGCCATACCGGGGGTGCCATGCAATTCCGCACGGATACTGACGGTATCCTAAGTATTCCTATCGATGCCAAAGGTATCTGGCACCTGCGTACCATTCATCTGGTTACTTCTGACGAGCCGGGCCTCACCCACGAATCTAACTGGGCCACCCTGACTTTTGAAGTAGGCGAAGGGCACAGTCATCTGCACACAACGGAGCATGTGCACGAAGAAGGCAAAGCAGCGGGTATTCCCGGTTATGTTTTTCTGGTGGGCAGTTTACTGCTGATTGCTGGCTTATTTTTCTGGTTTAATCGCAAACAATAGGCATGAAATATTTCAAAGTAGGCTTCCCCCTCTTCTTTCTTTTTTGCCTTCCCTTTGGTTTAGCCGCACACGGCGTAAGCTCCGCCGATCAGCAAATTTTGCAAGAAGGCGGCCTCTGGTCCTATATCCTGGTCGGGGCCAAACACATGGTCACCGGCTACGATCACCTGCTCTTTCTGGCGGGGGTGATTTTCTACCTGAGTGGCTTTAAAGATATCGTTCGCTTTATTACTGCCTTTACCATTGGCCATAGTATCACTTTGATTAGTGCCACTTACCTGGGTATCAAAGCCAATGAGCACCTGATCGATGCCGTCATCGCCCTAAGTGTGCTGTACAAAGGCTTTGAAAACCTGGGGGGCTTTGAAAAAGTATTCAAGATAAAATCGCCCAATTTATTGGCTATGGTTTTCCTTTTTGGTTTGATCCACGGCTTTGGTTTGTCCACCCGCCTACAAGCTTTTGACATTGGTAGGGAGCAGTTTCTGGCGAAGATTATCAGTTTTAATGTGGGTGTGGAGCTGGGGCAGATTGTAGCCCTGATTCCGATTGTCTGGATCATTACAGCCTGGCAAAAACGAGAGAGCTATCAATCTTTCTACAAAGCGATAAACGTTTATTTGGTGCTGGCGGGTATCGGGCTGTTTATTTATCAGATTTATGGCTATTATTATGGTCATTAAGGCCCCAAAGTAGACCTATGAAAGCCCTTTTGATATTTCTAGGCGCGATCCTACGAGGCTATCCTCCAACCCGACGGTAATTAATCTAACCGAAGGGGGTGAAATGGGGACCTACAATTACAGTCACCCCGGAGATATCGTCGGTAGAATCAAACAGCAAGAGGAAAGGCTATACCCTTTCCTCTTGCTGAAAAGCCTCAATCTGCTGCAGAAAGTCCAGGGCTTCGTCTACTTGACTGCCATTACCTTGTAGCAACCAGTTTAGCCAATTTTTACGGGTATTCTGAGGGCGTAGGGCGCGCAAAATGAGCAGGGATAATACTTCCAAAACAACCACGGAAAAACCGACTGAAAGTATAGCTGTGGAATCCAGTGTTTCCACCACGTCCAGTCCGAGTATCGTTTTGAAAAAGAATACACCGATAAAGGGGCTGAATGGCAGGGACCAGGCAGCAATTCTCAAATTATCTACTACCACTACTTTAAGTTTACTGAGCTGCTTCTGTAATCTAATGATAGGAGCCTGGTAATCCAGCGATAGGATTAAATACAATTGTCGAACCGAAGCCACTACGAGTAGTACTGAAAAAAAACCAACTATCCCCCCGGAGAAAATAAAGTACCAGGCCTCCAGATGAGTAGCTGCAAAGTAAAAGGCATTACCTGCTAAAAGAGCAAAAAATACTGCTGTACTAATAGGCAGCAATAGAAAGCGCCGTAGAGAGGATCTGGCCTTATCTATTTTGACCTCCCGCAGTACCTGCGCATGAAAAGTCCGCGTTTCCTCTAATAAAGCTTCCTGCTGTTTCCACAATTCCTGAATACTTAGATCTTTCATAGTCTATTGATTAAATTTTTGCTTCAATAATTTTTTGACTCGCCCAATTTTAGTGCCTACATTACTAACTGTGATGCCCATCGCTTCGGCAATCTCCGCATGGCTATTCTCATCCAGATACATGATCATAATCGCCCGATGCAGAGGATCCAGGTTTGCGATAAATTTTCTGAGCAATAGCAGGCGTCCATCAACTTCCTGCTTTATTGGCGCGCTGATCTGTACAGGTTTATCAGGCATAGACAAGATATACTGTCTGCGTCTTTTGGTCTTCCGGTAATGGGAGATAGCTACATTAAAGGCTACTTTGTACATCCAGGTAGTAACCTTCACCCGATGATCAAAACGATCGTAGCCTTTGACGAGCTGTAGCATAATCTCCTGAATCAGATCTTCCTGCTCTTGCCGGTCCGGGCAATAGCTGTGTACGATCTTGTAGATCAGGTTTTGATGCTCCTCCAGCAGGGCTGTGATATCAGGCTTATCAGTCATTTTGATGATCTTGTTTACCCTATTTATCGAAACTGCTTCGAAAAAATCACAGATTGGAGATGTTTTTTTAGTACGAAGTTGTTTAAGAATTCCTGGTGAGGCGATTGGTGACGGCTCGGAAGTCAAGACAAGGCTACTTTTTTCTCGTAGCCATCCGCCTCAGGCGGACGAAGGGAAAAAAGAGCTGCCGTATTGGCTTTCAATGTGTTGCCAAGGGCTCAGTGAGGCGTTTTTAAACAACTTCACTGTCAGGCAACCAAACCTGGTGCGCCATCACCTTAAAATTGACGGTTGCTTTTGAGTGCGATTTCAATCGTGCTGAAGCAGGAGCTTCTCCCGAACAGCTTCGAACAAACCGCTTAAGTTTCGAAAGGAATCGTAGCTAAGATATGCCGAATCGCCTTTAAGCGGGCCTTATCCTGCTGATTAGCATCAATGATTACCCAGGGCGCATGATCGGTATTGGTACGGTTGAACATTTTCTTCTCATAGTGGCTGTATTTATCCCATAAGACCTGTGCCTGTTCGTCTACCGGCGTCATTCGCCAGCGTCGAAGTGGATCTTTTTTGATGGCTGCAAAACGGCGGGCTTGCTCGGCTTTGTCAATAGCGAGGTATAGCTTTATCAGGTAAGTATTGGACTGGACCAACATCTTTTCAAATTCATTGACCTGAGCCATAAAGGTCTGGTATTGCTGCTGGGTACAAAAGCTATTGACCGGTTCCACCATCGCCCGATTGTACCAACTTCGATCAAAAAAGACAATCTCACCGGGCTTGGGTAGTTGATTGATGTAGCGTTGAAAGAACCATTGCTTGCTTTCATCTTCCGTAGGGATATCCAGGGCCACCGTCCTGAAATGTCTGGGGTTGATATGCTCGGTTATTTTCTGAATAGCTCCTCCCTTTCCAGCCATATCCCTTCCTTCAAAGAGCACGACTACTTTTTGATCATTTTCGATCACCCAGTGCTGCAACTGAATTAATCGCGCCTGCTCTTTTTCCATAGCAGCCCGAGCAGTAAGCTTCTCAATCACTTGCTTTAGATTCAGTTCTTCCTTTTTTAACAGGGCATATTTCCCTGCTTTGGAATTAAGCATTTCTAGTTCAGCTGCGCTAATTTTCTTTTTAGACATAAGCGTTGTTTAAATATCGACCTGGACACTACTGCGATGGTAACGCATCACAACGTTTGGGTCTGGTTGCAGGGTAATGCCGGAATCCCCTTTTCCCGGATAATAAAATTGAGACAAGACATAACGCATACTTTCCAGGCGGGCCCGTTTCTTATCGTTAGCTTCCACGATAATCCAGGGGCTAAAACTCGTGTGGGTCTTAACAAACATTTCTTCCCGATAATGGGTGTATTTATCCCATAGTTTTTGTCCTTCCATATCCACGGGGCTGTACTTCCAGCGTTTCAGAGGATTCTGAAGCCGCTTATCGAAGCGCTTTTTTTGTTCCTGTTTAGAAATAGAAAACCAAAACTTAATGATCTTGAGTCCGTCTTCGTATAACAAATGCTCAAACTCCGGTACCTGAAGCATGAATTTTTTGTATTGTTCTCCGGTACAGAAGCCCATGACGGGTTCTACCACGGCCCGGTTATACCAGCTGCGGTCAAAAAAGACCATTTCACCCGGATTGGGTAAGACCTGAATATAGCGCCGAAAATACCATTGCCCCCTTTCTACTTCGGTGGGTTTACTTAGTGCGACGACCCGCGAACTACGGGGCCTAAGATGCTGCTTGAAACGCTTGATCGAACCACCCTTCCCAGCCGCGTCCCGGCCCTCAAAGATGATCATTACGCGCATTTTTTGATCAACAATCCACTTTTGTAGATTAACCAGTTCGGATTGGAGGATGGCGAGTTCGGTTTCGTATTCGAGCTTTCTGAGCGTCTTTTGAATGGGAATCCCTTTTTTTTTCGCAATGCCCATTAAATCGGCCCTGGTTTCTGCCTGTAAAAGATGCTTCTTTTTAAACTCCATTTATGCTATTTTATCAAAAGTGGATTACCCAAGATAAAAAAATCATCCATTTAATCAGATTATCGAGAGAGGGGGAGATTTTATATTATTCCATTGTCGGTCGAAGCAGGAGCTTCGGCCGAACAGCAGGGACAGACTTTTGCCGAAAGGCTACACCGTAAAATACAAAATCATCCCTACCAGTAACCAGGCGTAGCTGAAGTAAGCCAGGTATTTCAGAATATTCTCCAGGCGCTTCCCCTTGCTGGCCATTTCTTTCATATAGTGCAGGTCACTGTATTTGCGGTAGCCGTACCAGGCGAGGAAGCCCGAAACAGATAAGAAGATGATATTTAGCACCAAGGAATAATCGGCTTTAAAATAAGTCATTTGCTGGATGTCCATCTCCGATGGTGGAGGCAAGATCGCCAGCCAGTCGAAGGTATAGTGCAGAGTCATCGCGGTCAACACCAGCGAGATCAACAGTAAAACCAGGATGTAAAAAGAGAGCTTCCAACCGTAGTACTTGGCATTGATCCGCAAAACGGGAAAGACCACCAGATCACTAAAAATAAAAGCCATCACCCCGGCAAAACTAACCCCCTTACCAAACAGTAGCGCCGCCAGTGGAATATTCCCCATCGAGCCGATAAAGGTCATAAAGGCCGCTACCGGCCCCACCAGGCTATGCTCCAGCAGTTGCCAAAAACTGTAGTGGGTAGTCTCCGGTCCGCTGTTGATGAACAGGGACTGAAAAAAGGCATCCGGCACAAAGACGGCCACCATACCCGCCACCGTAAATCCGATGGTCACATCCTTCCAGACCATCTTCCACTCCATCCCGTACTGACGGGCTACCTTGGCCCATTCGCGCGGCGAGCGCCATTTTGACTGGACTTTGGTCTCTTCACTATCGTCCATTCCAGCCGATTCCTGTCGGTCGCGCAATCGTTTTCTGGCCTTTGCAATGAGTGTTTTGGGCTTTTTTACGTAAGTGAGTACCCAGGCGAAAAGAATCAACAAAAGACCACCGACGTATTCCCCCACCACAAACTGCCAGCCCAGGAATACCGAAATGATAATTCCCAACTCAATCACCAAATTGGTAGAAGCCAATAAAAAAGCCACCGAGGAGATAAAACTAGCTCCCTTCTGAAAAAGTGACTTGGTGGTGGCCAACGCCGAAAAACTACAGGAACTACTGATAAAACCAAAAAAAGTCCCCAGCAATATACCTTTCCCTTCGGCCCGCCCCATGAGACGCTGCATTCGCTCCTCGGTCACAAACACCTGTATCAAACTACTGATCAGGTAACCCAATGCAAAAGCCCAGAGGGCCATCCAGAAAAAGCCCAGACTGGTATAGGCCGCTTCGGCCCAATTGTTTAGAAAGGCAGTCATATTTTAGTCGGTTTTTAACTAGAACTGACCAAACGGCCGGGTGTTCAGTCTTAAGAAATTTGTATATCCAGGTCCTCCCGGTCTTTCACTTCCGTCAGAATACGCTTGCGATTGCGAAAAATAAGAATCGAGCCCCAAAAATAAGGTAGTCCCCAAAAAAGGCCAGCACTCAGCCAGCCCGGCCAATCGGGTACCAGGGCAAAGAGATGCGAGCCTCCCGCCATGACTAACCCCACGTAGCTATAAGACATCCACATATAATGATGTACTAACCAAGCCCGATTGTTACGAGCAAAAAGTGGAAAATACATGCCCAAACACAGGGTCACTAAGGATACGATAGCCAAAACGTGGAAAGCGCCAAAACTGCCGAAGAGATCAAAAATAAAGAAGGAGGTGAAGATGAGCACCAACATACTGATACCATAAACACGGCCGATCAGGATGTGTTGGCGGGTGCCCTTGGTTTGCAGAAGCACCCAGGCACCCGCTAATAATGCAATAACGGAAAAGAGGGTATGTATTAAATTGATAAACTCCATCTTAATAAGTAGGTTGCCCAATTAAATCAAGCAATAATCTGCGTCTTTTTGGGGCGATTTCTTCGTTGCAAAAAGCCTTGG
>Ga0209938_1000634_pt1 | contig 19096 bp, 9 predicted proteins | sample SalPonR2_C_D1_MG_FD_185708 | JGI IMG/M metagenome (GOLD analysis project Ga0209938, IMG submission 185708) | Salt pond soil microbial communities from South San Francisco under conditions of wetland restoration - Salt Pond MetaG R2_C_D1_MG... ... | reverse complement strand
AAGCGAACTACAACCCGCGGGCCGGCTACGTGGCCTCGGGCCGGGTGGTGGAGGTGCTGGCCGGCTACGCGCGCTCCCTGGGGGTGCGCATCGTGGAGGGCCAAACGGCCCGGCAACTGATCATCGACCGGGGCAGGCTCACGGGCGTACGTACTCGCGAGGGGCAGACCTTTTCCTGCGGACACGCGGTAGTGGCCGCCGGTGCGCACACGCCCCTGCTGGTACCCGAGTTGCGCGCTTACATGCGGGCCACTGGCCATCCGGTATTCTGGGTGGTACCGCCGGAGCCGGAGCGCTATACGCCGCCCCATTTCCCGGTCTTTACGGCCGATATTTCGAATACCGGCTGGTATGGCTTTCCCTACCTGCCCGGGTACGGGGTGGTGAAAATCGCCCGCCATTCTAATGGCCTGACGCTCGATCCCGAGCGGGACGATCGCCGGGTTACGGATGCGGAGATCAAGGAGTTTCGCGCCTTCCTGCGCGAGACGTTCCCCGGTTTGGCGCAAGCCTCCATCGTCTATACCCGACGTTGCCTGTACACCGATACCCTGGACGGCCATTTCTGGATCGACCGCCACCCGCAGGTGGATGGATTGACGGTCAGCTCGGGAGGGAGTGGCCACGGCATGAAAATGGCGCCTCTGCTAGGGGCGCTCACAGCTGACCGGGTCGAGGGTCAGGTGCACCGCTACGGACAGCGCCACCTCTGGCGACATTTGTCGCCGGATACCGTGCAGGCGGAGCAGGCGCGATTCGTAAAAAATCGTACTTTGTAGGTATGTAGAACAGTCGTCTCAACAAACAGATAACGCTTTAGGTGAGAAAAACTCACCCCTAGTCCCTCTCTTCGCAAGAGAGGGGGATACCTTTTGTCCAATTGAGAGACATATATTGTATTGAATTACACTCCCCCTTCTCTTGGAAAAGAGAAGGGGGATGGGGGGATGAGTTTTACATTTAGACTAAGAAGAAGAAATTAGTTTTTCTCTTTCGACAGTAAAATATTTTCACATGCCTTCAACCCGCTTCTGGTCGAGTCGCTTTGCGTTTATCCTGACCTCCGCCGCTTTTGCCATCGGCCTGGGGAATATCTGGCGTTTTCCCTACATCGCGGGAGAGAACGGGGGTGGGGCATTTTTACTCATGTATATTTTGCTGGTATTGGTGGTGGGGATTCCCCTACTGACTATTGAGTTGGCGCTGGGCCGTATGGCCGGTATCACGCCTTTGGTCGGATTTTATCGCCTGACCGGCAAAAGAGTGACCAACCTGGTAGGCTGGCTGGGTATTTTAGGCAACTTTCTCATCATGTGGTTCTACGTAATGGTACTGGCCTGGATTCTGGTGTATTTTGGCGAAAGCCTGACGGGCGAGCTGGCACGGAAGACAGCCGAAGAACTACCGGCACATTTCGGAGCGATCACGGGCAACCTGCCCTTGATCATTGGGCTAAATTTTGGTATTTTATTCCTCACCTGGCTAGTGGTACGCCGGGGCTTGCAGCAGGGGCTGGAACGTTATTCCCGCTACATGATGATCGGCCTGATGACAATGCTACTCGGGCTCACTATTTGGGCCGCCACGCTTGACGGAGCGATGGAGGCCTACCGGTGGTATTTGACGCCCGATTTTTCGCGGCTTTCGCCAAAAACACTGGTGCTTGGAATGGGGCAGATGTGCTTTTCGGTAGGCGTTGGCATGGGGATTTCCTTTGTTTTTGGAAGCTATACCGGACGGGCCGAGCACCTGCTGTCGAGTGCTGCCTGGATTGCCGGCCTCGATACCCTGATCGCGATTATTGCGGGCCTGATGATCTTTCCCATTCTATTCACGTTTGGTCTGTCGCCGGAGGCGGGACCTAATCTGGTGTTCATTTCCCTGGCTTCCGTCTTCGGGCAGTGGTCGTTCGGTGGCGTGCTGGGGGCTATCTTTTTTCTATTGTTATTTTTTTCCGGGTTTACGTCGCTCATTGCCTCGGTACAGGGATTGAAGGATACGGTACACGACCGGTTTGGCTGGTCAGAGTCTTCCTCTTTGTTGGTTATTGTCGGCAGCATCTTTTTGGGCTCGGTACCGGTGGTATTCTCCTTCGCTGATCCGCCCTGGCAGGTGGCGGGACGTACGGTGTTTACGGCGGTGGATACCCTGGCCAGTACGATTATGTTGCCGCTTAGTGCCCTGCTATTAGGACTGATGGCAGCCTATATAATTGGTTACAATCGTCTGCGCGACAACCTCGATGCGGGTACCGTATCCGGCAAAATTGGCAACCGGGCGCGATGGCTGGTAGCGATTGTACTCCCGATTGCACTGGTGTTGATCTTTTTGAGTGGGTTTTGGTCGGGCCATTAAACCTCTAAAAAGCAACGGGCCGACACCCTTCCGTTGTCGACCCGTTGCTTTTTTGGCGAAAGCCTTACCTGACTAATAGCCTGGATTCTGCGTTAATGCGCCTTCCGTAATGTCGATTTCCGATTGTGGGATAGGCAGCAGCTCGTGCTTGCCGGGGGTAAAGTTATCTTTCCCAACGGCTTGCATGACCTCCGCGGCCCGTCCCTGACGTACGAGATCAAACCATCGGTGTTGCTCCATAGCAAGTTCGACGCGGCGCTCGTGCCAAATGATTTCCCGCAGGGCGTTCGTGTTTGTTTCGGTAATGTCAGGTAGTACGTTGGTACGCGTTCCCCGGGCACGCGTCCGTACCTGATTGAGGTAGGTGAGTGCTTGTTGGGTATTGCCGTTTTCATTCAGGGCTTCGGCGGCAACCAGGAGGAGGTCGGCATAACGAAGCCGGCGAATATTTCCGGGGCCATTCCCATTGAAGCCGGGATGCTCGGGTACCCAGGCTTTTTGGTTAAAGCGCTCGTTCACAATGTCGGGATTATCCACGATGATGTCTGACCCATCGGGCAGAACTTCTCCGGGATATAAGACAGTGGCGTTCAGGCGTGGATCGCCCGACTCAAAGGCGGTAACTAAATCGTCAGAGGGACGGTTGAAGCCCCAGCCGAGATTGGGAGAACCCCGTACCCCCTGCACCTCATTGTACTGACTACCGGTAACGGCAGGATCGAAAGCGGCAGTCTGTATTTCAAAGATGCTCTCGCTGGCGTTCTCTCCGGCTGCGGTGAAAATATCGGCGTAATTGCTCATTAGGGCATATTCGCCGGAGTTGATTACGGCCATAGCGTACTGTTCGGCTGCGGCGAAATTACCCCGGGTGAGGTAGACTTTGGCCAGAATGCCCTGCGCTGCGCCCCGGGTTGCCCGGCCCAGTTCAGAGGCGGGGTATTCCGATTTTTGCGGAAGCACATCAATCGCATTGAGTAAATCCTGTTCGATGAAGGTATAAATGTCAGCTGCCGGCGAGCGAGGAATACTGAACTCCTCCGGACTCAGCGGCTCGGTAATGAGGGGAAGATCACCAAACCAGCGGACCAGATTAAAATACATGTAGGCGCGTAAAAATTTACACTCGCCAATCAGACGGGCCTGTAGCTCAGCATCCATATCCACATTTGGGATGTTCTGAATGGCTACGTTGGCGCGGTTAATACCCTGATAGTAGCCCGACCAGACACTGGAAGGAGCTGTGTTACCCGCATCGAAAGTGAACTCGTCAATTTCGCGGAGGAAGGCTGCATCGTTGGGGGTACTCCCCTTGTCGGCGTCATCGGAGATAATATCGGTGAGCCCGATAAAGGAAAAGACGTGCACCTGCCAGTCGCGCAGATGGGCGTACACGGCATTCGTCGCGAGGACGGCGTGTTCAGGCGTTTCAAAAAATGTATCGGACGTTAATTCGCCCAGTGGTTCTTTATTGAGAAAGTCTTCCCCGCAACTGCTGATCAGTGTCAGGGTTAGAGCCAGGGAAAAGATGCGAATTGTTCTGTAATTCATGACAATAACGTTTTCCAGCGTTTAAAATGAAAAATTGATTCCCACGGTATACGTACGAGCAATGGGGAAAATTCCCGCGTCAAAGCCCGTATCAAATGGGTTGTTGGCATTGACAATTTCCGGGGTGTAGCCGGTATAGTCGGTCCAGGTTACTAAATTAGTGCCTCCTACGTAAATGCGCAGGTTCTGAATATTGGCGCGGCCCAGCAGCTCTTTGGGGAACGTATAGCCCAGTGTGATGTTGCGGAGCCGTATGAAAGAGCCATCTTCGATGAACCGCTCGGAGGGGATGTAATTGTGCCCGGCATTGGTGACCCGTGGTTCAAAATCACTGCTGCCTTCTTCGGTCCAGCGGTCGAGGTAGGAGGTTTCGAAATTGTAGTTTCCGAAGCGGAAGGCCTTTTTCTCGTTGTAGATCTCATTACCGCTCTGACCGTTGAAGTCGACGACCAGGTCAAAACCTTTGTAGCGGGCGTTGACGCTAAAGCCGTAGATGAAATCTGGAATCGGACTACCCAGCACGGTGCGGTCGGCTTCATCGATGACCCCATCGGGCTGCCCCGTGAGTTCTCCGTTATCGTCGCGGCCGTTGAGGTCGGCAAAGCGTAGGTCGCCGGGGCCACTTTCGGTACCCCGGGTGGGAAAGTTCTGCAGGTCATCGGCATTCTGAAAAACACCGGCAACCTGATAGCCGAAGAACGCTCCGATTTCGCCACCTACTACCGTGCGGGTCGCCAGGTTACCCCCCTGCACAAATCCTCCGAAAATCTCGGAACGGTTGCCGCCCAGGGCCAGGACTTCGTTATTCACGGTGGAACCAACAAGGTTGATGCCATAGGAGAAATCGCCGATATCATCCTGCCAGTTAAGTTGCAGGTCGATCCCCTGATTGCGCACCCGGGCCGAATTGACGATCGGGTTAGATTGTGACCCAATGTAGTCGGGAATAGGAATACGGGCCAGAATGTCGTTGGTCGTGCGGTTATAGTAGTCAAGCTCAGCCGTCAGACGATTGTTGAGAAAGCCCGCTTCAATACCAATATTATACTGCTCGGTTTCTTCCCAGCGCAAGTCTGCGTTGGCCAGCGCCAGGATAGTGGCTCCATTTTGTACGTTTTCCAGAACAGAATTATCGCCGAAAATAACGTTTTGGTTGCTGGTAATGACGGCAACAGATTCGTAATTCCCAATGCGGTCGTTACCGATCAGGCCCCAGCTACCCCTGACTTTCAAGCGGCTGATCCAATCCTGGTCGTACATGAACGGCTCGTTGGTAACATTCCAGCCGAGGGCTACCGAGGGGAAATTACCATAGCGGAAGTTTTGTCCAAAGCGGGACGATCCGTCGCGGCGAAAGCTGACAGTGAGCAGGTAGCGGTCAAAAGCCGTATAGTTTGCGCGGAACAGGTAGGAGAGCATCGACCACTCTCCGGCGCCTCCGTTAGCAAAGGCGGTTGTTTCGTCACCGGCATTAATGAATTGCAGAGCATCTTCTTCGCCAATGAGGTTGGTACGTCCGGCACTGAGGAATTCATTGAAGGCTTCCTGGGACGTTACCCCGGCCAGTGCTGTCACCCGGTGGTCACCGAGGTCGAGCTGGTAATTCAGGGTATTTTCCCACAGCCAACTACGGTTGCGGCCCTGACTCACGGAGATGCGCGACTCTTCGTTTTGCTGTATGGGGGATACTTCAAATACAGGTACGAATGATTCGCTCTGACTTTGCGATAAGTCCAGTCCAAAGTTGGTCCGGAAGCGGAAGTTTTTCAGGAAAGAAACTTCGGCAAAGACGTTACCGGTTCCGCGGTAGCTGAATGAGGTATTATCGTTGTAAAAAAACGAGGCCTCAATATTTCCGGTGGAGGAAATCGACGCCGTCGACGAAGAAAAGTCGCCATTCTCATCGAAGGGGACGGCAATAGGGGAGGAGCGCAAGGCGGTATTGACGGCAGTAGGCCCATTGAGGCGGTTGTCGTACACCAGGGCAATATTGTGCCCGAGGGTAATATTGGGGTGCGCCTGGTATTCGTTATTCAGTCGTATGCTAAAACGCTCGAAGTCGGAGCCGCGTACAATACCTTCCTGTTGTTGATAATCAAAACTCATACTGTAGTTCATGCGTTCTGAACCACCGCGGGCACTTAGGTTGTAGTTTTGAATAGGAGCGGTGCGAAAAATGAGATCCTGCCAGTCGGTTCCCTGTCCAAATTGCTCCGGGTTGTCGTAAGGGGGGCTTCCACCTTCGTTTACTGCGGCTTCGTTGGTCAGTTGTGCGTACTGGGCGGCGTTGACCACGTCGACCCGGTCAGTAACTTGCTGCCAGCCGTAATAGCTATTGAAGGAGATGGTGGGTTCTTTGTCGAAGGAGCCTTTTTTAGTGGTGACGATAACGACCCCATTCGCTCCCCGGGCCCCATAAATGGCCGTGGCCGAAGCATCTTTTAGCACTTCGATGGATTCAATATCATTGGGGTTAAGGAAATCGAGGTTGGAGGTATTATCCGACAAGATCATTCCATCGACTACGAAGAGCGGGGTGTTATCATTGGTCGTTCCTACTCCACGAATCCGGATGGCGGCTCCCGCCCCTGGCCGTCCGGAGGTAGGTGTAATCTGCACCCCGGCAACCTGTCCCTGCAGGGCTTGCGTGACGTTGGGAGTGGGAATGCGGGTGAGCTGTTCGTTATCAATCTTGGAAATAGATCCCGTCAAATCGCTCTTGCGTTGTACCCCATATCCGACCACGACCACATCTTCCAGCATTTGTTGCTGTATGGCCATGGTAACGTCGATGGTATTTCGCCCCTGAACGGGAATGCGCTGGGTCTGATAGCCAATAAAGGAAAAGACGAGCGTATCCTGTGCTGCATTGGGCAGCTCAATCTGATACGAACCGTCAATATCGCTAATTACGCCGAGGTTGGTTTCCAGGGCGGATAGAATATTTACCCCGGGCAGTGGCAGGCCTGTTTCATCCAGTATGGTGCCACTGACGGTCGTTTGTGCCAAAATAGTTGGAATACTTCCCAATAGAAACAGCGCCAGGTTTAGACATATCTTTTTCATTGCCATAAGGTTTTTATTTTTGAATCGATTGCAGGTGAACCTGCACGGATTGTACATCGGCGGAATTAGGCCCAACCAATAAGGTAAAGGCGCCGGGCTCCCAGCCATAGCTCATATCTTTTCGGTAAAAAGCCAGATCATCGGCTATCAGGGTAAAGCGTACGGTACGCTCTTCGCCCGGTGCGAGGTCGATTTGCTGGAACCCCTTCAGCTGAGCGACGGGCCGCGTTACGCTACCGACCATATCGCGTACATAAAACTGTACGGTTTCGCGGCCGGGGCGGTCGCCCGTGTTGCGTACTGCAACGCTGAGGGTGACCGTTTCGCCCGCTTGAAAAATAGTGTCCGAAACCTGCGGAGTGCCGTAGGCGAAGCTGGTATAGCTGAGGCCATAGCCAAAGGGGTAGAGCGGCGTATTGGGGACGTCCAGGTATTTGCTGGTGTATTTGTCGTTGGGATTCATAGGCCGACCTGTATTTTTCATGCCATAGTAAATGGGCACCTGCCCTACGTGACGGGGAAAAGTGACCGGTAAGCGTCCCGAGGGATTGTATTTACCCAGCAGGACATCGGCAATAGCCGGGCCACCCATGGTGCCGGCGTACCAGGTCTCGAGTATGGCATCGGCCGTTTCGTGTACCTCGGGAATGGCCAGGGGGCGTCCGTTCATCAGTACCACCACGACCGGTGTACCGGTCTCTTTTACAGCGCGGATCAGGTCCAGTTGGGAACCGGGCAAATCAATATTGGCCCGGCTGGCGGCCTCTCCACTCATCCACCATTTTTCACCGACGGCAAGCACAGCTACATCGGCCTGCCGGGCAGCGGCGAGGGCAGCGGGAAATCCGGCGCGGACCTCGCCTTCTACCTCACAGCCCTGGCTGTAGATTAGCTCAGAGCCTTGCCCGAGCATATCTTCTAATGCCGTGCGCAGGCTAATAGCTTCGTCGTTGCGCCCCGCGGCGTGCCACGAGCCGAGTAAATCTTCCTGACTATCCGCTAGAGGTCCGATGAGGGCTACCTTTTGTCCCTGCTGCGACAGGGGGAGTACGCCGTTGTTTTTTAGGAGCACCATCGACTTGCGGGCCATGGCGCGGGCTTCGTCCAGGTGGGCTTCCGCCAAAACGAGTTCTTTTTCCCGTTCGACATCGCTATAGCGGTAGGGGTCGTCAAATAGGCCTAGTAGGAGTTTGCTGCGTAAAATGCGGCGTACGGCCCGGTCAATCATTGCCTGGGTGACGGCACCTTCTTCCAGGGAGGCTTGCAGGTGGTCATAAAAAGCAGCGCTTTGCATGTCCATATCTACTCCGGCCTGCAGCGACAGTTCCCCGGCTTCCTGGAAATCGGCAACCACACCGTGGTCTGTCATCTCATTAATCGAGGTATAGTCGGTCACTACGAAACCCTGAAAGTCCCATTCATCCCGTAAGATGTCGGTGAGTAAAAATTTGCTTCCCGAGGCGGGGACACCGAATAATTCGTTAAAGGAGGTCATAATCGTCTGAGCACCGGCAGCCACCGCAGCTTTAAACGGGGGCAGATACACCTCGCGTAGGACGCGTTCGGACATGTCGACGGTATGGTAATCCCGGCCGGCCTGAGCTGCACCGTAGGCGGCAAAATGTTTGACGCAGGCGAGAAGCGTATAGACATCAGAAAGATCCTCTCCCTGAATACCACGAACTCTGGCCTCGGCAATGCGACTGGCCAGATATGGGTCTTCTCCGGGGCCTTCCGCGATCCGACCCCAGCGGGGGTCGCGGGCAATATCGACCATAGGGGCAAAGGTCCAGTGTAAACCGGAGGCCGCAGCTTCCATGGACGATACACGGGCACTTTTTTCCATAGCGTCCAGGTCCCAACTGGCCGATTCACCCAGGGGAATGGGGAAGATAGTCCGGTATCCGTGAATGACGTCATAACCAAATAGCAGTGGAATACCCAGCCGGGTTTCCTCGACGGCGATACGTTGCAACTCGCGATTATAGGCAGCGGTATGCGCATTAAAAATAGCGCCGACCCGCCCGGTTTGTATATCCTCTTTATAATTGTCGCGCAGAGTGGGACCGGTCACATCCCAGTCGCTGGTGAAGAGGGTAAGTTGGCCTATCTTTTCGGTGAGGGTCATTTCTTCGATCAGATCGTCGAGAAAAGCCTCTTGTTTTGGCGAAAGCCGATAAGCCTGTCCCAGGCAAAGCCCGGTGAGGGAAAGAAAAAATAGCGTGTAGAGTATTCTCATGGTTTATAATAAATTTCTTTTTTAAGAGGTATTGATTGGCTGGTTAGAGACAGGGCGTGCTGCGTGGTGTCCACCATTACCGGTGAAACCGTAGGTGCCGCAAAATATTTGCGATGAAACTTACGGTGGTCTAAGAAGACAACCACACATAGTAGTGCGAGTCCGAATACCAGTTTTTTCCAGTGTGCCGTGCTCATCACATTTCGGTTCTGTTGTTATGTTCTTCCAGCCAGCCTCCCTGGAAGCCGGCTCGTTGTAATCCCTCTACGATGTAAGGGTTTTGCTTCATTAGCGACCAAATCAGCTCGGTCTGATGATTTTGAATCTGGATCAGAATGGGGCCCTGATCAATACCAATGTAATCGGTATCGAACCATCCCTGCTCATTTTCCGCCCCCCAGGTATAGCTTAGGTTGAAGGCATCGGCAAACCCATAGGGACGCACCAGTTGCTCGTGGTGTTCGGTCCAAAAATGTTCCAGGGTTGGGATGCAGACTTCCGGCGCTAAAGGTACCGACCCGCCGGCAGCGGTGGGGGCAATAGTACCGTCGTCAATCTCGCGTTGTGCGGCAGCACCCCGGGCGGAGTAGGTGCGAAACTGTATGGTATCGCCCCGAAAAAAACGACGTTCGTTGGCCGGCCCATCACAGGCGGTAAGGCCCCAACATTCGCCGCTGTATCCGGTAAACTGATGGGGATTATCCATGCAGTAGGCTCGGTTTGCTAAGGTGGCCCGACGGGCATTTTCAAAGTAGTCGATACCTTTAGATTGCATGTAATCGTCCTGAATGCCCCGGAAATCAATGTACATGTGACTGTATTGATGCCCAAACAGGGGCGGAAAATTGATGTGTTCGTACCCATAGTATTCTTCCCATTGATAGGTGCTGCACCAGGTATCCCAGGATGATGCCGGGACGGGGTGGGTCGGGGAACCGAGGGCAAGCACCAGGAGAATCATAGCTTCGTTGTACCCGCGCCAATCGTGGGAAATAAACCCTCGCTCAGGACGCCAACCCATAGAAAGGCGGTTGTCATCATTTAGGGCCCAATCCCATTCCACACGCCGATAAAGTTGATCGGCCAGTTGTCGGATATTGCGTTCGGTGGGAGTATCCCGGTCGAAATAGCTCATAGCGCTGAGTACACCGGCCATTAAAAGTCCTGTATCAATGGTGGATAGCTCCACCTGCCGGTAGCGCAGGGCTTTGTCGAGGGTAAGGAAATGATAGAAGAACCCCCGGTGGCCACTCACGCCGCTACTGTCGGGGCCCTGTGGTAGTTGCCAGAGGGTCTGCAGGGTTTGTTCTACCCGTTGGGCGGCTTCATTACGTGTAACGAGATCGTCCTCAATGCCTACGATGTAGGCGGTCAGGCCAAAACCGGTCGCCGCAATGCTGGAAAATGTTTTTTTGGGGTGGCGGTCGGGAATTTGAAAATTTTTGGCATCAGCCAGATCCCAGAAATATTGGAAAGTCCGGGCCTGCAAGCTGTCGAGGTGAAAAGAGGGAGATGTACTGTTTGTTGTTGCGGCTGATTGATTGCCCGACTGGCAAGCGGTCAGAGACAAAGCCAGGGAGCATACAGAAATGAGGATAGTTTTGAGCCGAAACATGGAGACAGATTTCTAGATGGAAAAAAGGGCGCCTATGCCCGGTATGAGCACAGGCGCTATACTTTCGTCAGCATTATTTCTTAACGATACGAGCGTTAGCCTTTAATTGACCAGATTGATCGAAACCGTTTAATAAGTACATGCCTTGCTCCAGCCCGGATAGGTCCATCCGTACCTGCAGGGCATTTTCGACGACCATCCGTCGTACCGGCTGTCCAAGCATATTGAACAGAACGAGTTCGCGGAGTTCGTCAGGGTTGTTGATGAACAGCTGTTCGCGGGCCGGGTTAGGGAACACCTGCAACGTAGCTACCTCTGTATTGAATACGGACGTAGACGTTTGACAACTGGCATCGCCAATGACAATATCGTCAATGTAATAGGTGCGGTCTTCCGCGGGTATCTCGGTAATGTTAGGAATCAACGTCAGGGTTTGATACTCTCCGTCGTCGGCTACTGCCGAGAAATCCCAGGTCAACTCCTGCCATTCACCGGGCGTGGTGTAATCGGCAAAGACATCACCTGAACCTGGAGCACCATTATTGGAGCCCTCCAGCTTCATGACAATGGGTGCCGCCTGATCTGACCATACCTTCATCCGAATAGTTTTATTCATTGGATCGGGGAAGGAAATGATGTTTTCCAGGCGAGCAAAAGCACCGGCAAAGGGTTGCGTACCGTCGGCCGCCTCGCGAAAGACACCAACGCGCTGACTCATATTACCGTCGCTGATATCCGGGTTGTCGATTACGGGGAACTCGGAATCCTGAAAGGATCCATTTTCAAAGTACATCCAATTCGTTACCGATGTTGCTGCGGTCTCGAAATCCGATACACAAGCAGTGTATGGAGCCCGGCCAAAGGCGATGTCATCGATATAGTAGGTTACTTCCTCGCCGGCCATTTGACCTGCGTTGAAGAAGATAGCCAGACGGTTATTATCTGAACCGGCAGCACTACTAAAGTCAATGACATATTCTACCCACTCTCCCGTAGTGGTGATATCAGCAGAAACTTCTACAGGACCGGTAGTGCCCCCTTCCAGCTTAAATAGCATGGGTACTGCGTCGGGTGACCAAAGACGTACGCTGAGTTGGTTGTAGATGCTCAGGTCAATAGGGCCGTCCATCTCGTACACGAGAGCCGACCAGGGGTCGTTAGGATCGCTGTATTCGCCTACTTTGTCGAGTGGGTCAGGATTCACGCCGGAACCATCGGGGTTGCCAATGACTTGCAGCCGGTCTCCTCCTACTGTAATGGGCACATTGCGTTGGCAATCAAAATCATCGAATATTTGCGGTATGGCAACTACACCTTCACAGGGGTCAGTGGTACCTTCGCCCTGGGTCAGATTATCGAAGTACCAGGTACCGGAAGCGGCAACGTTCTCGTCAAAGATCAGCTCCACCCGTTCGAAATCAGTCACCGACTGGAAGTCGACAAAGTTGAACGTCAGGTCAACCCATGCTTCGTTGGCGGGCAAATCCTGGGTGATTTCTTTAAGGCCTTCTGCCGGACTGAATAACCGCATGGTAATGGCACTGGTATTGGCGGGGGCCCAGACCTGCAGATTCAGCTGTGGAAATTGTTCCAGCGTGAAGTCACCGGGTAACTGTGCTTCCAATCCACCGAACTGACTGCTTCCTTTGGTGTAGGAACCCACGGTTTCACTGTCGTTGCCGGAAGCCTGGTCGGGGTTGGGTATGGCACCGTCAAACGAGCCAAAAACGTCCGTTGCTCCGAGTGATGCCCAGCCTAATTGTGCACCGCTTTCAAAGTCTTCCAATACCGAGCCGGTGGGGGCCATGGAGAAAGTAATGTCATCAATAAAGTAAATATCATTGGAATCAGGTTCTACTCCGGCGTTGAAAAAGAAAACCAGTTTTTCGTGACTGGCACCGGCCTGATCGCTGAAGTCAATGGAATACTCCTGCCAGGACTCGGTCTCCGTTACCTGAGCATCGCGCTCGATGGGGGTAGAGGAGCCGCCTTCCAGCTTGACGAGGAGTCGTCCGGTTGTAGGCGCCCATATTTTGATATTGACCTGGCCGCGCTCAGTTAGTGGAATATCGCTACCGAAATCATACACCAGTGCGTGGAAAGAGCCACCGGCCGCATCATTGTAGCGACCTACCTGGGCACTGGTATTGATGCCACTTGGGTCGGGGTTGGCGATAGTGGTTACGTCGAGGTATCCCGGGCTGCCAATCTGCACATTGCGCTGGCATTCAAAATCGTCGACAATAGCGGGATCTGCCGCAACGCCGGAACATTCATTGGCCGGGCGGGCTACCAGGTTGTCAAACAGGTAGGTGTCGCTGGATTCCGCATTGCCCGGGTCAAAGAAAAGAATGATGCGATCGAGCGTCTGAATATCGGCGGCATCACTGAAGTCAAAGGTGTATTCGATCCAGGAATTCGTCACCGCGATATTTTTGGTTTGCTCAATGGCATTTCCGCCACCTTCCAGTTTCATAATGAACGAAGAAGCAACCGGGCTATTCACCTGAATGGTGAAGCGGTTATTGGTGGACATATCAATCGGATCATCGAGTACGGCAATGAGGAGACTAAACCCTGTTCCGGCTACTTTTGTGTATGAGCCGGCACTGTCGCTGGGGTTGATCCCCAAAAAGTCGAGGCTATCCGGGTTGGCAACAACGGTTACGGTGCTGTCGCCAAAATCGGCATTCCACGGCAAGTTAGCTCCATTCTCGAAGTCTTCCAGCACTGTTTGTCCCCAGCTGACCGTAAGGGCCATGCAGGCAATCAGTGGCAAGAGAAGTATACGTTTAATCATGGTTAATTAAGGATTAGTGAATAAATAATTTATTTGGTTATCTGCACCGGCAGAACACTGCGAAAAGTGCTGCCCCTGACGGTGAGAAAATACATGCCTGCCGGCAGACGATCGGGCACCGAAAAGGTACGGGTCGATTGCCCGGCAGGTAGATTTTGTCGGTTTCGGGGTGCCCAAACCGGGCGGCCCCGGGTATCGCTAAGTTGTAGCGACACGTGCTGTGCCTGATCGAGGGTAATGTCTACGGTCATTGCGGAGGCTACGGGGTTGGGCCACACCCTCCAGTGCAATGCTTTAGCTGGCACGAATGGTACGGAAACGGTGGTAGTATCCCGAAGGAACCCCAACTGGTCAAGACCGGAGAGGACGGCTTCATCCTGCATAAAATAATCCCAGAGCAGCCCCGACCGGTAATTTTCAATCATGCCGATAATGGGGCCCTGATCAATGGCCAGGTAGGAATCAGCTGTCCAGCCGAGGGAGGGGTTAAAGGCATCGTAGAAGCCCATGGGGCCCCATAGTTCTTCTCCGTAGGTGCGGTACATGTGTTTGAGGGCAGCAATAGATGCTTCGGGGGTGTAGGGCATAGAGGAGAGCGCGGCGGTGGGGGTGATGGTACCGTTGTCGCGGCTTTGGTCGGGCTCGTGGGCCAGATAACCCTGAATGGGGTCATCGCTAGCCGTAAGCCCCCAGCAGTTCTCGCCGTAGCCCTCGTAATTGCCGGGGTTGACAATACACCAGTCGCGGTTAATGGTCGTTTGTGCTACGCCTTGCGTAAAATAATTGGCGTAGTCATCTGATAGTCCTCGCGGGTCAAGACCCATAAAAGAGTAATGGGTGAAAAATAGTGGCCCGCCCCGTCCGGGCCCCAGGGGTAATTGAGTACCAAAGTAGGTACGGCCATTTTCGTAATTATTACCGGCCCATCCTTCGTGGTAGGTGCGGGCGGGTACGGTATGGGTGGGCGAGGAGGCTGCCAGTACGTAAACAATAAGACTTTCGTTAAAACCCCGCACCGGCAGATTGATGCGAAATCCGTGGTTGGGCGACCAGTGCCAGTAGATGATTGATTCATCCTGCTTGCGGTACCAGTTCCAGTTGACCGTTTCCCAGATGTTGGTTATTTTTTGTCGTAAGACTACTTCATTAGCGCTGTTACCGGAAAAGTAGGTGCGTACCGTAAGGAGACCTTGCAGGAGGAAGGCGGTCTCGACAATATCGCCGCCGTCATCGAAGGTGCTAAAGGGAATGGTGCTGCCGTTGGTACCATTCATCCAATGGGGGAATACTCCGTAGAACCGGTCGGCACTTTCCAGAAAGTCGACTATGGTGAGCAACCGTTGCAGCCCTTCGCTACGCGTAATATATCCGCGTTCAATGCCAACGAGGATGGCCATACACCCAAAACCGCTACCTCCCATGGTGACGACATCATCGGAGGTGTTACGTTCTCTGGTCAGTCCCGATTCGGGATGGGCAAAATCCCAGAAATAGCGGAACGTATAAGCCTGAACCATATCCAGGAAGTCTTCATCATCCATAGGCTTCGCTCGTCCGGAGAGGGTATCAGATGGTGCTGATTCCCGTCCGACCTGATCAAGTGTGGTGATAGCATATTGGTAGGAGGTATCGTTATTGTGCCCCACAAAATCAATGTAGAGGGAATCTTGTATCGGCACTCGTTCGAGAAATTGCCACTCCTGCCCCTCTCCTGCCCGGAAGATGCGAATGAATTGTCCGGAAGGGGCATTCCAGCGAAGCTCCAGGTGGCTGTCGTAAGCGGCGATGGTATCAAGTTGGGGAGGTGCGGTCTGCGCTGATAATGCACCATACAGGCAGATAAAGCATATGCTGCTAATCCCGGTTTTCAGGATGCGTTTTACGTTGATTGGATCGACGATTGTCATAGTTTGTTTTGCGTTAATGAAGCCTCCCGGTACTACACCAGTACGATTTTTCCATAAGCCTTCACCGAATAAAAAGCGGTAGAAGGTCATTTGTTTTCTCTCTTGTCTGGCAAGTACTTGTGTATGGAAATAATTATAGGGATATTAAAATGTTAAATCTAAAATTGTACCTCACCAATACTACACCATCGGTCAGAAACCCCTGTGGTCAGGGATAGCGGGCCGGGAAATGGTATAGCTCAAAGCAATTTTGAGGTGGCTGCTAAAAGTTGATCATAAATTCGGTGAGGTTCTCGGAAGCGGAGAGGTTTAGTTTTTTGCGTAAGCGATATCGTTTATTTTCCACGCCGCGCAGGCTAATGTTGAGTAGGGGAGCAATTTCTTTGGACGAGAGATTCATTTTTAGGCAGGCCGCCAATTTTAGGTCACCCGGGGTGAGGTCTTCGTAGGTAGCCATTAATCGTTGGAAGAATGCTTCGTGTACCTGATTGAAGTTCTGCTCGAATATTTCCCAGTCTTTCTGATGGTTAAGTTGCCGATTGATGAGGCGCATCATTTTTCCGAACTCGGCATCTTGCCGGGAGCTATCATCCATTTTGCGCAAGCGGCGTACCTGATCGCGAATCGTGATGAGCAACTCATTTTTGCGGATGAGGTTAAAGGTCGAGTTGGCCAATTCTTTGCTTTTGTTGATGACATCGCGTTGTAATTGTTGATTCCGGCTTTCTATCCGCTCGCGCTGCAGCCGTCGTTCGTTCTCTATGGAGAGTTGTCTTTGGGTTATGCGCAATTGATGAGCATGCCAGCGGTATAATCCGTAAAGTACGAGTAGTAAAAAGAGGATGTACGGAACGATTATCCATGTTGTTTGATACCAATGGGGCTCAAGGGTAAAGTTGAGCCGGGAGGGAAGGGGATGCAGTACCGATTGTATTTCCAGCGTATAGGTACCGGGGGGGAGATTAAAAAAGGATTTATCGGCGCTTTGTTGATAAGCCGACCACGTGGTCTGTATGGGTAAAAGGCGGTAGCGCACTTGTGCCGGTTGGAGGTGACCGGTCAAGCCAAACCGACAATAAATGGTATTAAAACCGGGCGAAATACTTAAGGGCTTACTGATATCCGAAAGATCGAACAGCGCTCGCTTTTTATTGCGAAACTGTACGGATTTGATCAGCGGCTTCACCGGCGTGGATTTTTGCTGTAATGCTTCGTTCAGGTTAAGCAAAGCCAAACCGTCATCCAGGCAAAAGAGCAGCATAGAATCATTGACTACGCGCACCCTTTCAAACCTCGGAACCAGACGCAGAGGATAAATGCGGCTGGTCTCGTGACCGAAATGGCAACGAACGATGTCGGGGAAAACGTCAACAAACAGATCGTCTTTTAGGTAGATGCGTTGCTGCAGGGTATGGTTACCGGGCTGTTCTATGGTGCGTAACGGAACAAACCGGTCGAGGGCAGTATCATAGTGGGCAATATGGTTCCCGGTCTGCGCAAACAGGGTATCCTGCCACTGCTGTAAATGCGTCTGTACCTCCGCAGGGAGTCCTGCTTCCGGTCCATACTGCTTTAGCTCCGTGATCTGATTGGTCGTCCAGTTGATGGCAATGCGAAATATGCCTTCGTTAAGACTTTGGACCCAGAAGGTGTTCAGGTCAATGGGGATGATGTTTTTAACGCGGTAGCCAATGCCATTGATGCGTCCGGCCTGCCTCCACTCCCGATCTGTATAGTCAAATCGGATTATGCCAGTGTAGCACCCTTGAAGAAGCCGGGTGGTATCGCTGGTTACGGGCCGGAAATGCCAGCCGCCGGTCACGGCAGATATTTTCTCGGCCTGCGTCCCTTTAATGCGAAAAGTCCCCTCATTGTGTCCCAGGAGTAATTGCTTCTTTCCTGAAAAAAAGACCCAGCTTTGTCCGCGAATGCCGGAAACCATCTGGAATTTTTCCGATGGTCGCCACGGCCAGGAACGGTAAAAAACACCCCGATTCGTGGCCAGGTAAAGGCGTTCGTCAAAAACCACAGCGTCAAATACAGAACCAATCAACCCGTCTCGATCGCGATAGTACTGCAGGGGGTGATTACAGGTGATGAGGTCGATGCCCTGATCGAGACCTGCCCAAACATTACCGTTGCTATCTTCTGCCAGGGAGAGTACAGTATTGTTTTGTAGCCCGTTTTCCTGATGTAGATGATACAGGATATTCCCTGCGCGGTCGGTAATGAAAAGTCCGGATAAAATGGTGCCAAATGCGAGGCGGCCATTTTGTAGGGCAATGCCCTTATTTAATTGAAATTCTCGGAGCTGGGCATTGACGGCTCCGGTCCACGGCTGAAAACGTCCGTCCTGGTAGAGAAAAGCTCCGGCTTTTTCAGTGCCGACTAAAAAGCTGGAATCAGAAATAGGTATAATACAACTGACGGTTTTATCGCTGACCAGGTCACTGCCCGGCATGAAGGCAAAAGATCCATCCGCTTTTTGTGCATAAATACCCTGATCGATAACGGGTAGCAAGAGGCGATTGTGAAGCTGTTGCAGAAACATGATGTTTCCGGGCACCGGAACCCGGGAGAGTTGTTGGCCATCCCAGAAAAAGAGTACGGAAAACGACTGGAAGTAAACGCCTTCCTCTACCGCCAGGATGTGCCAGATTTCTTCTCGCTTCTCTGTTTCGGATAATTCTCCCTGGCTCAGCGAGTGGTAAACGGATTCCCGGTAAGGATGGGGCTCCCAAAAGCCGAATTCGCCGTAGCCGCCCACATAAATACGGTGGTCGCCGGAGCGGGTAGCCACGGCGCGACCAATCTGCCGTTTGGGTAGTTCGCGCAACGTCCACGACAGGCCATCACCCTCTAGCAGCCCATTATTATTTCCCACGTAGAGGATCCCCCGGCCGTCTAGGGCCAGGCTCCAGTTTTGTTTTCCGGCACCGTAGTCAGTAGCTGAAATATTGCGAATGTCGGGTACCGGCTGAGCAGATGACCAAGCAACGGTAAGGAGTAGAATCCAGCAAAGCAGCTGACGCATCATAAATTAAGGATAAGGAGAAACAGATTTGGGTAAAGAAGGTAAAAAAAACTACTTTAAATAGATATCGTTCATCTGGATAAAACCTTTAATCATGCGCAGTGTACGGATTGCTCTTTTTTCTTTTGGCATTTTGGTAGTGGCAAGCCTGGCCAGTCAGGGAGTGGCTTACGCCAAAAAGCAACGTCCTGCGCAGGAATCCACCCTGCCGGCGCCGTTGCTGACGGCAATGGGCCATATCGGTGTTTTTGCCGAAAGGCTTACCCACTCCACCGATCGGTATCAGCAGCCTGTCTTTGCTGAAGTAGAGCGTACGACGATGGCTTATGCCAAAAAGGAAGCGCAGACGCTGCGGCTGGATTTTTATCAGCCTCAGGGGGATACCCTGACCGCGCGACCGATTATCCTCTATGTCCATGGAGGTGGTTTTGCCGGCGGAACCCGGGATGAAGAGCGTTACGTGCAGTTTGCGCAACGCATGGCAAAACGTGGATATACGGTTGCTTCTATCTCATACCGGTTGACAATGCGC
>Ga0209938_1000632_pt1 | contig 19108 bp, 16 predicted proteins | sample SalPonR2_C_D1_MG_FD_185708 | JGI IMG/M metagenome (GOLD analysis project Ga0209938, IMG submission 185708) | Salt pond soil microbial communities from South San Francisco under conditions of wetland restoration - Salt Pond MetaG R2_C_D1_MG... ... | reverse complement strand
GGGCCTATTGCCCGCCGCGGGTCACAGCAGCCTGGCCACCCTGCCCCAACGGGCGCGCGCGCGACAGGCCGCATGGATGCCCCAGGCCCGCGAGGTCGCCTGGCCGGTCAGCGTGGAACGCCTTGTCTCGCTGGGCCGCCTGCCGCATCTGGGGGCGGGGCAGCCGATCGGCCGGACGGATCGCGCGGCGATCGACGGCGCCATCGCCGACATGGGGCTGGAAGATTTTCGCCATCGCACCGCGACCGACTTGTCCGGGGGCGAATTGGCCCGCGTCCTGATCGCCCGGACGCTGGCGCAGGACACGCCGCTGGTCCTGGCGGATGAGCCCATCGCCGGGCTGGACCCCGCCCACCAGATCCAGACCATGCGGCTCTTTGCCGGGCTGGCCGTGGCCGGGCGGTCGGCCGTGGTCTCGATCCATGACCTGGGCCTCGCAGCGCGGCACTGCACCCGGCTGATGCTGCTGGGCGGGGGCCGGCTTGTCGCCGATGGCGCGCCCGGCGACGTTCTCACGCCAGACAATCTGACAGAACATTTCAACATTATCGCGCATTTCGCACAGACCGAGGCCGGGCCGATCTTCCAGCCGCTCGACGTGGTGGGGATGGACTGAAACGATGGAGAGGGACCGGGCATGAGCGATCTGAACGCACTGGCAGGTATGCTGATCCGCGGGGGACCGGCCCTGTGGCTCATCGCGGCTTTGTCGGTGCTGACGCTGGCGCTGGTGCTGTGGAAAGTCTGGCGGCTGTCGCTGGCCGGGGCCTGGACCGGGGGCCGGGCCGAGGCGCTGGTCGTGCGACTCTGCGCGGGACAGGCCGCGGCCCTGCCCGACCGGCCCCGCACCGTTCGCCTGCAATTCGTGACCGACAGCTGGCAGGTGCTGCAAAGCGGCGCCTTCGCCCCGGAAGCCGCGCGCGAGGAAATCACCCGCCTCGCCCAGCGGGCCCTGGCCGAGCTGCGCGGCGGCCTGCGCCCGCTCGAGCTGATCGCGACCATCGCGCCCCTGGTGGGCCTGCTGGGCACCGTTCTGGGCATGATCGAGGCCTTCCAGGCCCTGCAGGAAAGCGGCGCGCAGGCCGACGCCGGCGTGCTGGCCGGCGGCATCTGGGAGGCGCTTCTGACCACGGCGGCCGGCATGGCCGTGGCGATCCCCGCGACGGTTGCCCAATCCTGGTTCGAGAGCGTGGCGGACTCCGTCCGCCACGACATGGAGGACCACGCGACCCGGCTGGTGATCCATGCCCAGGCGGACCGGGCGGAGGGTGCGGCCTGATGTTTTCCTTCGCCCGCGACAGGGCGCCGCGCCGCCCCAGTCTGACGCCGATGATCGACGTTGTTTTCCTGTTGCTGATCTTCTTCATGCTGACGGCGCAGTTTACCCGCGACCACAGCCTGTCCCTGCGGTCCGGCGGTGGCGGGGCATCGGCCTATACCGGCCCGCCGCGCCTCGTGCGGATCGCCCCGGACGACCTGCGCCTGAACGGTCAAACGATCACGCTGGACGCGCTGGCCGGCGCGCTGGACGAGCTGACGCGGGCACCCTCGGACATGATCGTCCTGCGCCCTGCTGCCGCGGCCGACCTGCAACGCCTGGTGCAGGTCATGACCGCGCTGGAGGCCGCGGGCTTCACGCGGCTGTCCCTGGTCGAGGAGTGATCCATGCAGTTCACCGCCCCCATCCGACGCCCCCGCCACCTGAGCCGCGATGGCGCCATCGTGCCCATGATAAACGTGGTCTTCCTGCTGCTGATCTTCTTCATGATGACCTCGCGCATCGCACCCGCCCCGCCAGTCGAGGTATCGCCGCCGGAAGCGAATCCGCAGGCCCTGGCCGAAGGCGATGCCATGTTGTGGATCACGGCAGCCGGAGAGCCGGCCTTCGACGGTTTGCGCGGCGCCGCGGTCTGGCCCGCGCTTGCGGCGCTGCCCGCCGAGGTGCCGCTGACCGTTGCGGCCGATGCCGCCCTGCCAGCGACCCGGCTGGCGGCGATCCTGTCCCGCCTTAACCCCGAACGGGCCGTGGAACTGGTGGTGCGCGAATGATACGGGCCGACTTTCTCCTTTTCCTGGGCGTGGCCACGGCGGCACACTTGGCCATCGTGCCCGCGCTCGACCCGTCGGGCCGCACGGGCGGGGGCACGGCGGGCCAGGACCGCGTCACCCTTGCAGCCAGCGCCCCGACCGCACTGGTCGAACACTGGGAGACCCGGCCCGCGCCCGCCGAAAATGCCCCGGCCATGAGGGCCCCGACCACGGGCGAGACCCCGACACGCCCCGCACCAGAAGCACAGGCCCGGCCGGCAGCCCGCCCCGACCGCCCGGTCACGACAGCCGCCGCGCCGCCGCCGCGCGTACCGCAGCATGTGCCGGCCCCGGCGCGAACCAATACCGCCGCGCCGGCCCTGCCGGTGCCCGACATCGACGCAGCGCCCACGGCCACGGCGCAAGCCGGGCCCCCTGCCGAAACGGCCCGCCCAGCCGCCCTCGCGCAGCCGGTTCGGCCGGATTCGCCCGCCCCGCCGCGTCTCGACACGACACCTCCGCCGCCGAGCGACAGCGCCCTGGCGCCCGACCGCACGCCCCGCCCCGCCGCGCGCCCCCCCGCGCCGGCCCAATCCAGACCTGCGCAGCCGGCCCAGGCCGCCGCCGAAACCGGCAGCGGCGAAACCGCTGGCCCGGCCGCCACGCAGGTCAGCCAGGGGCCGGACCGCGCCACGAGCCGCCGCCTGATGGCGCAATGGGGCAGCGGTGTGCACAGGGCCATCGAGCGCCGCAAATCCTATCCGCGCGGCACGCGGGCCAGCGGAACCGTCCGCGTCCGCCTGACCCTGACAGGCGCCGGGCGGTTGACGGCTCTGGGCGTGGCCAGCAGTTCCGGTGACGCGAATCTGGACAACGCCGCCCTTGATGCCGTCCGCGCGGCACGCTACCCGAGCGCTCCCGATGCACTGGGCACCGGGCCGCACAGCTTCACCGTGCCCCTGTCGTATCAGCCCTGATCCGGGAGGCCTTTCGCGGCCCCCCGGCGGACCCTATAGTGCCGGCGAACGGGCAGCGGACAAGACAGTCATGACCAACGGGGCGGACAGGGCGACAGACTTCGATATCGTGCTTGTTGCACAGCGCGGCCGCCTGCAATACGAGGCGCTGCTGCTGGTCGCGTCCCTCAGGGCGATGGCGCCGGATTTCCCGGGCAAGGTCTACGTGGCCGAGCCCCAACCCGGCCCGCTCTGGCCCAACGATCCGACCATGACCGGCGATGTACGCACCGCGCTCACGGAGAAGGGCGCCACGCTCCTGCCCTTCGAGAACACCGCCTTCGGCCACGCCTACCCCCACGGCAACAAGATCGAGGCCCTTTGCGCCATGCCCGGGGGGCGGCCCTTTCTGTTTCTTGACAGTGACACGCTGATCACCGGCGACCTGTCGCGGCTGGCGCCGGACTTCGACCGCCCCGCTGCCTCCATGCGCCGCACGGGCACCTGGCCCGAGCAAGAGCTCTACTGGCCCGGGTACACGGCCACCTGGAAATCCCTTTACGACAAGTTCGGGTTGGAGGGCTTCGCGGACACCCTGGATACCGACCAGCCCGACGAATACTGGCAACGCTACCTCTACTTCAACGCCGGATGGGTGATCGGCCCGGACGCCCCGGCCTTCGGCACCCGCTGGCGCGACTGGGCCGTCGATATCCGCGATGCCCCGCCCGACGAACTGGTGCTGCAATCGCTCGACCCCTGGCTGGACCAGGTGGCGCTGCCGCTGGTGATCCACAGTTTCGGCGGCGGCCGGCCCGGCCCGGACCTCGATGGTCTGGACGGAGATCTGACCTGCCACTACCGCCTGCTGCCGCTGCTTTATGCCCGGGAAAGCGACCACGTGGTGCAGGTGCTGGAACAGGTCAGCGCCCCCAACAAGGTAAAGAAACTGCTCAAGCAACACGACCCGTTCAAGCGGATGATCTACCAGGGCCGGGGCCAGAAGGTACGCGCGCTCTTCGACAGGACAACCTGCCGAAACCGGAACGCAAACTGCGCAACCGCATCAAGAAGGAAGGCTTCTGGATGCGCTGACCCCGACCCGCGCAAGGGGGGCCAGCCCCCCGCCGCGCGTTCCGCGCGCCTCCCCCCGCGGTATTTTCGCCCCAAAGAAGCATTAGGACGGCGTTAACCTTAACGCGCCATAACCACACGGCGGCACAGGCTGCGGAGCCAATGGCCGCACCCGAAGAAGCCCCTCGTCCAAGGCGCCTGGCGACCCTCTGGGCGAGGGCACGGTGCTTGCTTGGGTCAAGAATACCGCGGGGGAGTCGGCCCATGGCCGACGGGGGCAGAGCCCCCGGTGCGCGCCCCGCAGGCGCCTCGTTCGGTCCAGCGTATCACGTGTCCACCCGGCAGAATGAAAGCGCGCGGACGCACTTCTCTCGGCAACCGCCCGACCCGGAACGGATGGCCTGCATCCCGACCTCTGGCGGAACATGTGTCCTCTTTGTCCGGCGGCACGTTGAGCCTGCCGGAAAACCGGCCTAGGGTTCGGCCAAATCTCTCAATGGAGGATCCGAGGAATGACCGACCAACCCACCTATGGTTTCGACACGCTGCAGGTTCATGCCGGGGCGCGTCCCGATCCGGCCACGGGCGCGCGGCAGGTGCCGATCTACCAGACCACCGCCTACGTGTTCCGCGATGCCGATCACGCCGCGGCGCTGTTCAACCTTCAGGAGGTCGGCTACATCTACTCGCGGCTGACCAACCCCACCGTCGCCGCCCTGCAGGAACGCATGGCCGCGCTTGAAGGCGGCGCCGGGGCGGTTTGCTGTTCCTCGGGCCACGCGGCACAGATCCTCGCGCTTTTCCCGCTCATGGGGCCGGGCAAGAACGTGGTCGCCTCGACCCGTCTTTACGGCGGAACGGTCACGCAGTTCAGCCAGACCATCAAGCGCTTCGGCTGGTCGGCCAAGTTCGTCGACTTCGACGACGAGGAAGCCGTCAGGGCGGCCATCGACGAGGACACCCGTGCCATCTTTGGCGAGGCCATCGCCAACCCCGGCGGCTACATCATGGACGTCCGCGCCATCGCCGACATTGCCGATGATGCCGGCATTCCGCTGATCATCGACAACACCAGCGCCACGCCCTACCTGTGCCGCCCGATCGAGCACGGCGCCACGCTGGTCGTCCACTCCACCACGAAGTTCCTGACCGGCAATGGCACGGTCACCGGCGGGGCGATCATCGACTCGGGGCGTTTCGACTGGACCGCCTCCGACAAGTTTCCCTCGCTCAGCGACCCGGAACCGGCCTACCACGGGCTCAAGTTCGCCGAGACCTTCGGTCCGCTGGCCTTCACTTTCCACGGCATTGCCGTGGGCCTTCGCGACCTTGGCATGACCTTGAACCCGCAGGCCGCCCATTACACGCTTATGGGGATCGAGACGCTCTCGCTGCGCATGGAGCGTCATGTCGCCAACGCCGAGAAGATCGCGGCCTGGCTGGAACAGGACGACCGGATCGAGGCGGTGACTTTCGCCGGCCTGCCAAGCTCGCCTTATCACCACCGTGTCGCCAAGGTGTGCCCCAAGGGCGCGGGGGCGCTTTTCACCGTGGCGGTCAAGGGCGGCTATGATGCCTGCGTCAAGCTGGTGGAATCCGTCGAGATCTTCAGCCACGTGGCAAACCTTGGCGACACGCGGTCGTTGATTATCCACTCGGCTTCGACCACGCACCGGCAACTTACCCCCGAGCAGCAAGAGGCCGCGGGGGCCGGCCCGAACGTGGTGCGCTTCTCGATCGGGATCGAGGACGCCGACGACCTGATCGCCGACCTGGACCAGGCGCTCGACAAGGCCACGGCCTGAGCCGAGGGACGGCGGGGCCGAAGGCGCCCCGCCACGCCATGTACTACCAGGCCGCCGGGATGGCGTAGGTCACCACGACGCTGGCCGACAGGGTGATCTCGCCCGGGGCCAGCGGCACATCGGCCCGGGCGCCGGCGGGACTGGCCTCCATCATCATGGCGCCGCCCCGCAGCGGGCTGTAGCCGCCGGTTCCCTGTTCGTTCAGCCGCAGCATGTCGCCCAGCGGCACGTCACCCGCCTCGGCATAGAGCGCGGCGCGGCGGCGAGCGTCGTCCACCGCCCTTTGGCGGGCTACGTCCTCGTGCGCCTGCGGGTCCTGCAAGCCGAAGCTGACACCGGAAAGGGTATTGGCGCCCTCGTTCACCGCCGCGGTGATCAGCCCGCCCAGACTGTCCAGGTCATCCACGGTCACGGCGACGGAATTCACCGCGGCGTAGCCTGTGATATTTGGCGCGCCCGAGAGCAGTTCCTGGCCACGGATCGGGCTCAGGCGCAGCGCACCGGTCTGGATGTCGGCGCGCGGCACACCCTCGGCGGTCAGTATGTCGAGGATGCCCCGGATCGCCAGGCTCGCCTCGTCCAGCGCCGCGCCGGTGGTCTTGGCCTCTGCGCGCACGGCCAGACGGACCGTGGCCATGTCGGGGGGCACGGTGACTTCGCCGTGTCCGTTGACGGTTATCGTGCGCGCGCTTTCCTGCGCCTGGACGAGGCTGCCGAAAAGGGCGATGGAAAGCGCCAGCAGCGCTAGGCGGATGATACGGGGCATGGTCGGGGTCTTTCTCCTATCAGGTCGACGGCAGGGATTCCCCGACCATCATGGCGCGAATCCGCCAGTGCGCGCGCGCCTTTTCTGCCCGGGCGCTTGGCCTTGGCGGAACCTTGCTGTAGCGTCCCGCGCAAATGCGGCGGGGCATTTTGCCCTGACCCCCCGGAATGGTAGTCGGCTGACATGAAACCGAACTTCGCCCTGTCCTTGTCCTTCGAAGGGTTGCGCCTGATGCATCGCACGGGCGGCGGCTGGGCCTTGGTCGGCGAGGTTGCGCTGGACGACGCCGACCTGAACGGCGCGCTGGCGCGACTGCGCGCGGCGGCCCTGCGGCTCGAACCGAACGGCATGGCCACGAAGCTGCTGCTTCCCGATGCCCAGATACGCTACCTGGCGCTGGACGGCACCGGCACGGAGGAGGAGGACGTCCGCGCCGCACTGGACGGGGCCACGCCCTATGCACTGGCGGACCTCGTCTACGATTATTCCAAGGGTGGCGGTCGGACCTATGTCGCCGCCGTGGCCCGTGAAACCCTGAAAGAGGCCGAGGCCTTTGCCTCGGAACACGGGTTCAACCCGGTCAGTTTCGTCGCCGTCCCCGATCCTTTTGCCTTCGTCGGGGAGCCCTACTTCGGCCCCGCCAGCTCGGTCGGGGATCAAGACGTCACCCGCGACGACGAGCCCGTGGTGGTGATCGGACGCGCCGCGGTCGACCCCAAAGCGATCGAGACCGAGACAAGGCCGCCCCGAGCGTCCAGCGGCTCCGCACCCGAAACCGAAGAGCCCGCCGAGGTCGCGCAAGGCCCCTTTGACGAGATCGAATCGTCGCCCGCCGAGACATCCGAAGACGCCCCAGTGCCGGACCCCGCGCCCGCGCCGGCAGAGGAGGAAACCGACAGCCCGTCCCCGCGCGCCGAGGCAGGTGGCCCGGACCCGGCAGAGGCGGAGGAGGCACCGCTCTTTTTCGGCACGCGCCGCGCAGCCGCCGCGACGGATCCAGACCCCGGCACGGCCGTACCGCCGACGCCCCCGGCGCCGCCCGCAGGACCGGAACGGGGAACCGTGGCAGGGGACGACTCCGGGGAGGAGCCCAGGTTCTTCTTCGGAACGCGGCGCGGCGCGGCGCCACTCGTGGCCAGCCGCGAGACCGAGGACGCCGCCGCCCCGCCGTTGAGTTTCAACCCCGGAGAAGACACGGCCCCGGTCAACGTCCCCGACGACGGCCTTGCCGCCATGCCGTCGGAGGAGCCCGCAACCGGCCCCGCATTGAAGGCTGACCGACCCGGCACGGTCCCGCGTGAGACAGCCCCGGCGCTGGCCGCCTCGCTCACAGCCACACCCGATCCGACCCCGGCCGCCGAGCCCGACGCCCCTGCCGGGGGCGGCGACCGCGCCCAGGGCCTGTTTCGCAGTCGCCGCAAGGCGCGCGAGCCGCAGGCCGGGGCCTTCGCGCCCGAAGCCCCCATGGACGAAAGCGAGCGCCTGACGGTCTTCGGGGCGCGCAAATCTTCGCCCAAGGTCGGGGGCAAGCCGCGCTTCCTCGGCCTGATCCTGACGGCGCTGCTGATCCTGCTGCTGCTGGCCGTGGCCGCACTGGCCGCGCTCAACGACGAGACGATCTCGCGCTGGCTCGGCTTGGACGAGGCGCCGGTCCAGACCGCCGCCGCCCCGCCTGCACGGCCCGCGATGGAAACCGGTGAACCGCGGGCCCCGGTCTCGGGCAGCGCCGTGCCCGAGACACCGCAGCCCGAAGGGCCCGCCCCGGTCCCGTCCCTGCCGGAAAGGCCGGACCCCGGCGCACCCGCCTCGGACCAACCCGAGGTGCAGACGGGCACACCCGCTGCCCCGGACGACGCTGCGCCCGAAGACGAGTCCCCCGCGCAGCCCCAGCCGGAGCGCTTCGAGGCGGCACAAGCGTCGGACCCGGCGCCGCGTGCCACACCCCCCGGCACCGTCTTGTCCCCTGCCGAAGCGCAGCGGATCTATGCCGCCACCGGCGTCTGGCAACGGGCGCCGCGCATCCCCGACAGCCCGCGCGGCCAGGCGTTCGAGGAGATCCCCGTCTCGGACGGCTTCGCCACCCCCGACCGGCGTCCGCCGAACGGCCTGCCAAGGGGCACGGCGCAGGACGCGGTAATCGCGCGGCCGCCGAACCCGCCAGCCCCGGACACCGAGTTCGAATTCGGCCCGGACGGCTTTGTCGTCGCAACGTCGGAAGGGGCGCTGACCCCGGACGGCATCCTCGTTTACGCGGGCGCGCCCGCACTATCGCCGCCCCCACGTCCTGGAACCGAGCCGCCCGAACGGACCGTCCTCGAGCAATTGGCGGCGGTGATCCCCGACGAGGCTCCCGCGCGGGCCGACCCCGAAGCCGGCGTTATGGTCATCGCCGCCCAGCCGCTTCTGACCCCGCCGGTACGGCCTGGCACGCCACCCCCCGCGGCAGAGCAGGAAACGGAGGCTGCAGAGGGCCCGGCAGAGGACGGCCTGAACGTCATCCCGACCGCCCCGCCGCTGATCCCACCCGCGCGGCCCGACCGCGTCACCGCCGCGGCGGACACCCCGGGGCCGAGTGGTTTGATCGCCGAAGATGCCCCGACCCTGCGCCCGCGCCCTCGGCCGGACGGCTTGGCGCCGCCAGCGCAGGAGGACGACGGCACGGCTGACGAGGACGAGGCCAGCCTGACCCTCGACACCGAGATTGCCGCAGCCGTCCAGCAAGCCGCGGCGCGGCCCGATCCATTTGCGGATGCCACCGAACAGGCGCCGCTGGCCAGCCTGCGCCCCGGAACGCGGCCAGGAAATTTCGACCGCATCGTCGCCAGCGCCCGGCCGGCCCCGGCGGTGGCGCAGCCGGCCCGGCCCAGCGGGCCGACCACCGCCAGCGTCGCCCGCGCGGCGACCGATGAAGGGGCGATCAACCTGCGCCGGGTGAATCTGATCGGGGTCTACGGCTCGTCCAGCGACCGCCGGGCGCTGGTCCGGCTGTCGAACGGGCGCTACACCCGCGTCACGGTGGGCGACCGGCTGGATGGCGGGCGCGTTCGGGCCATCGGGGCGGGGTCGCTTGTCTACGACAAGCGGGGGCGCCGCATCTCGCTCGAGGTGGGCGGCTGACCGCTTGCAAATTCCGCCGGGCCATTCAAGGCTGTCTGCATGCTTGAAACCCTTCTGCTCGCCACGATCCTGCTGGGCGCCGCGGTCTTGGCCGTGCCCCTGGCCGCGCGGCTGGGACTGGGTTCGGTGCTGGGCTACCTGCTTACGGGCGTCGCCGTGGCCCCGATCCTGGGCGCCGAGGCGCAGGAGCTTCAGCACATCGCGGAGTTCGGCGTCGTCATGATGCTCTTCCTGATCGGGCTGGAACTGGAGCCGCGCGCGCTCTGGGCCATGCGGGACCGGCTGATCGGCATGGGCGGGCTTCAAGTCACGCTGACGACCGGGCTGCTGACCGCGCTGTTCTGGATGACCGGCCTGGCCTGGCAGGCTGCACTCGCCGTGGGTCTGATCTTCGCACTGTCCTCGACCGCCATCGTGCTCCAGACGCTGACCGAGAAAAGGTTGATGCAGACCGCCGGCGGGCGGGCCACCTTCTCGGTGCTGTTGACCCAGGACATCGCCGTGATCCCGATGCTGGCCGCCCTGCCCCTGCTGGCCATCCAACAGCCCGTGACCTTCGCGCCCGACGGCTCGATGGCACGCGCGGACGCCCCGGGCGGCGACCCGCACGGCGGCTCCATGTCCCTGGTCCAGGGGCTGCCGGCCTGGGGCGTCACCCTGGTGACCATCGCCGCGGTGGCGGCGGTGATCCTGGCAGGCATCTACCTCACGCGGCCACTCTTCCGCTACATCCACCAGGCCCGCCTGCGCGAGATGTACACGGCTCTGGCCCTGCTCATCGTCGTGTCCATCGCCACGCTGATGGGGCTGGTGGGCCTTTCGGCGGCGCTGGGCACCTTCCTTGCCGGCGTGGTGCTGGCCAACTCGGAATTCCGGCACGAACTGGAAAGCGACCTGGAACCTTTCAAGGGGCTGCTGCTGGGGCTGTTCTTCATCACCGTGGGCGCGGGGATCGACTTTGGCACCCTGGCCGGGGCCCCGCTGCGTATCCTCGGGCTGACGGCGGCGGTCATCGGGATCAAGCTGCTGGTCCTTTTCGTGCTGGCGCTGGGCTTCGGCCTGCGCGGCCGCGACCGCTGGCTTTTCACACTGGGGCTGGCGCAGGCGGGGGAATTCGGCTTCGTGCTGTTGTCCTTCTCACTGCAACAGGGGGTTCTCGGGCAGACCCTGGGGGCCGAGCTGCTTCTGGTGGTGGCCCTGTCCATGCTGGCCACGCCCCTTCTCTTCATTCTCTACGAGGGCATGGCCCGGCGCGCGGCCGCGGCCCACGACCATCCAGATCCCGAAGCCGACGAGATCGACGAAACCGGCCTGGTCATCATTGCCGGGATCGGGCGCTTCGGACAGGTGGTCAACCGCCTGATCCAGAGCGTGGGATATTCGACCGTCGTGCTGGACGGGAACCTGTCGACCGTGCAGACCATGCGGCACTTCGGCTTCAAGGGCTTCTTTGGAGACCCGACCCGCCCCGACATCCTGCATTCGGCGGGGCTGGACGCGGCCAAGGTGCTGGTCGTGGCACTCGATGACAAGGCAGCCTCGGTGCAGCTCGTCTCCTACGCGCGGCGCCACCGCCCCGACATTCACATCGTGGCCCGGGCCCGCGACCGGGTGCATGTCTACGAGCTTTACGCCGCAGGGGCCGACGACATCGTGCGCGAGCTGTTCGACAGTTCCCTGCGGGCGGGGCGCTACGTGCTTGAAAACCTCGGCCTGACCGACCATGAGGCCGCCGAGGCCGAAATGACCTTCTCGCGCCACGACAGGCGCCTGCTGCGCGACCTTGCGCGGCTTTGGGATCCCGAGGTGCCGATCTCGCAGAACGACGCCTATGTCGCCCGGGCCCGCGGCGCCGACCGCGAACTCGAAATCCAGCTGGCCGAGAGCCTTGACCAGGCGGAACGGATGCGGTCACGCGCCGGGGGCCGCGCCCCCCCGCAAAGACCCGGAGACGGGTCGCGGGACACCTAGGAGACCCGCCGGTATTTTCGCGACGCACCTAGCGGCAGCGCAGGCTATCGGGACCGGTATAGGCGCCCATGTCACGGCTTATCAGCTTGCCCGCCTCAAGCCGGGTGGCCTGGGCACGGGACCAGTCGGCATTGGCCGTGATGATCTCGGGACCATTGCCGCAATCGAAAACACCGCCCTCGATGACAGGCGCGCCGTAGCGGTGGTTGGTATGGCCGGTCGCGGCGGCCTCTTCGGTGATCTGCCACACCCCGTCGGTCCGGTGGACTTCGACGATGCGCAGGACCTTGGCCAGGTGGGGTCGATCGACATAAGCCACCTCGGCCCGGCCATCACCGTCGAGGTCGGCAATGCCAGCAACCGCCAGCCAGCGATGGCGCTGGCCGATGGGGGCGCTCGCGGCGACCGGGACGACCCGCCCCCCGAGATGATCGAAGACCTGGATGCGGGCCCCCGACTGAAACCCGCTCAGGACCGCGACAACCTCGGGCGTTCCGTCCCCGTCGAGATCGGCAAGACGCGGCACAGTGTCCTCGAAAACCGCGTTCGTCCAGGCGAACCCGTGGCTCTCAAGCTGCGTCTCGATGATCAGGCGCGCGTATTCGCCACCATCGACAGCGCCATGCGCATAGGCCGATGTCGGTTCCGCGTATCGGGCGCCGGTGATTTCGGCCGCGGCAGGACCGGCCAGTACGGCCCCGACAAGCGCCGCTCGGATCAAATCTGCTTTTCGGGCATCTGCACCACCAGCCCGTCCAGCGCGTCGCTGACCTTGAGTTGGCAGGTCAGGCGCGACCGTTCCGGGTCAGGCTCGTAGGCGAAGTCGAGCATGTCCTCTTCCATCGGGTCCTTCGCGGGCAGCTTCTCGACCCAGTCGGGCGACACGTAGACATGACAGGTGGAACAGGCGCAGGCCCCGCCGCAATCGGCCTCGATGCCCGGAATGCCGTTGTCGCGCGCGCCTTCCATCACGGTCAGCCCGTTGGCCACGTCGACGACATGTTCCTTGCCGCCGTGTTCGATGTAGGTGATCTTCGCCATGCTGTGCCCTTTGTTTGTGGTGCTTCAATCGGAACCTAGGTCCTGGCAGAGGTCTTCGCCAGCCCATTCGCCGCGAAAAGTGACGCGCAAACGACACCTCCCGGGGTGCGGGGGCATCCGGACACGGCGCAGCTTGGCGCGGGCCCTGCGGCGGCCTAGTGTGACGCCTCAAACGGGGCCACGCCCCACCAAGACGAGCCCTGCATGATCCTCAGACCGCCCCCCTACGTGCTTTGCCTGCTGTGCATGAGCCTGTTCGCCTGTACCGCTCCCGGCGGGCATACGCCGGGGCCGCTGGCAGCACCGCCGGTAATCGCGCCAGAGCGGGACGCCTGCCTGGCACGGGTGACGACCCCGGCAATCTTCGAGACCGTGACCGACCAGGTCATGGTCCAGCCCCCCGCGCTGGACAGCGACGGCACCCTGCGCGAGCCGGCGGTCTACCGCACGGTCACTCGCCAGCGCATTGTCCGCGAACGCCGGGCGGTCGAGTTCGAGACCCCCTGCCCCGGGGTGATGACCCCGGCGTTCATCGCCTCGGTGCAGCGGGCGCTCAAGGCGCGAGGGTATTACCGGGGGGCAGTCACCGGCACGCTCGATGCCCGCACCGGGCGCGCGATCCAGCGCTACCAGCGCGACCGAGGCGACGTAGACACCACGACCCTTAGCCTGCGCAGCGCAAGGGACCTTGGACTGGTGGCCGTGCCGCGCGCGCCTGCCGAATAGGCGCCGCACCCGCGATTCCCGCAATGGAACGTCCCGGGTGTCGTGCAGGCACTCAAAGCTGACCGGGCCAAAGGGCGCCTTCAAAAGAATTGGGGCGCCCGACCGGGCGCCCCTCGCATTCGACAAGACAGCGTATCGTTCACTCCAGAGACAGCGCCACGAAGCGCGGCTCACCGCCCCGGCGGATCAGCATCAGGATGGACTTGCGGCCGGCATCGCGGGCCTCTTCAACGCGGGTCTGGAAATCTTCGACCGAGGTGACACCGGACTGGTTGGCCTCGGTAATCACGTCACCGGCCAGAAGCCCCTTGGAGGCGGCTTCGCTCTCGGGGTCGATCTCCATGATGACGAGGCCTTCATCCGGTGCCACACCCAGTTCGCTTGCCATATCCTCGGTGATTTCGGACAGGGTCATGCCCAGCATCGAGGTGGTGGCGGGTTCCGTCGGATCGGGTTGCGCGTCCTGCGGGAAGGCCGCGGCCTGCGCCGTCTCGCGGCGACCCAGCTTGACCGTCAACTGGCGCATCTCACCGTCGCGCAGCACCGCCACGGGCACGTTCTTGCCCACGGGGCTGTTGCCCACCACGCTGACCAGTTCGCGGGTATCGGCCACGTCGACCCCGTCAAAGGTCAAGATGATGTCGCCGGGCTCGACTCCGGCGGTGCGCGCCGGGCCTTCGGGCACGTCGGTGACCATCGCGCCTTGCGGCTCGTCCAGCCCGTCGATTGCGCCGATCATGTCCGGTGTCACGTCCTGGATTCGCACGCCCAGCCAGCCACGGCGCGTCTCGCCGTATTCCTTGAGCTGGTCCACGACGTTGGTGACCACGGCCGCGGACATGGCGAACCCGATCCCGATCGAGCCCCCGTTCGGCGACAGGATCGCGGTGTTCACGCCGATGACATCGCCGTTCATGTCGAACAGTGGCCCACCGGAATTGCCACGATTGATGGCCGCGTCGGTCTGGATGTAATCGTCATAGGTGCCAGCCAGTTCGCGGTTGCGCGCCGAAACGATCCCCGCGCTGACGGAAAAGCCCTGGCCCAGTGGATTGCCCATGGCCATGACCCAATCGCCCACCTCGGCCGTCTCGCCGTCGCTGTCGCCGAAATCCACGAATGGTAGCGGGCGGTCGGCTTCTACCTTGAGAAGGGCGATATCCGTGTTGGGGTCGGTGCCCACAAGCGTGGCCTCGAGCATCTCCTCGCCGCCTGGGAAAAACTCGATCATGATCTCGTCGGCCCCTTCGATCACGTGGTTGTTGGTCACGATGAAGCCATCCTCGGAGATCACGAAGCCCGAGCCCAGCGCCGAAGACCGGCGCGGCTGGCCATCGTTGAACTCGTTGAAGAAATCCTCGAAGGGCGAGCCTTCGGGAACGATGCCCTGCGGCCCGGTATTGCCCGCCACCGTCGTGGCCGTGGTGATGTTCACCACCGCCGGGCTGACCTGCTCGGCCAGGTCGGCGAAGGTCTCGGGGCGATCCTGTGCCGCCAGCGGGCTGACCTGCGACAGCACCAGGGCCACGCCCAGAAGAAGTGCCAGGAGCGCGGCCTGGACGGTGCTGGCCTTGGACTGTTGATCGGACCGTGCGATTGCGATTGCTCTGGAGGTCTTCACGTCGACATCTCCTTTCCTGTTCCCGTGACGCGGCCGATCCCCGGCCACCTTGCATCCGAATGTAGGTCATGCCCGGGGCAGCGCAACGCCAAACCCGGGCCGGTCATGTCTTTGTGAGGGGCTGAGGCCCTTGCCTAATGCGAAAGGGGCGGCCCGTGGACCGCCCCTTTCTCGATGTCTTTCAACCGGCCTACTGCCGCGATGCCGCCGGGGCCCCGCTGGGCGAGCGCAGGTAGTCGAAGAACTCGTGGTCGGGACTGAGCACCAGCCGCGTGTTGTCCTCCTGCATGGCCTTCCGGTAAGCCTCGAGAGAGCGGTAGAACTGGAAGAACTCCTGGTCCTGCCCGAAGGCCTCGGCGAAGATGTTGTTCCGGCGCGCGTCCGCCTCACCCTGGATGATGCGGGCTTCGCGTTCGGCGTCCGAGACAAGCTCGACCACGGTCCGGTCGGCCTGGGCCCGGATGCGCTGGGCGGCCTCGCGGCCTCTCGCGCGTTCGTCCTCGGCCTCGCGTTCACGCTCCGACACCATGCGGCGGAAGGTTTCGGCCAGGTTCTCGGTCGGCAGGTCGGTCCGCTTGAGCCGCACGTCAACGACGGTCAGGCCCAGCTCACTCGCGTCATCCACAGCACCCGACCGGATGCGCTCCATGAGCGCCTGGCGGTCGGCCGAGAGGATCTCGTCCGAGCGAACCGAGCCAAGAACCTCGCGAGTGGTCGCCCGCAGGATCTGTTCGATCCGGCTGTCAGCCACCGCGATGGCCTGGTCGCCGCCGGCGCCAGTCGCCTCGCGGAAACGGTTGACATCCTCGATACGGTAGCGCGCAAAGGCGTCCACGATCAGGCGGCGGTCATCGGCGGGGATGACCTCTTGCTGTGCCATGTCGATCGAGACGATCCGGTCATCGTAGGTGACCACCTGGTCCAGGAACGGCAACCGGAAAGCGAGACCCGGCTCGGTCTTGACCTGCACGACCCGTCCGAAGCGCAGCACCAGGGCCTTTTCGCGCTCATCCACGATGAAGATCGAGCTGAGCACGCCCACGAAGATGATCAGCAGGATCGGCAAGAGATAAACAAGTTTGCGCATCAGTTCGACCCTCCGGTGGTCTGGTCGGTGGGTTGGCGACGCAACTGGTCAAGCGGCAGATAGGGCACCACACCACTGTTGCCCTGACCGTTGTCGTCCAGAAGGATCATGTCGGAGCGACCGAAAACTTCCTCCACCATCTCGAGATAGAGGCGTTCGCGGGTCACGTCTGGCGCCTGCTGGTATTCTTCCAGCACGCTGACGAAGCGGGCCGCCTCACCCTGGGCCTCGTTGACGACGCGGGCGCGATAGCCTTCGGCGTTTTCAAGGATCTGGGCGGCATTACCACGGGCCTCCGCGGTGACGCGGTTGGCGTAAGCGTCGGCCTGGTTCTGCAACTGGATGCGTTCCTGCTCGGCGTCTTGCACGTCGCGATAGGCAGCCAGGGGCGACGTGTCCACGGTTTCCCCGTCCACGTTGATGACGTCCACCCGAGTCGCCGGCGGGTCGGCCTGATCGAGGTTGATCCGGATGATGTTCACCCCGCTGTTGTAGCTGTCCAGCGTGGATTGAACGGCCTCTTGCAGCCGATCCCGCAACACCGCGCGTTCACGGTTGATGTTGGCCAGCTGCGACTGGGCGATGATCTCGCGCATCGAGGATTCCGCCACGGCCGCGATGGTCTCGGGCGGGTCCTGCAGGTTGAACAGGTAGCGGTCGGGCGAGGTGATGTTCCAGACCACCTGGAACGCGATCTCGACGATGTTCTCGTCGCCGGTCAGCATCAGGCCGGTATCGCCGTCCAGCGTCCGCTGCAGGTTCCGCCCGGAGGTAAGATCGCTCGGCACTTCGTCTTCGCCGATCTCGATCACCTGCTCGCGCGTCACCTGCACGACCTGCGCCGTGACCAGCGGCCAGGGCGCGAAGTTCAGGCCGGGCTGGCCGATGCAGGGCTCGATGCACTCGCCAAGGAAAAGCTCGACCGATTTTTCCTCGGGCCGAACGGTGTAAAAGCTCGTGGCGACCCAGGCCACGACGGCCAACAGAACGCCCAGCCCGATCATTCCGCGCGAGATCTGCGGCCCGTCGCCGCCTCCGCCACCATTGGGGCGATTGCCCCCGTTTCCGCCGCCCATCAGGACACGCAGCTGGTCGCGGGTCTTGTTCACGATCTCGTCGAATTCGGGCATCTGCGGTTCCTGGCCGGGCCTGCGCTCGCCCCCGCCGTTGTTGCGGTCGCGGTCGTCTCCGCCGCCGCCACTACCGCCGCCCCCCCAGGGGCCCTGGTTGTTTCCAGCCATCCGGTTAACATTTCCCTTGTTGCTACCGCCCCGTTACGAGGCGCATTTCATTGCTGCATATGTGGGCCTTGGCCCCGGCTTTTCAAGCCGTTCGCACGGGTGCGCGCATGGTCACCAGTTCCTCGGAAATCGTCGGATGCACGGCCACGGTTCGATCGAAATCCTCTTTCGTGGCGCCCATCTTGACGGCAATGCCCGCCAGTTGAATCATCTCGCCCGCATTGGGGCTGACGATGTGGCAACCCAGAACCCGGCGCGTCTCGGCACAGACCACCAGTTTCATCAGAACCCGGTCGGGCCGCCCGGCAAAGGCTGTCTGCATCGGCTTGAACGAGGTGCAATAGACCTCGATCGGCCCGGCGTCGCGGGCCTCTTCCTCGGACAGGCCCACGGTGCCCATCTCGGGCTGGGTGAAGATGGCCGAGGGAATGAGCGCATGGTCCACCGGGGTCGGCTGGCCCTTGAAAACCGTGTCCACAAAGGCCATCCCCTCGCGGATCGCCACCGGGGTCAGCTGCACGCGGTCGGTCACGTCGCCGATGGCGTGAATCGATGGGACCCGCGTCTGCGAATAGGCATCCACGATCACCTCGCCGCGGCGGCCCAGTTCGACCCCGGCCTGTTCCAGCCCGAGGCCGTCGGTGTTGGGCGTGCGGCCCGTGGCGAACATGACCTTGTCGAAGACCCGCTCGGTTCCATTGGTGGCCTTGACCCGCACCCCCGCGCCCTCGGGCGTCATCCCGATCACGTTGGTGCCAAGGTGCAGATCGATGCCGCGCTGCTGCATTTCTTCGGCGACCAACCCGCGCGCCTCCCCGTCGAAGCCGCGCAGGATCTGCGCACCACGGTAGAACTGCGTGACCTCGACGCCAAGCCCGTGCAGGATGCAGGCGAACTCGCAGGCGATGTAGCCGCCGCCGACGATCAGGATGCTTGCGGGCAGCGCGTCCAGCTTGAAAATGTCGTTCGAGGTGATCCCCAGCTCGGCATTCTCCATCTCGGGCAGGGCGGGTCGGCCACCGGTCGCCACGAGGATGTGCTTGGCCGAGACCGTGGTATCATTCACGGCGACCTCGTGCGGCCCCGTGACGCGGGCCCTGCCGTCGTGAACCGTCACCTCCGAGCCGTCCAGAAGCCGCCGATAGACACCTTCCAGGCGCTCCAGCTCCGTATCCAGTTGGCCGCGGAAGCGTTGCCAATCGAAGGTGCCCTCGGCAATGTCCCAACCATAGGCGCGGGCATCGGTGACCATCTCGCGGTATTCGCTGGCAAAGACCATCAGCTTCTTGGGTACGCAGCCGCGGATCACGCAGGTGCCGCCCATGCGGTATTCCTCGGCCAGCGCGACCCGGGCGCCCGTCTGCGCGGCCATGCGTGCCGCACGCACCCCGCCGGACCCGCCGCCAATCACGAAGAGATCATAGTCGAAATCGCTCATCAGACCCTCTTGTCCTTCAACGCGGACGGTAGAACACAGCGCTCCGCAAATGGCCAGTGCGCGGCGGGCGCGTCATCGTGTCAGGCGAACTCCGATCCGGCAGCCTGCACCCGGCGCGATGTCCCGGCAAGACCGGGCACCGGCAAACCTGTGCCGACGCTGCCCGCACGTTCCCGTCAGTCCCCGATGTCCGTGAAAAGGTTCTCCGTCTCGATGAACTCGTGACGGGCTTCGGTG
>Ga0209938_1000625_pt1 | contig 19257 bp, 19 predicted proteins | sample SalPonR2_C_D1_MG_FD_185708 | JGI IMG/M metagenome (GOLD analysis project Ga0209938, IMG submission 185708) | Salt pond soil microbial communities from South San Francisco under conditions of wetland restoration - Salt Pond MetaG R2_C_D1_MG... ... | reverse complement strand
CGCGGGCTCCGCGGAACTCGAACCCCTCGTTCGACCAACCGGGCGGCGGGCGGAACGATTCGCCCGGCCGATGCCCGCCCTTGCGCAGCTGGTCGTATGCTTCCCGCTTTTCCGGGTCGCGCAGAACTTCGTAGGCTTCGCCGAGCTCCTTGAAACGTTCCTCGGCATCCGGTTCGTCGGAAACGTCCGGATGATACTTGCGCGCCAGTCGTCGATACGCCTTCTTGATCGCTTCGGCATCGGCGTCCGGGTCAACGCCCATCGTCGAGTAGTAGTCCTTGAATTCCATGCCTTACCTCGCCGTCGTACGTGCTTTCGAATGGGGGCGGTCAGGCCCGGTTTCCAAGCTGTCGGCCAATCCGTTCACGACGCGTCCGGCGCGCGGCGGCGCAACCGTTCCCAATAGGCGAGACGACGCTGGATATCGCGTTCGAACCCGCGCTCGACCGGCGCGTAGTACCGCTCCCGCTGCATTGCGTCCGGAAAACCGCTCTGACCGGCGAAGCCTTCGGCCGTATCGTGATCGTAGGCATAGCCCTTGCCGTAGCCCATGTTCTTCATCAGCGCCGTCGGCGCGTTGAGAAAATGCGCCGGCGGCGGCAGTCCACCGTACCGCCGTGCAGAGTGCGTTGCTCGACCCAGCGCACGGTACAGCGAATTCGACTTCGGTGCGGTGGCCAGGTAGACCACGGCCTGGGCGATGGCCAGTTCGCCTTCGGGCGAGCCGAGCTGATCGAAGGCCTCGCGGGCGGCCAGCGCCTGGTTCAGCGCCTGCGGATCGGCCAGTCCGATATCTTCGGATGCGAATCGGACCAGGCGACGGGTGACGTAGCGTGGATCTTCGCCGCCGACGAGGATGCGCGCCAGCCAGTACAAACCGGCATCGACGTCGGAAGCGCGCAGCGACTTGTGCAGCGCAGAGATCAGGTTGTAGTGCGCGTCCCGGTCCTTGTCGTGCGCCGCCGCTCTGCGCTGGACCAGCCGAAGCAGCGCGTCGCGTTGCAGCGGCGGCTCGGGGTCGGCCAGTTCGACCACGGTCTCGATCAGGTTGATCAGGTATCGACCGTCGCCGTCGGCCAGCTCCAGCAACACCTCCCGCGCGTCCTCGGCCAGCGGCAGCGTGTGGCCGAGATGCCGCTCCGCCCTGGCCAGCAGCGTGGCAAGCGCCTTGCGGTCGAGCCGCTCCAGGACCAGGACCTTCAAGCGCGACAACAGGGCCGCGTTGAGCTCGAACGACGGATTCTCCGTGGTCGCCCCGACCAGCACGATGCTGCCGTCCTCGACCACGGGCAGGAAGCTGTCCTGCTGGGTCCGATTGAACCGGTGAATCTCGTCGACGAACAGCAGCGTGCCCTGCCCTTGCGCGCGCCGCTCGCGGGCCGCGGCGAACACCTTCTTCAACTCGGCCACGCCTGAGAAGATCGCCGAGATCTGCACGAAGTGCAGCCCCCCGACGCCGGCCAGCAGACGGGCCAGCGTGGTCTTTCCGGTGCCCGGCGGGCCCCAGAACACCAACGACTGAACGCGGCTTGCGGCAAGCATCCGCGCCAGCGGCCCGTGCTCGCCGAGCAGGTGGTCCTGGCCGACGACCTCGTCGATGATGACCGGACGCAGCCGGTCGGCCAGCGGTCGGGGCGGATCGGGATCGATGGGATTCGGGGGCGTTTCGGGAGTCCGGCCCACGCGATCACATGGTCTGGGTCGGACGATCCGAATCGAGCATGCCGGCCAGTTCCGACGCGATGCGACTCTGCGCCTGCTCGCCTTCGGTGGTATCGAGGAACTGCACGCCGACGCCGGCGTTCGGCTGAGCGCCGGACTGCGCGGACAACCATGCCACGCGTCCCGGGATTGCCATTCGCTCTTCGTCCATGAGCGTCAGCAGCACGAGCACCTCATCACCGAGACGGAACCGCTTTCGGCTGGGGATGAACAGACCGCCGCCCTGGAGAAACGGCATGTAGCAACGATAGAGTTCCTGCTTGTCGTCGATGCTGCAGGAAAGAATGCCCTTCTGTGCCATGACGGTCCCGCCCGGATTCGATGGGTCCGAGTCTACCCGAATTGTCTCAATCGGCAACCGGCAGCTGACCGGCCAGACTTCGCCAGCGCGCCAGCCATTCCAGCATCAACCAGTCGTGGCGGACCGGGTCGCCGGCCAGCGCGCGGCCTCGCAGGGCGTCGTTCCACAGCGTCTCGAGACGGTCGAAGACGGCCGCGTCGACCGGTCCTGAGGCCGTGCCCAGGCCATCGGCGTGGCCGGTGCGTGCACGCCGGGTCCAGGCGGCGGTCCAGCGCGCCAGCCAGGGCCAGACCTCGGCCGGCGCCTCGACCCACTCGGCCGGCAGGTCGGCGCCGCCGGTACGCGCCTGCAGCAAGCGCCCGAGATGGTCGCGGATCGCCAGGCCGCGTTCCAGCCCCTGGTCGGCAAGCCAGGCATCGGCCGTCCGGGGCGCGCCGTCGGCCAGCGCCAGCGCCAGCGCGCGGGTGTCGGTGTCGGTCGCCGCGTGGCGTTCGGCCAGCCAGCGTTCGGCGACCTCGCGCGCCGGAACGGCCACGGGCCGGACCTGGCAGCGGCTCCTGATGGTAACCGGCAAGCGGTCGGGTTGATCGGTGACCAACACCAGCCAGACGCCTTCGGCCGGCTCCTCGAGCGTCTTGAGAAGTGCGTTCGCCGCGTTTCGGTTCATCCGGTCGGCCGGTTCGATCAGTCCGACCCGGGAGCCGCCGAGCGACGCCGTCAGGGTGACCGAATCGATGAACGCACGGACCTGGTCGACGCGGATTTCCTTCTTCTCCGGCTCCGGCGACAGCCGGAAGAAGTCGGGGTGCGTTCCGCCGGGCAGCAGGCGGCAGGACTCGCATGCGCCGCAGGGTTCGCCCTCGTCGACCGCCAGGCACATCAGGCGGGCGACCAGCCAGTCGGCCAGCGCCCGCTTGCCGACGCCGGCCGAGCCGATGAACATCGGGGCGTGGCCGAGCCGGCCGGCGGCCAGGGCCGCGTTCAGCGCTTCGCGCTCGTCGGCCAGCCAGGGTGGCAGGCTCATGCCGCGTCGCCCGAATCCGCGCTCAGCGCGGCTTCGACGGCGCGGACCACCTCGGCGCGCACGATTTCAGGGGCCTGGGCGGCGTCGATGATGGTGAACCGGTCGGGGTGCGCTGCAGCGCGTTCGAGATAGGTGGTGCGCACCCGCTCGAGAAAATCGACCCGATCGCCTTCGAAGCGATCGGGCGCGTCGCCGCGTTCACGGATCCGGGCCAGGCCGACCGCGACGGGCACGTCGAGGACCAGCACCAGATCGGGGCGAAGCTCCGGGTGGACCAGGTCACCGAGCGCATCGACCGGACCGGGGCCGAGTTTCCGGCCGCCGCCCTGGTAGGCGTGACTGGCCTCGGTGAACCGGTCACAGACGACATCGTGGCCCGCTCGAAGGGCGGGAAGAATCGACCCGACCACGTTTTCGCGGCGCGCCGCGAACATCAGCAGCAGTTCGGTCAGGGGGTCAAGCGTTCCGGTGGCCGGGTCCAGCAGCAAGCCACGAATCTTCTCCGCGGCGGGTGTGCCGCCGGGCTCGCGGGTGCGACGCACGCTTCGGCCGTTGCGTTCGAGCACCTCGATTACCGCGTCCATCGCGGTGGTCTTGCCGGCCCCTTCGCCGCCCTCCAGCGTAATGAATCGTCCTCGGATCGGTACGGCGGTCATCGTCGGGTTCCTGCGGTGAGCTCGACCGGCAGCATCAGTTCCGGCCTCGAATGTAGCGGTTCACGGCCCGGTTGTGCTCGGCCAGGGTCGCCGAAAATTGGTGCGTGCCGTCGCCGCGCGCGACGAAATACAACGCGTCTCCGTCGGCCGGCTGCGCCGCGGCCTGGAGCGCGGCGCGACCGGGCAGCGCGATCGGGGTCGGCGGCAGCCCGTGCCGCGTATAGGTGTTCCACGGGTGATCGGTGCGCAGGTGAATCCGTCGGATCCGGCCGTCGAACTCCGGGCCCAGGCCATAGACCACGGTAGGATCGGTCTGCAGCCGCATGCCTCGCTCCAGGCGTCGGACGAAGACCCCCGCGACCCGCGCTCGCTCGGCGGCCACGCGCGCCTCTTTCTCGACCAGCGACGCCAGCACCAGCAGTTCGTCCGGCGTGTCGAGAGGAAGCGCATCGCGGCGATCCAGCCAGGCTGCCGCCAGCGCGTCGTCGAGCGCCGCTCGAGCGCGCTCGAGCAGGTCGAGATCGCTGTCGCCGCGCTGGAAGAAATAGGTTTCCGGCAGGAACCGCCCCTCGGGCGGACAATCGCAGCCCAGCCGGCTCATCAGCGACTGGTCGTCCAGATCGGCCGCTTCCCGGGCCAGGCGCGAATCCCGGCGCAGGGCCGCTCGGAGCTCGGTCGTCGTCCACCCCTCGATGATGGTGAAGCGATGCCGAACGATTTCGCCTTCGACGAGCCGGTCCAGCCACGCGGTCGGAGTCATGCCGGACTCGATGGCATATTCGCCGGCCGCCAGGTCGGCGGCGCGCTGGCGGCCGAGCAGGCGCCAGCGCCAGTCGGCCCGGGTCAGCCCGAGTCGCTCGAGATCTCTTACCGCGCTGGCCAGGCTGCCCCCGGCCGGCAACCACAGGCGCGCTTCGCCCTGCTCGAGCAGCGGTCGGTCGAGAAAGGCCCGGTATTCCCGAACCGTCCAGGCGCCGAATGCCAGGACGCCCAGCAATACGATAGCTAATGAAATCAGGAGGATTTGACGCATTTCTCGAAAATGAATCAGGTCTCGATGGCTTCGTTCCAGCGCCGCTGCCAACGACGCAGGGTTCGCCCCAATGGACGGATGACGCCATCCAGGCGCGCCACCGGCCGAATGCCGAGGACCGAGTTTAGCACCCAGATCGCGTCGTCCGGCTGCAGGTGTTCGACCTCGAACTCGACGGTCTTCAGCGTGGCCCCGGCGACGGATTCCAGCCAGGCCAGGCCGACGCCCTCGACCGCACCAGGATGTGGCCCCGGAGCGATCAGGCGGCCCTCCCGCTCGATCACGAGGTTGCCGGTCAGGGCTTCGACGAGGCGACCGGCGGCGTCGACCACCAATGCTTCGGGCACGCCGGCCTCGGCACAACGTGCGCCGATCAGGACCTGCGGCAGGCGATTGAGATGTTTCAAACCGGCCAGCGGCGCCGCCGTCGGCAGATCGGTCCGGACCGTGACCAGGTCGATGCCGGAATCGTGCTGCCGGTCGAGATCCTCGGGCAGCGCACGCCGCATCACGATCCGGGTCGGCTCGGGACGCTCGGGCGGGACGTAGGCGCGGCCACCCCGGCCCCGCGTCCAGGTGAACCGGACCGCACAGCGATCGAAGCCTGCGGCCACTGCCTGCCCGTCCGCGAGCAACTGACCCGGATCCGGCGTCGGCAGCGCCAACGCCTCACAGCCGCGCAGCAGCCGTTCCATGTGGAGGTTCCAAAGCGGGGCTCGACCGCGGTGGAAGCCGACGGTCTCGAAAAGACCGTCGCCGTAGAGCAACCCGCGGTCGTCGGCCGGTACAACGTCGCTGGCCCGACCGTTGACGAGGATGACGCTCATGGCTGCAGGGCCCGGAGCAGCCCGCGCGCCTTCGCTTCGGTCTCGGCCAGTTCCGCGCTGGGAATCGAATCGGCGACGATACCGGCCCCGGTCCGGAAATGGACCTCGCTGCCGGACACCCACATGCTGCGGATCAGGATGTTCAGGTCCAACCGGCCGTCGAGACCGAGGTAGCCCATCGAACCGGTGTAGACCCCACGCCCGACGCGCTCGAGTTCAGCGATGATTTCCATGCAGCGCACCTTCGGGCAGCCGGTGATCGTGCCGCCCGGAAACACCGCGCGGATCACGTCGACCGGCGACGCATCCGGCACCAGGCGACCGGTGATGTTGGAGACGATGTGGTGAACGTGCGCGTAGCTTTCGATCACCATCAACTCATCGACCCGTACGCTGCCCGGCGCACAGACTCGACCCAGGTCATTGCGCTCGAGATCGATCAACATCACGTGCTCTGCGCGTTCCTTGGGGTGTCCGATCAGTTCATCGGAGAGCGCGCGATCCTGGCCGGGTGATCGCCCGCGTGGCCGGGTGCCGGCGATCGGCCGCGTATCGACCCGCCCGTCCCTGCTGGCCACGAGGCGCTCGGGCGACGACGACAGCAACGTGCCACCCGGCAGGCGCGCCAGACCAGCGAAGGGGGCCGGATTGGCAGCGGCCAGGCGGCGGTACAGCGCGACGGCGTCAATCGGATCGGCCGCCCGCGCCCGCCAGCCGCGCGACAGGTTCACCTGGAACACGTCGCCGGCCATGATGTACTCGCGAATCCGCTGAACGCCCGCCTCGAAACGGGCGCCGTCGTCGACTTCGATCGAAACCGAGGGCGCCGCGGGCTCGTCCTCCTGCGCGGCGGCCGCCAGCGACGCACGCATTTCGGCGATCACCTCCGGGGACTCCCCAACCAACCGCGCGCCCGGGCCTGCTTCTGCGCGGTGATCGATCACCAGGGCGCCGCGACAGCGCTGCGCATGCACGTCGGGAAGGTCGGGGTCCGGCCGGGGCAGCGTCAGCGTTGGTTCGATCGCAGCGGCGGTTTCATAACCGAGATAGACGAACCAGCCGCCGGCGAACACTTCGGCCCCATGCTGCGGACGACGCGCATCCAGCCAGGCCTGTTCCAGAACCTCGAGTCGATCCGCGCAACCACTGATCGCCGGCGTTTCCGGATCGGCGAACAGCAGCAGGCTGCAGGTGCTTCGCGCACCCGGACTCACCGTGTGCAGCAGGAACGGCCAGGCATCGGGATTCGCGCGATGCACGGCCACCGGATCCGGTGCGGAACCGGACAGGGGTCGGGAAATCACTCCAGCCGCGAGAACAGCACCGTACCGTTGGTGCCCCCGAAGCCGAAGGAGTTGGAAATGGCGACGCGGAGATCGGCCTCGCGCGCGGTATGCGGGACCAGGTCGACGCCTGCGAAGTCGTCGTCCGGATGGTCGAGATTGATGGTGGGAGGGACCACGCCATGGTGCAGGGCCAGGACCGAGAAGATCGCTTCCACGCCGCCGGCGGCGCCGAGCAGGTGCCCGGTCATCGACTTCGTCGAGCTGACCATGACCCGACTGGCGTGTTCGCCGAACGTCGTGCGCACGGCCTGGAGTTCGGCCCGATCGCCGAGCGGGGTCGACGTGCCGTGGGCGTTGACGTAGTCGACGTCGGACGGGTCGAGCCCCGCGTCGGCGATCGCGGCGTTCATGCAGCGCGCCGCACCCTCGCCGCCTTCCGGGGGCGAAGTGATGTGATGAGCGTCGCCCGACATTCCGTAGCCCTTGAGTTCGGCATAGATTTCCGCCCCGCGGCCGCGTGCATGTTCGTACTCCTCGAGTACGAGGACGCCGGCGCCGTTGCCGAGCACGAAACCATCCCGATCCCGGTCCCAGGGCCGGCTGGCCTTTTCGGGTTCGTCGTTGCGCGTCGAAAGCGCCCGGGCCGCCATGAATCCGCCCATTGCCGTCGGCACGGTGCCGAATTCCGCCCCACCGGCCACCATCACGTCGGCGTCGCCGTAGGCGATCATCCGCGCTGCGTCGCCGATGTTGTGCGTGGCCGTGGTGCAGGCCGTCACGATCGAGATGTTCGGACCCTGGTACCCATACCGGATCGACAGGTGGCCGGCCACCATGTTGATGATGCAGCTCGGAACGAAGAACGGCGAAATACGGCGCGGCCCCGAGTCGATGTAGGTCTGGTAGGTCTCTTCGATCGACTTGATGCCGCCGATTCCCGACCCGATGGCCACACCATAACGGGTCGGATCCTCGGGCGTTTCGGGGAGTCCGGCATCTTCCACCGCCTGGATGGCCGCTGCCATACCGTAGTGGATGAAGGTGTCGGTCTTGCGGGCTTCCTTCTTCGACAGGTAGCGCTCGAGGTCGAAATCGCGGATTTCGCCCGCGATCCTGGTCGCGAACTTCTCCGGATCGACCTCGGTCAACGGGCCGATGCCGCTGCGCCCGTTGATGACGCTGTCCCACGCCGAGGGCACATCATTGCCGACCGGACTGATACAGCCCAGACCGGTTACCACGACGCGGCGGTTGCCTCGCATGCCCTCGAACTCCCCGTTGGCGCCTGAATCCAGGCGCGGTGGATTACTTGTCGGCCGTCGACTTGACGTAGTCGATCGCCTGCTGGACGCTGGTGATCTTCTCGGCCTCTTCGTCGGGGATCTCACACTCGAATTCTTCCTCGAGCGCCATCACCAGTTCGACCGTGTCGAGCGAGTCGGCACCCAGGTCGTCGACGAACGAAGCGCTCGGTGTGACTTCCTCTTCCTTGACGCCCAGCTGCTCGACGACGATTTTCTTGACTCGTTCTTCAATGCTGCTCATCAGTCAGTTCCTCATGTGAATTGAAGAAAGCGCGCACATTGTAGGAGACAATGCACGCCCCTTCCAGTTTACCGGACTTCCCTCGTGGGAACGAACCCGGATTTCTATTGAAATGTAGAATCTATTCAGTGTTTTATGAAGCTTTATTAAAGCATCACGTCATATGCATCCCGCCGTTGACGTGCAGTGTCTGCCCGGTGACGTAGGCAGCGGACGGCGAAGCCAGCCAGCCGACCGCCGAGGCGACGTCCTCGGGCGTGCCGAGACGGCCCAGTGGAATACTCTCGGCCAGCCGGTCGCGCTGGGAATCATCGAGGGCGCGGGTCATGTCGGTATCGATGAACCCGGGCGCGACGATATTCGCCGTGATGTTGCGCGCCGCGACTTCCTGGGCCAGCGCGCGCGAAAAGCCCGCCAGGCCTGCCTTGGCCGCCGCGTAGTTGGTCTGACCCGGATTGCCGGTATAGCCCACCACCGACGAAATGCCGATGATCCTTCCGCCTTTCGCCTTGAGCATGCCGCGCAGGCAGGCGCGCGCCAGCCGCATGGTACCGGTGAGATTGGTGTCGAGCACTTCGGCCCAGTCGTCGTCCTTCAACCGCATCAACAGCTGATCCCGCGTGACCGCGGCATTGTTGACGAGGACGGTCGGAGCCGAGGCCGTAGCGGTGATCCGCTTGATGCACTCGACGACGGCCTCACCGTCCTTCACGTCCAGCACCAGGCCCCGGTCCGCGCCGAGCCGCTCGGCAATGCCGGCAGCACCGGACTCGCTGGTCGCGGTACCGAACACGTCGGCACCCAGTGCCGCGAGGCGATCCGCAATGGCTGCACCGATGCCGCGGCTGGCACCGGTTACAAGTGCCACCTGGCCATCCAGGCGGAGGGATTGCATCACGTCTTGCATGGTGGTTCGAACTCCCGTTCGGTAAGGGTCAGGCGGCAGCGTTCAAGGCGCGCAGCGTGTCCAGGTCGTCCAGCGGCCGCCAGGTCGCGCCGCGCTCGATGCGCTTGCCAAGACCGCTCAGCACGCGTCCCGGGCCGCACTCGACGAATCGATCGACGCCGTCGTCGATCAGGCTGCGTATGGTACCGGTCCAGTGCACCGGACGGGTCAGTTGATCGACCAGTGCCGAGCGTATTTCGTCGGGCTGCTGCCGGGGTCGACGATCGACGTTGTGAAGCACAGGCCAGGCCGGACTGCGCACCTCGACGCGCGCGAGGGCGTCGGCCAGCGGGCCGGCAGCCGGCTGCATCAGGGGCGAATGGGCCGGCACGCTGACCGACAGCACCATCGCTCGACGTGCGCCGGCCGCCTTGCAGGCTTCCACCGCGCGCGTCACCGCGTCGCGCGCCCCGGCAATCACCAGCTGACCCGGCGCGTTGTAATTGGCTGCAACCACCGTCGAATCGCTGCTCGTGGTCTCCGCGCAGATGCGCTCGATCTCGGCATCGTCCAGGCCCAGGATCGCCGCCATCCCGCCTTCGCCCTCGGCGACGCTCTCCTGCATCAGGCGTCCGCGGCGATGGACGATCCGGATCGCGTCCTGGAAATCCAGCGCGTCGGCCGCGACCAGGGCTGCATATTCGCCGAGGCTGTGGCCGGCCATGGCCAACGGTGCCTCGGCACCCTGCTGACGGTAGATGCGCCACAGCGCGATGTCGCCGGCCAGCATCGCCGGCTGGGTCCATTCCGTGCGGTCGAGCTCGCGTTCCGGGCCCTCGCGGACCAGCGCGCCAAGGTCGCGCGCCAGTGCGTCCCCGGCCTCGTCGAACGTGGCTCGGATGATGGCGTCGAACTCCTGCATGCCGGTCAGCATCCCGACCGACTGTGAGCCCTGCCCCGGAAAGAGGATGGCGGTATTGCCCATTGGTATCTACCCCGATGGTGTCTGTGTGCGCCGGCCGCCGTTTCTGAAGGAGCGGTCCGGTGCGTGGTTTTCTGGCTGACGTTCAATAACGAATCAGCGAGGCTCCCCAGGTGAACCCGCCGCCGAAGGCTTCCAGCAGCATCAGGTCGCCCCGTTTGACGCGACCGGAACGGATTGCCTCGTCCAGCGCCATCGGCACCGAGGCCGCCGACGTATTGCCGTGACGATCGACGGTAACGATGACCCGGTCCATCGGCATGTCGAGCTTCCGGGCGGTCGCCTTGATGATGCGCAGGTTGGCCTGATGCGGAATCAACCAGTCGAGATCGTGCTTGTCGAGCCGGTTGTGGGCCAGGGTCTCGTCGACGATGCGGCCCAGGGTGTTGACCGCAACCTTGAACACCTCGTTGCCCTTCATGTGAATCCTGAGCCCACCGCGCGGTTCGTCCGTGAAGCCGCGGGAGACGCCGACGTCGACCTTAAGGAGGTCGCCGTAATTGCCGTTGGCGTGGATGTGCGTGGACATCACGCCGGCTTCCTCGCTGGCTTCCAGCACGGCGGCGCCGGCGCCGTCCCCGAACAGCACGCAGGTGGTGCGGTCGTTCCAGTCGAGCAGTCGGCTGAGTGTCTCGGCCCCGATGACCAGCGCGCGCTTCACCGTCCCTGCCTCGATGTACTGGGTCGCGATCGAGAGCGCGTAGATGAACCCGGAGCATGCGGCATTGACGTCGAAGGCGCCGCACTCGCCCAGCCCCAGCCGCTGCTGGATCAGACAGGCGGTGGACGGGAAGACCACGTCGGGCGTCGTGGTACCCACGACCAGCAGGTCGATGCTGGCCGGATCGATATCGGCCGCCTCCAGCGCTCGCCGGGCGGCCTGTTCGGCCAGATCACCGGTGGTCTGGCCGTCGGCGGCCATGCGGCGTTCACGAATCCCGGTCCGGTCCTGGATCCAGCGGTCCGTGGTATCGACGAACTCCTCGAGGTCGGCGTTGGTCAGCACACGCTCGGGCAGGTAATGCCCGGTGCCGATGATGCGTGCATGCATATCAGGTCTCCCTTGCCGCCATCAGGCGTCGGCCCACAGCTGTCGTTCCAGGGCAGGAATCAGCCCCTGACGGACTTCCAGTGCGGCGAGCCCGATCGCGTTTGCCAGCCCCTCGACGCAGGCATGGGCGTGGCTCTTGATGACGATACCATTGATTCCAAGCAGCGAGGCGCCGTTGTGACGGGCCGGATCATAGCGCTCGCGGAGCCGTTCGACGCAGCCTCGTAGGCCGATCCCGCGTACCGGCCGACGCGCTTCCGCCGCCAGCTCCTCCAGCAGCATGGCGATCGCACCCTCGGCCGATTTCAACAGGATATTCCCGGCGAACCCGTCGCAGACGACCACGTCGGCGCGGCCGGAAAACACGTCATGGCCTTCGACGAAGCCCACGTAGTCAAGATCGGAACGCCCGGCCAGCCGCCGGGACGCCTCGCGGACGACGTCGGGTCCCTTGGTGGGCTCCCGACCGATGTTCAGCAGGCCGATCACCGGCGATCGCTCGAGCAGCACGCCGACCGCGGCATGCCCAAGAACCGCGAACTCCAGCAGCCGCTCGGCATCGACGCCTATGTTCGCGCCCAGGTCGAGCACCCAGGCCCGCCCGTCACGTACCGGGAAGGCCGTCATCAAAGCGGGTCGTTCGACGCCGGGCAACGTGCCCAACGTCATCCGTCCCAACGCCATCAGCGCGCCGGTATTTCCGGCGCTTACCGCCGCCGCAGTCCGGCCGTCGGCCACGGATGCCAGCGTGGCGGCCATGCTCGTATCGCGGCCATGGCGCAGGGCACGGGCAGGACTGAGGTCCATCGGGACGTGTTCGGGCGCGGCTTCGATCGCGAGCCGGCGACGTTGCCCGGATGGCAGCGCGCTGACAGCGCCATCCAGCGCGTCCGGATCACCGAACACGCAGAGTTCGAGACGGGAATCCGCATCGAGTGCGCGTCCCGCCGCCAGGACGGCCGCTTCGGGTTCGAAGTCGGCGCCCATGGCGTCCAGGCCGACACGAACGACGCCGGGCCCGGAAGTCGAGCCGGTGGGGTGCGTCATCGAAGAATCGACCCGGCCGGTGCGAACGCGTCGCACCGGCCGATGGCCTTATTCCTGGTCTTCGTCCAGCTCGACCTCTTCGGCCACCTCGATCACCTGGCGGCCGCGATAGAAGCCCTCGGCGCTGACGTGGTGGCGGCGATGGATCTCGCCGGTCTCGCGCTCTTCCGACAGGGTCGGCGCCTTCAGCGCATCGTGCGAGCGGCGCATGCCGCGGCGGGACGGGGTCTTTCGGCTTTTCTGTACGGCCATTTCGGCACTCTCCAGCAGGTTGCGTTCAATCTCGACCGAGGCGCGGACGGACCGGCTCAGCGTTTCTTCAATTCTTCCAGCGCCGCAAACGGGCTGGTCGGCTCGTCCGGCTCGATCGGCGGATCACCCGCCTGCACCACCGGCTCGCTGTCGGGCCGCACCGGCACGACCGGCAGCTGCAGCAGCACTTCGTCCTCGATCAGCTCGATGAGCTGCAGCCGCCCCGCTTCGCAGACCTTCGGATCGGCATCCTCGGGCAGCCGAGCCAGTTCGGCCTCCGATTCGACCACCGTCAGATCGCTTTCCGAAGCGATCGGCTGCAGGTAGCGATCCAGCGTGCGCTGGCAAGTCATCGGCACCGCACCGTCCAACGACAGGTCCAGCCTTGGATGACCCTGCGCGTCCTTCCAGACCCGCAGACGGAACGCCAGGGTTTCGTCTGCGGTCGGGGCGTCCAGCAGGTCCTCGACCCGCTTGAGCCAGGTCACCGGCACCGTACCGGAGAATACGCGTTCACCCTGAGCGGCGCGGTGCGGATCGATCCAGTCCGGAAAGTCACGCGACATAGCACACCAGTATATCATTCCAGCGCATTTGCCAACACCCCCGGATCCACTCCATGACCACTCTTCCCGCACCCCTCGTTCTGGCGTCCGGTTCGACGTACCGCGCCTCGATGCTCGCCCGTCTCGGACTGGACTTCGCGATCGATCCGGCCGACATCGACGAACGTCCGGTGCCGGGTGAATCGCCGCGCGAACTGGCACTCCGCCTGGCGCTGGAAAAAGCCCGCGTCGTGGCCGAGCGCCATCCGGAGGCCTGCGTGATCGGGGCCGACCAGGTCGCCGGACTCGACGACGGCCGGATTCTGGGCAAACCCGGCTCCGTCGACCGGGCCATCGAGCAGATCCGGGAGATGCGAGGCCGCCGCGTGACCTGGCACTCGGGCATCGCGCTGCTAGGACCGGGGCTGGAGCGCAGCGACGTCGTGGATACCTGCATCGACATCCGGAGACTGGGCGACGAGGAAATCCGCCGCTACGTCGAGATCGACCGTCCGCTGGACTGCGCCGGCGCCATGCGTTCGGAGTCACTCGGCATCGCGCTGGTCGATCGAATGGCCAGCGACGACCCGACGGCGCTGATCGGCATGCCGCTGATCCGGATCGCAGCCTGGCTGCGCACGGCCGGTTTCGCTGTTCCGTGACAGAACCTGCAGCACCGAAATGCTGCTGGGTATGCCCGGCACTCTTGATACACTCCGCCCATACGCCCACGCATGGAGCTCGACCCGATGGTCACCGAAGCGGCTGAAACGCCCCTGCCCGGCCCGTTCAAGCACTGGCGCCTCGAGACCGATCTCGACGGCATCCTCTGGATCCACATCGATCGCGACGGCGAGAAGGTCAACAGCCTGAGCCGAGAGGTCCTGTCCGAACTCGGCCAGATCGTCGATCACCTGGAACAGAACAGTCCGACCGGGCTGGTCCTGACCTCCGGCAAGCCGGGCACGTTCATCGTCGGCGCCGACGTGAGGGAATTCGACCAGACCCGGGACGTCACGGTGCTGCAGGAAGGCGTGCGCGAAGTCCACGCCCTGTTCGAGCGGATCCAGAAACTTTCGATTCCGAAAGTCGTCGCGTTCGAAGGGTTCTGCCTCGGTGGCGGCCTGGAACTCGCCCTGTGCTTCGATTGGCGCATCGCACTGGACGACGACAGGACCCGGATCGGATTCCCCGAGGTCAACCTGGGCATCTATCCGGGCTACGGCGGCTCCGGCCGTTCGCTGCAGGCCGTCGGCGGACTCAAGGGCATGGAAATCATGCTGACCGGACGGATGCTGCGGGCGAAGGCCGCGCGCGCGATCGGTCTGGTCGACCAGACCGTCAGCGTGCACGGTTCGCTGCGCTGGGCCGCGCGGCGCGCAGTGCTCAAGAAGCGCAAGCACAAACTCAGCGGTGTGGTCAACAAGCTCTCGTTGACCGGCCCGGGCCGAAAGCTCCTGGCCGGCCAGATGCGCAAGCAGACCCGACGCAAGGCCCGCCCAGAGCACTACCCGGCCCCGTATCGCCTGATCGACGAGTTCGAGGCCCACGGCAACTCGCAGAGCGCGATGATCCGCGCCGAGGCCGAGAACATTCCCGAACTGCTGGTCGGCGACACCTCGACCAATCTGCGCCGCGTGTTTCGCCTCATGGAGCAGCTCAAGGCGCAGGGCAAGCGTTCCGACTTCAAGGCCCGCCGCGTGCATGTCATCGGCGCCGGCGTGATGGGCGGCGACATCGCGGCCTGGTGCGCGGTTCGCGGCCTCGAAGTCACGCTGCAGGACCGTGAAATGAAATACATCGAACCGGCGCTGAAGCGCGCGGCCTCGCTGTTCAAGAAGAAACTCAAGAAATCGGCCGCCGTCGCCGCGGCGCGGGCCCGGCTGCGCGCCGATGTCGAAGGGGAAGGCGTCAAGCGCGCCGACGTGGTCATCGAGGCCATCTTCGAAAACCGCGAAGCCAAGCGCCAGTTGTTCGAGAACCTGAAGGCCGACCTCCAGCCGCACACGCTGGTGGCGACCAACACCTCGGCGATTCCGCTCGGCGAGCTGTCCGACGTGTTCGACGACCCGACCCGCCTGATCGGTCTGCACTTCTTCAACCCGGTTGCCAAGATGCCGCTGGTCGAGGTCGTCCATGACACCGACACCAACCCGGACCGCGTGGATGACGGCTGCAGCTTCGCGACCCAGATCGGCAAGTACGCCCTGCCGGCCACCTCGACGCCGGGCTTCCTGGTCAACCGGGTGCTGGTTCCGTACATGTACAAGGCCATGACCATGCACCGCGACGGCATTCCGAAGGAAGCCCTCGACAAGGCCGCGGTGCAGTTCGGCATGCCGATGGGCCCGGTCGAGCTGGTCGACACCGTCGGCCTCGACGTCGGCCTCGGCGTGATCGACACGCTGCTCGGCGATGCTGCCGGCGAGGACCGCAAGGTGCTCGAGTCGATGGTCGAGTCCGGCAAGAAGGGCAAGAAGACCGGCGAAGGCTTCTACAAATGGGACAAGGGCAAGCCGGTGCGCGACGACGATGCGCACAAGGGCCATGACCTGGAGCGGATCGCGAAAGACCTGATCCAGCCCTATCTCGACGAGTGTCTGGCCTGCCTGCGCGATGACGTCGTCGAGGATAAGGACCTGCTCGATGCCGGCATGATCTTCGGCACCGGCTTCGCGCCGTTCCGGGGCGGCCCGGTGCATTACATCGAGACCAGCGACGCGGAGGCCTCGGCCGACGACTCGCTGCTCGACGCCGCTCGCGCGAAGTCCGGCACGTCCTCGAGCCCGGAAGCGCCGAAGAAGAAAACCGCAAAGAAGAAGACCGGCAAGAAGAAGAAAAAGAAGACCGCCCGCAAGAAGTCCGCCGCCAGGAAGACCTCGGCCGACAGTAGTGCGTCGAACGAGAAGACTTCGAACGAGAAGACTTCGAACGCGAAGACTTCCAACGAGAAGACTTCGAACGACAACGACGCGGCCGACAAGGATGACTGAAGCCACCGGCCTTCGAACCGAACTGACCCCATTCCACGAGGATCGTTTCCATGACTGACGGTTCCCTTCGACGCATCGCGGTGATCGGCGGCAGCCGGATTCCGTTTTGCCGCTCGAACACCTACTACGCCGACGAAACCAACCTGGGCATGCTGACCCACGCCATCCAGGGGGTCGTCGACCGCTTCGGCCTGTCCGGCGAGAAGATCGACAAGGTCGTTGCCGGCGCCGTGACGACTCACTCCAAGGACTGGAACCTGGCCCGGGAAGCCGTTTTGTCGACTGGCCTGTCGCCGCTGACACCCGGCATCACGATGCAGCAGGCCTGCGGCACCAGCCTGCAGGCCGCGCTGATGGCCGGCGCCGAGATCGCCACCGGCCAGATCGAATGCGCGATCGTCGGCGGCACCGACACCACGTCCGACCCGCCGATCGTATTCCAGCGCCGCTTCGCGCAGCGCCTGGTCAAGCTCGGCCGCGCCAGGACCTTCAAGGACAAGCTGGCCGTGTTCAAGGGCTTCTCGCCGTCGGAACTGGCGCCGCAGCCGCCGGCCAACGGCGAGCCACGCACCGGCCTGTCGATGGGCCAGCACTGTGAGCGCATGGCCAAGGAATGGCAGATCGGCCGCCGCGAGCAGGACGAACTCACGCTGGAAAGTCACCACAAGGCCGCCCAGGCCTGGGACGAAGGTTTCTTCGACGACCTGGTGACCGGCCATGCCGGCGTGCTGCGCGACAACAACATCCGTCCCGACAGCACCATGGAGGCACTGGCCAAGCTCAAGCCGGCTTTCGACCGATCGGGCACGGGCACGCTGACTGCCGGCAACTCGACCACGCTGACCGACGGCGCAGCCGCCGTTCTGCTGACCTCCGAGGACTACGCGAAGAAGCACGACCTGCCGGTCACCTGCTACCTGACCCAGGGGCGCACCGCAGCGGTCGATTTCGTCCACGATGAAGGCCTGCTGATGGCGCCGACGGTCGCCGTGGCCGAGATGCTGCAGGCCGCCGGCCTGACGCTTCAGGATTTCGACTTCTACGAAATCCACGAAGCCTTCGCCGCCCAGGTGCTGTGCACGCTGAAGGCCTGGGAATCCGAGGAATACTGCCGCGATCGGCTGGGACTGGATGCCCCGCTGGGCTCGATCGACCGTTCGAAGATGAACGTCAAGGGCTCGTCGGTCGCCGTCGGTCACCCGTTCGCCGCGACCGGCGCACGCATCGTCGGGACCTTGGCCAAGCTGCTCGACGACAAGGGCTCCGGTCGCGGCCTGATCTCGGTCTGCACGGCCGGGGGTATGGGCGTCAGCGCGATTCTCGAACGCGACTGAGCCGGCGGCTCCACCGGCGCATCAACGGCCCCGCTGCGGCGGGGCCGTTTCATGTTCGACGCATTGAACTCCGGAGCGGGCGGCCACCGGTCGTTTTTCTTCTCGCGATCAACGAACGACGAGGCGTGCCAGTGGCCCGCTGAACACGAACAGGAACAGCCCCCACAGAATGATGCTGACGTGGCTCCAGACCAGGGCATGCGCCATCGCTCCCAGGCCGGAACCTGCAACGCCTCCGACGCTCGCCTCGATCCCGACCACGCCGAATACCGACACGGTTGTCAGAATCGCGCCGATCAAGCCCGTCACGATCGCAACGATCCGCAGTACGGACCGCACGGAATGCTCCGCCATGAGATCCTCCCATTTCCACGCGTTCGACCGCGATCGATTTTCGGACATTCGGCGGGCCGGATCGGCCCGAGCAGCCACCCTCGGGAAACCGATGGGCCCATGCGCTTCGCGCATCGTTCGGATTCGACCCTGGACGACCCGGCGAAGTCAGCCCTCGCGATCGGGCGTTCAGCCCATCCGACCCGGCAACCACAGGCTCAGCGCCGGCCACCAGGTGATGATGACCAGCGCGATCAGCAGCCAGCCGAGGAACGGCAGCGTCGATCGATAGACGGTCAGGATGTCGGTGTTGAAGCGATGCGAAGCCAGGAACAGGTTGATGCCGACCGGCGGCGTGCAGTAGCCGATCTGCAGGTTGGCGAGGAAGATGATTCCCAGGTGGACGGGGTCGACGCCGAAGGCCAGCGCGATCGGAATGATCAGCGGGGCCATGATGACCAGCGCGGCGAAGATATCGAGGATCATGCCGACGATCAGCAGCAGCACGTTCAGCGCCAGCAGGAACATCCACGGGCTGGACAGCCACGGTTCGACCGCCTCGAACAGGCGCTGCGGGACCTGGGTGTCGATCATGATATTGGTCGACGCCATCGAAAACCCGAGTACAACGAGGATCGCTCCGATCAGCATCATCGCCTCGGCGATCACCTTGCCGAGTTCGGCGATTCCGACTTCGCGGCGGATGAACACGACGGTCACCAGCACCCACGCGGCGGTCACCACCGCTGCTTCGACCACCAGCAGCCAGCCGCTGTAGATCCCGCCGAGCACGACGAACGGCAGCGGCAGCTCCCATGCGACGGCACGGACGCTCGCCCCGATCGGCGGCCGCGCTTCCACGTGCGTCTCGATGCCCCGGCCCACCCACATGGCCCAGCCGGCCATCACGGCAAGCATCAACAACCCGGGCAGAATCCCGGCGAGGAACAGGTCCTCGATCCGGATGCCCTGCCCCGGTGCGACCTGCTGTGCGACCACCGCATAGAGAATCAGCGGCAGCGACGGCGCGAACAGTACACCCATGCTGGACCCGGCCGTGACCAGACCCAGCGAGAACCGCTGTGGATACCCGGCACTGAGCAGCGCAGGCAGCATCAGCGAGCCGAGCGCGACCACCGTGATGCCCGATGCGCCGGTGAACGCTGTCATCAGCGCGAACAGGCCCAGGCCGAGAATCGCGAGTCCGCCCGGCATCCATCCGAACAGTGCGCGCGTCAGATCGACCATGCGGGCCGGCGTTCCCGACCGGGCTAGCAGTACACCGGCGAAGGTGAACAGGGGCAGCGCGACCAGCACCGGCAGCTCACCGATCCGCTGGAACTCCAGCGCGGCCAGCACCGGATTGGCCCCGGCGTCATAGAACCCGATGACCGCGGCCAGGCCGATAACGGCGAACAGCGGAAGGCCGAAAAGGGCCAG
>Ga0209938_1000613_pt1 | contig 19439 bp, 10 predicted proteins | sample SalPonR2_C_D1_MG_FD_185708 | JGI IMG/M metagenome (GOLD analysis project Ga0209938, IMG submission 185708) | Salt pond soil microbial communities from South San Francisco under conditions of wetland restoration - Salt Pond MetaG R2_C_D1_MG... ... | reverse complement strand
TACGAGCCCTGGCCCGTGAGATACATGAGGCGGCAAATCGCGCTGCCGTGGCCCTCGACTTCCCGGGCAAAATTGGTATACGAACAGGAGATACGAGTGCTACAGATCGACGAAAATTGAAAAAATCACCACCGGACGTACTCATCACGACGCCGGAGTCTTTGCATATCATGCTGTCTGCAGGGAACCCAATGGAATCCTTAGGAACCCTTTGTGCCCTTGTCGTGGATGAATGGCATGAGTTATTGGGATCGAAAAGAGGCGTACAAGTGCAATTAGCAGCCGCCTATTTGGCTCATCGAACTTCTGTTCAAATCTGGGGGATTTCAGCCACTATTTCGAACCTCGAGGAAGCTATGGATGCTCTACTTGGCGATTTGCCACAATCAGCTAAACAGACACTGATCCGGCATGAAGCACGGAAACAAATCGAAGTACATACCGTATTACCTGAGTCGGTAGAATCTTTCCCGTGGGCCGGTCATCTGGGATTGCGCATGATGGAAAGCATCCTTCCTATCCTGGAGTCCTCAAAGACAAGCCTGGTATTTACCAATACGAGATCACAATGTGAAATATGGTATCAGCGACTGCTGGAAGAACGACCAGAGTGGGCCGGTATCATTGCCATGCACCACGGATCGATCAGCCGGGAGTTGAGAGACTGGGTAGAACAAGCCCTGCACGAGGAGAGTCTGCGCGTGGTCGTCTGTACCTCCAGCTTGGATCTGGGTGTAGACTTTAGACCCGTAGAAACCATTCTGCAAATTGGAAGCCCTAAAGGTGTCGCCCGTTTTTTGCAGCGTGCTGGCCGGAGTGGACACCGACCCGGAGAAACCAGTGTAATCCATTTTGTACCAACCCACAGCCTGGAAATTCTCGAGGGAGCAGCCTTACGAAAATCGATCGAAGCAGGGATCATGGAAGAACAACTTCCCCATCTCCTCTCCTATGATGTTTTATTGCAATTTATGATGACTCTGGCCGCAGGGCCGGGATTCAAACCTAAAGAGTTTCTAAAAGAGATTCAACAAACGTTTTGTTACCGGCACCTCGATGCCAGAGATTTTAATCAACTGTTGGAGTTCTTGATGCAGGGCGGTCCGGGATTGCAAGCCTATGAAAAATATAAAAAGGTGGGTATTGATTCCTCCGGCCGAGTTCGCGTATTAAACAAACATATCGGTCGAAGGCATCGCATGGAAATCGGAACCATCGTCGGCGATCAGGCCCTTCTCGTTAAATTCAGTAATGGAAAAAAATTAGGACAAATTGAGGAATGGTTTATCAGTCAACTTCAGGTAGGTGATGTATTCTGGTTTGCCGGGCGGAATCTCAAACTCAAGCGCATCCGTGAGAATACGGTAACCGTGCAGGCCAGTAAATCAAAAGCCGGCCGCATACCCTCCTGGATGGGAGGTAGAATGCCGTTATCCAGTCAATTAGGGGCTGCGATCCGCGAACAGGTGGATCTATTCCGGGCAGGAGATATTACGGATCCTGAAATGGAAGCCCTGGTGCCGCTATTTGAATTGCAGGACAGTCGGTCGCATTTACCTCGCTCTGATGAGTTTCTGGTTGAGTATTTTGAGGATCGGGAAGGGTATCATTGTGTGCTCTACCCATTTGAAGGGCGTATGGTCCACGAAGGCTTAGGCGCTCTGCTTGCTTACCGTCTTAGCAGGAATCAACGGATTAGTTTTTCTATCGCCATGAATGACTATGGTCTAGAATTGCTCTCCGATCAGCCTTTTGAAGTAACCGAGGGGCGGTTACGCGAAGCTTTGAGCACAGAGCAATTGCAAGATGACATCGGCAAAAGCATCAATGAAGTTGAAATGGCTCGAAGGAAGTTCCGGGATATCGCTTCCATAGGTGGCCTTCTCTTTCAAGGATTTCCCGGACAACGAAAAAAGGACAAACACTTACAAAGTTCAGCGGGTCTACTCTTTGATGTATTCCAATCGTACGAACCTGATAATTTACTTTACATTCAGAGCTTTGAGGAGGTGAAAACCTTTCAACTGGAAGAAAGCCGCCTCCGAATGGCATTGGATCGGATCGCCACTCAGGAAGTTTGTATTGAGATCCCCGAGAAAGCCACGCCCTTCGCCTTTCCTATCATTGTAGACCGACTGCGCGAACGAATGAGCACTGAACAGTTGGAGGATCGCATACGGAAAATGAAAGTCAGGCTGACAAAGGACTAAGGGCAATCATATCGTTTTTACCGCTTATCAAAGAGTATCTCATGAAGTCAAAGCCAGTTCTTATCGATAAAATCTGCAACACCCCAAAAGGGCGTATTGCTAAAAAAATGGGGCGGCCGCGATACCTCTGAGATGACTGGATCCTAAAGTAAAAAGCAGATACGCTATCATTTTTTAGGGCGTGTCAGATGCAGTGGTAAATCGGGCTGTGATTGAGAAGGTTCCCATTCAAGAATATTGGCATTAAAGGGTTTGAACAGGTCTCGGGTGCTGGAATGGCAGGTAAAAATGATGACTTGTCTGTTTTTCGCAAAACTAGCCAATACTTCTGCCGTTTGTGCTGCTCGTTGAGAGTCAAAATTGACAAATACATCATCTAAAGCCACAGGAAGATCCTCTGCTTTTTCCTCGTACTCTTCGATCAAACCGAGCCTTAAAGCCAGCAATAATTGTTCTCTTGTCCCCCGACTGAGTTCTTCTACTTTCTTTTTCTTTCCTTTTCGAGTCTCCAGACGGATATCCGAATCCATGATAGACAATTCGATTCGTTTATACCTGCCATGGGTAATAGCTTGGAAGTATTGCTCGGAATTTTGGATAACCTTGGGCTGTTTCTCCTTCTCAAATTGCAGTTGAGATTGAACCAGTACTTCTTCAGCCATCCGATAACTCAGCCAATCGAGCTGCGCCTCCCGCATTTGAGTCTCCAGAGATTCCAACTGACTCAATTTCTTTTGTAAGTCATCGGGTTTACTGAGTTCGTCAATCTGTTGCTGAAGGCGTCCGGACTGCTCGACAATATTGTTGAGTTCGGATTCTAGCTCTTCCATCTGTTGGCTGAGACTTTCTCTACGATCTTCTAACTCCACCTTTGTCATTTGGTGCAGGGCCATAAGAGTAGGCTGTAATTCATCTGGCCCTGTTACATGCTGCATGGCTTTCTGAGCCTCATCCCGTTTCGCTTCCCAATCATCTCGAATCTCCTGCGCTTCCAGGTGATCTGCCCAGCTCTCCCCATTGGCAAGATAGGATTCTTCCCAGGCCTCGATACTCTCCTTGAGACGATGCTCTTCAACCTGGTTCACCTGCAGGTTGGCTTCAACATCCTCCAATTGTTGTTCTAATTGCCTTTTGCGTTGTAATACTTCGCGTGTTTTCTCAAATTGGTCCAAAACCCTTTGCGCATAAGCGATCAGATCCGATGGATCGGGAGTAGGAAAGGGTTCCAGCAAAGCCCTTAATTTGTTGATATGAGTTTTTGCTCGCTCCTCATTCAATCTCTCTTTCTTTATTTGCTCTTCTTTTTCAATATAGTCGGTGATATCCCTTTCGGCCGAAAGGAAAAGCGAGGGCGACCAATTTGTGGGAATGGGCGTGTCTCTCAAATGCTCTTGCCATTGGTTTAGCAATTGCTCTTTGGAATGTGCCGCTTCTTTCAATTTACTATCTACCTCTTGCACCTGTTTCCTAAGAGAAGCATTCTGGACTTCCCACAGCTGGCGTTGCTCCTGAAGAGCATCAAAAGCTTTCAGTTGATCGGCGAGGTGTTGTTCCCTTTTATGAAGGGTCTCCCATTCTTCTATGGAACGGTTGGGCTGACTAGAGGTAACTAACTTCCAGAGCGATATTCCCAGTAATAAAGTCCCAAGAACCATTAATCCAATAGTCCATAAATCCTCACTTTCGATAAAATACCCGGCTCCTGCTACTAAAAGCCCCATGATAAGAATGAAGACCCAAATCCCTATACTTGTTGAAGATTCTGACGATTGGGCTCCCATTCTTTCCCGCTGTGCTTGAAGCGATCTAATTTTCTCCGACACTGCCTCTTTGTCCGCCTCCGAAGAAATATCCAAGGAACTCAGGGCCTGTTGAAACTGTGACTCCTGAGTATTTGACTCGCTTATTCGAGGAATTAAATCAGCTTTGCGATCGCGTAACCGTTTTTCCCTATCGTCGCAATCGTGGAGCTGCTGCTGAATTTCCTGCGCCCGGCTGGCAAGAAGTTTTAGAGACGTGATTTGGAGAATTTGCTCTCGGTCCATTGTATCTCCCCAAGACGTCAAAATTTCGACCTGCCGTTTTTGGTAGGTTTCTATTTGTTCCTGAGATTGATTCAAATCTTCCTGTGAAGATTCTGCAAGTCGAATATTTTCCTGAATCACTCTTTCACTTGATAAATGATTCTCGAAAACCGGATCCCATTCGAGGGCATCGATTTCTCGCTGGAGTTTTCCCATTTTCAATTGTAGATCCTGGACTTCTCTGGAAATTTGCTTACTCCTTTTAGTCGCATCCGCATATTCCTCAACAACTTGAGCAGGAATACGCGGATTGTTAGGCAATGCTTTCAATTGTTTCTCGGCATTGCGCCATTCGACATACCGATCAAAAACGGTGACTAATAATTCCGCCTTTTGCAATTGCTTTTTGGATTGATCGATTTTTTGAACCAGCTGATCTCTTTTGTTGGCAATCAAGTCCAGCTCTTCATTGACCGCATCGAATTGGTCAATTGTTCCCTTCAGCATTTTCACCTCTTTCTGAAGATCATTAATATCCTGACTGAGTTGATTCAATATTTGCGTCCGTCCTCGTGGCAAATAGATCTCCTCCGCATATTTCCGGAGGTCGGACTGAACTTCGCCAAGCTTAACATCTGCCAGGCCCAGCCCCATACTAAAGATCTTATCTTTCATCTGGGAGTCCGTCAGATTGTCCTTTTCGGTTAACTCATCCAGCGTAATTCCATAAATGTTGCTATACAAATCTGCCTCTGCGTGATCCACGAACCTTCTCCAGTCCTTTTCAACTGTATATTCTTGATTTTTGTGTTGAAAAATAATATCATTCTTCCCCGAACGAAACAGACTCGATGATTCAGCTTGATTTTTCAAAAGAAGGTCAATAGTGCCTCCATGGCTCCCTCCATTTATTGGAGGTCTGCGTTCATCCGTTAGCCTGGGATAACCAAACAAAGTAAAGCGTATAAAGTCAAGGAGAGTGCTTTTACCAGACTCATTCCGCCCATAGAGCACATTTATACCCGGTCGGAATCCATCGACTACGTGATCCCTAAAAATACCGAAGCCATCAATATTCAACTTGCGTATAATCATTTTTTGTCCTGTATAAGTCGTTCAATAAGATTCCACTGCCCTTTTTCCAGTATTTCTAAACACTCCTGCTCTGTCAATTCAGGTATATAACGATTGAATTTAGATGATCGAATATCTTCAAAGAGTTCGAATGCCAGGGTTTTTAGTTGAGACTCATCCTCTTTCAAAGATTCAAATCGGCGTAGCACATCACCCACAAAATCAGCAGATTGAATACGCTCTTCGATATCAAATGCAGGCCGTGTGTTGTCAATAATTCGGTCGATATAAATGAACTGTGATGAAAAATCCTGAATTTGTTCGTGAAAATAGGACCTGATATCCTCTTCATTCAACTCGGAATGTAACGGAGTAGCCCCTCTTAAGGTCAATCGGACCAAAATGGAAATCTCCTTCCCATAGGCAGTGTCTTCTGCTAAATGAGCTAAGCGGTCATGAAATTCATTCAAATTGTCTACATCGGAAATATCCAGTTCCAATCGTTCAAATACCACCTCAGATAAAGGAAGAAATTCAGTACTATGAACATCTCCATTTTTAACATGAATTTTCATGCAACCTTTCAAGCCGGTTTCATTAAAATGCCGACCCTGGATATTGCCTGGATAGATAGCCAGAGGTTGGGATTCACTTACGATTTGTCGCTTATGAATGTGACCTAGGGCCCAATAATCCATACCCGCTGTCTGAAGGTCCGTAAGGGTAAAGGGAGCGTAATTGGCGTGTCCTGTATTGGAGCCAAAGTTTCCGTGTAAGACTCCAATAGAAAAGGCATCCGACGAATCAGACTTAAAAAGTTGAGCTAAATTTCGTTGCTCATCTCTTGTCGGATAAGAAATACCGTAAATACCTACGGATTTATCGTCTATGGTTTGCCCTATGCGCTCAACTTTGTCACCGGAAAATTGATAAACATTGGAAGGCAAATCCAGGTGACTGGACCATTTATCCAATGGGTCGTGATTGCCACAAATCAAATACACTGGAATGTCAGCTGACTCCAGTTTCTTCATCCCACTTAAAAAATGAAGTTGTCCGCTCAAATTGCCTGAGCCACTATCAAAAGCATCACCGGATATCAGCAGAAAATTAACTTTTTCATCAATACACCTTTGAATGAGCCTATTAAAGGCCGCCTGACTTTCAGAAATCAAGCGATCGGCTAATTGGGTATCCAAATGAGCTATGCTTTTAAAGGGACTGTCAAGATGCAGGTCTGCAGCGTGGATAAAAGAAAATGATGACACGATAATTATTTTTTCTAAAAATACAGATTCTTGTTCAGAGAGCGAAAGACAGCTGATTAAAAAGAAGGGAATATTTTATCATTGGGTGAAAAAAGTCCTTCACCGGCTAATAAAAACCCTGGATTGCCAAGGAACAGATTCCTTTAGATTTTGCCACAAAAAATGGGTAATAATCCTTACTTTCGCAGTCTATTCGAACCAAAAATTGACGTTATGATAATAGGCGTACCAAAAGAAATTAAGCCCAGTGAAAATCGTGTTGGAATCAATCCCGCCGGTGTACTAGAGCTCACAAAAAGAGGACATACAGTTTATGTGCAATCGACGGCCGGAGAAGGCAGTGGGTTTCTCGATGAAAAATATGAAGGAAGTGGTGCTACCATTCTTCCTACCATTGAAGATGTATATGAGAAAGCGGAAATGATCGTAAAGGTCAAAGAGCCTATTGAACCGGAATATAATTTAGTTAAAGAGGGCCAATTGGTGTTCACCTATTTTCATTTTGCCTCCTCAGAGCCATTGACCCGAGCTATGGTTAAAAGTGGTGCAACCTGCTTAGCTTACGAAACAGTAGAAATGGCCGATCGCTCTTTACCTCTTTTGGTACCTATGTCTGAAGTGGCTGGTCGTATGTCTATACAAGCTGGCGCACACTACCTGGAGAAGCCAAAAGGGGGTAAGGGTATCTTGCTCGGTGGAATAGCCGGAGTACAACCCGCTAAAGTCATGGTTCTGGGTGGTGGCGTTGTAGGCACTCAAGCTGCGAAAATGGCTGCGGGCTTAGGAGCAGATGTAACTATCCTTGATATTAACCTAAACCGTCTGCGTGAGTTAGAGAATTTCATGCCGCCAAATGTTCGAACGTTACATTCAAATGAATTGACTATACGGGAATTGGTTCCACGATTTGATCTTATCATTGGCGCGGTATTAATTGCAGGCGCTAAAGCACCGAACCTGATTACAAAAGACATGCTGACTCTTATGAAACCTGGGACTGTGCTTGTTGATGTCGCTGTGGACCAGGGAGGATGCATTGAAACCACCCGACCTACAACCCACGATGACCCCATTTTCTTTGTGGATGATGTATTGCATTATTGCGTAGCCAATATGCCCGGTGCTGTGCCTTACACGAGTACAACGGGGCTTGTTAATGCTACATTACCATACACTATTAAATTGGCTGAGAAAGGTTGGAAAGCGGCAGTCCAAGAGGATGATTCACTCCGCAAAGGTTTGAATGTCATCGATGGGAAAATTGTATATAAAGGTGTCGCTGAAGCTTTTGATATGGATTATGTCCCGGTAAAAGAATTATTGTAATATTCAAGTCAACCCAGAGCAGGTTCGAGTAAGGAAGACCCCTTATTCTGATAAATAAAACGCCCGCGTCATTTTATGATATGCGGGTGTTTTTTTTCCATTGGATTGAAAAAGAGTCATTGATTCTATAAGAGCTTGCGCTTCATCACATTGTTTTGACCATTCAAGTAAGCTTAATGTGAAATTCTCATTTTTTGAATGGCGTACTCGTAGTTCTCTCTTTAAATACCATGAATGGTTTAGCGCCTCTAAACAAATACGTTTCCGCTTCACATAAGGAATAATAATATTCAGAGTCGCTGATGGACTGCTTATTTTATGTAAGTTCCAGAAAAATTGATTGAAAAAATAGGCCGTTGTGTGGCGGTAACTGTCTCTGAACTCATCATGCGGATGCGTGCCAGACGAAAAATACGGTGGGTTAGAAACCAGGGTGTCAAAACGGATTTTGGGCGAGGGTTTCATTCTTAGAATATCTTGACGCTCCGCAACTATTCGCGAACTCCAGGGTGAATGGGTTGCATTCACCCGAGTCAACTTAACAGCGTCACGGCTTTTGTCTATTCCCATAATTTTCACGCCAGAATTTCTTTGAGCGATCATCAACGATAAAAGACCAGTGCCGCAACCTACATCTAACACTTGATTAGCGCCCACAACATCGACCCAACTGCCCAATAAAACGCTATCCGTTCCTACAGGCATTACATTTTCATCGTGATGAATGGTAAATTGCTTGAAGTGAAAAGGTTTAGAGTGCACTATTGTATTTAGGATTCAAGGAGCAATAGTTTTAACCTGCCTGTTAGTTGTTCACTTCGATAGTGGATATAATACATGCCGTCAGGCAAAGAGGGTATTCCGGAAAGGGAGTTCATGCCAGGAACTAAGACTTGATTTGATAATTCGATAACGCGACCATCAATAGAAGAAATAAATAATTCAAATTTTTGAGCTTGATCGCCGCCCCAGTGCAGTTGTACTCGATGAGCTACTGTGGGTTGAGGAATAACTCGCAGACCAGAAGGAGAAATAGTTTCTGGATCTTCGGCAAGAATACACTCGGAATGAAGCGGGTCATTCTCACACCAACGTGCCATGAACTCCTCTAAAAAAATCAGAGAAAGATCTTCCTCAAATAAAATCAAGAGGTTCTCGTCATTGGTATCTTCTGCCTTCTGTGTCCAATTATGGGACCCTACAATAAGCGCTGATCGCTCAGTTCCGGGGTCTATTATGGCGTACTTATGATGATGAATAAAACCTTGATTTGAGGCTTGAACATCAACCCCATTATCTCTTAAGGTAAAATACTCCCCTCCATTGTCATTAATGTTATTGATAATCCCCTTTATTTGGACCCCTTGACTTTGCTTATCCAGCAAAAGATCCCGAATTTCATTTTTCGTGAAGGTCAGTAAGCTGAAATAGATCTCCTCTTCCGCAGATTCCAGTGCGCGGAGAATCCCTTGAGTAGTGCCATCAGAAGGTGAAAAATAGGAGCGAACAGGAAACGTCCGAAAGAACAAATCCTCAGGGGTGTTATTTAACTTATCATCTCCTCTTATCGATAATTCAGATTGATAGAAATCGTCTTCCCCTCCCCACAAACTTTCAAATTCCTTCAAATAAATACGGGCTAACATTTGATCTTCAAAAGTTAAAGCTGAATTGGGGTCAGTATAGAGCTGGTTGCGAGTCAAGTTCGTACCGCCCATAAATAACCACGCATCAGAAGGGGATTCAGGGTCAATAACAATAAACTTATGATGCATTAAGGCATTGCCTCCACGGCCCATCCGAAATACTGGAAAGGCCGTATTTGAAAAACCGAGATTTCGATTGTTTCCGTCAACGATGCATCGAACGCGAACCCCTCTTTCGTGTGCCCGGTCCAAAGCGGCGCGTATAGTCAGATTATTAAAATTATAGGCACATAAATTCACTTCATCCACTGCATCATCGATACGATCTGAAATCTCATTGACCAAATTAGCTCCTTCCACATAATAATTCCAGCGAATAGGTATGCTATCCCGTATGGAATTGTTAAAGAAGACCTCAACGTTTTTAGAGGAGGTTGACTGAGTGGATACCCAGTGTTCACGGTAAAAAAGGGTATCTACTTCATTATAAACCGAGTATTCCAACTCATACAGCTGAGCAGGACTCAAATCATCAATCATGATGGATTCCTGACCGCTACCTGAGATAAATACGGTATCCGTTTCCATCAAATTGGAACGCACAATCACATAGCCCTCAAAATCAGATGATAAAGACAAATCTATAATGAGAAAGTCAGTTCCCGCATTACTCATTAAGGGAGGAGCTTGCCAAACCAAACAGCCGGACTCTTCGGCAGATTCTACTTTCAACAGCAAAAAACCTAAGCCTTCATCATCTTTATAAGGAATACCAGAAAAAGATAAAAGGGAGTTATCAAACTCATTTCCTAAAAAGGAGGCCGTTTCGGGTACCCAATAGTTGATACGTTCACCGTCTAAAAATTGCACATAATCACCTGAAGTCCATACCTCGCTTTCAGTAGAGTCCCAAAAAACGCAGGAAAGATTTGTGTATTCGCTACTTTTTCCTGAATCGGCAATTCCAGGCTGAGGATCTGGAAGCTCTCCACTCCCGAGTAATTGATATTCGAATACTTCTCCAATTTCATGGAGCCCCTGAAAAATCACTTTTCTACCCCGAATCCGAATTCGGTCTCCCTGTCTTACGTTTTGGTTGAAGGCAATATCGGGAACATAAATCGCGATGCCGCCAGTTTCATCTTGAATGAAGCGAAGGGATCGCTCATTTGAGGGGTTCAAAATCACCCCCTCAACTTCTACAACTGTGCCTTCTTGAAGATCCAGCACTTCCGAAACCGGTATAATCTGAGCGGATACCCCGGAAATAAAAAAAAGTATGCCCAACAAGAAGAAGGGCATACTTAATATTTTTCGATAAGGAAGGAGCATATTTGTATTATTCGACAACAATATTGTCTAAACGGTAGGTGGTCGTGTTTGTTGCGGCAGTTCCTTCATACTTGTACCCAACGTAAACTTGAGTCCCATAAGAGGAAAGATCAATTTGACCACTATCTATCCAATCGTATTCCTCATCGCCTGACCCAGCTACGCGGGCTTCTGACAATTCTACCCAGGATGCCGAACCTGCATCACCTGAAAAGTCCGTAGAAATCCAAACGGAAAGACCATCATGCTGGTAAAACGCCTGGGCACTTTCAAAGGAAAGCGTAGGTGTCTCAGTCGTATTAATCTCGGGAGTAACCAACCAAACTTCATTACTTGCTGCATCGGCATTAAAAGAAGTCATCTGAGCAAATAAGTTTTGCTCAAAACTTCTATATATCCATCTTCTATCACCAACCGTGGCTTGATTTGTCCAGCCACTTAAATTAATTTCATCACGATCTTGGCCCGATTGAAAATCTTCATTAATCTCATCTGTAGGGTCTCCTCCACCTGTACCAATGACTACAACATCATTAAGGTTACGCAGACTCAATTGCTGGGACTCTTGATTTCCCCCCTGAGAAACTATGGCAGTAATCCTAAGCGTATCTGTAGGGAAGTTATCATTAGCCCAATCGGCACCCAGCGAGGTAAACAAATCCATTTGAGCCGTTCCATCATCCATGACAACAGAAAAAGCCCAATCAGATCCACCCGATTTTGATAGCTGAACATTATCAACCTGAACCAATGTAGATTCAAGATTGTCAAAATCAGCTAATATCTCACTCAAAGAAAGTACGCGAGGCGTTACCGTACTGCTGCCATCCTTACACGCACGACTCAAGGGGACATTATTCACCTGCAATAATCCTTGGAATTCAGAAAGCTCTTGTCCAGATACATCTACTTTGACGCGATCATTGAGAGAAAAACTATGATCGCTTGAAAATCTAACAAGGATACCGAATCCGTTGTCATCCTGAACAAACATATTTTGACTGTTGATATTGCCCGAATTTCTATCGGAAATAACAGTCCCTTCAATGTAAAGGTCATTCGGCAGATCCACCGATGAACCTGAATGTCGATTTCGAATATCTTCAATCGGCTCCAGTGTTCCACTGAAATCGCAATTTCCGCCGCCGGTGCCATCACATCGGTCTCCACCCATATCCACATCATTCAAGTTTCGGATAAACAGCTGCTTGGTTGTACCAAAAACAGAATAAACTCCAACAATGCTGCCTCGACCTCCCGGAAGGGTTTGATCAGCAAAATCAGCGAAACCGCTTGATCTCAGAACGATCTGGTTCCCATCACAATCTTCCAGTGTTCGATTTTCACTTCTCAGATTCTCTGCATCCGCAAAAGTTAAACCTAATTCAGATTCGACCACCTGCATATCATCGAGCTCTACTAAGGTGGACAACTCCTGAAACCCTAATTCATTTACAGAAGTGACCTGAGGAGTGATAAATTGCTCGCGTTGACCTTTGGTAATATATTTATCTAACAGGGTTTCCTCAATACCACCCATTTGCTCAAAGCCATCGTCATTTATAAATATGGATCCTCCCATTTGAATCAATCCATTAAAATCACCAATAACTAAGTCTTTTGCCTCAATATAAATTCGACGACCAATTGGATAATCATTATGAAGGTCACGAGCATTTAAAAGCAAAGTGAGACCTGTACCCTCTTCATCTTGAATTACAATAGATCGAAAGTAATTCCCAGAAAAGTCATCCGCTATAACAACGGCTGACACAACCCAGTCTTCTTCTATTGTAACAAAAGTACCCTCCTGCCAAAGATTTACAATATCAGCCAAAGTAGCATTGGTTTCAATATCAGGAACCTCTTCATCCGGAATTTCCGGAACATCAAAATCTTCTTTAACACAAGAAGCTATAAGAAGTGCAAAAACACTTAAAAGCAGAAAAAATGAAAATCGTATATTTTTCATAGCTGTTTCAATTTTACAATTATATTCTTAGAGTGGCACTGACAAAATAATTCAGACCAAACATATAAAACTTGTTATTTGGAAATCGATCAACATTGGGCACATCGGTCTCCGTCCGAGCATATTCGAACCGAAACTGTTCGAATCCGCCGGTTACGATATCCTGGTTGTTGAGAAGATTGTTAATTCCTACGTTGATATACAAGTAATACCCTCCAAAACGAAATGATTTACCGCCAAACAAATCCAGCGTCATCGCTGAAGGGGCTTTTTCCTGGTGCACAATGGATCGATAAAGCTCGGAACCTGGCTCTACATTTGTTAATGCATTTGGTCGGCGCCGATCCGGATTCATGGCTAAATAGATGTGATCATAGTAGTTGAGGTTTAAATTCAAAAACCAGAAGTCCTTCGATCGATAAGACAAGCCAATCATCCCTGCAGTTTGGGGTACATTATCTTCAAAAAAGTTTTTCAGGAATACTGTGCTACCTTCAGATATAAAGGTCTCATCAGGATCGAGTACAATGGTAGCATTCGGTCGCGAAGTATAAATATAAGACCCAAGCGAGGTAGCGGCATTCACACTCAATGAAGGAAAAAGCTGCCATTCGACAGCAGCCTCAATGCCCATATGGCGCTTATCGATGTCAGTCATAATGTAATTAACAAAGCCCGCTTCCACGGACTGCCCGCGAGAGTCCACAATGGACTGATTAGCTATGGCCCCTACGTCCAAAAAGAAAGATCGGTTAAAGTATTGATCCCGAAAATTCATGATATACCCTGTAATCCGTGCTTTAAGATAGGGAGATCTCAAAATATAGCCCCCCTCCAGACCTTCCGCTTTTTGTGAGGTCAAGCCCGGAATCAATGAATTTCGAGTTCGGGGTGAAGCGAAACTATTTCTAAAGGTAGGTGCCTCAGAATAGGCCATCGCATTGACATAAAGATAGTTTCTACCATCAAACTTATAGGTAGCTCCACCCTTAAATCCATAGGTAATGAACTCAGGTGACTCGGACTTTCCTTGTGAATTGTCCGGAAATTTACCATTCGCCCACTCACCATCACGCCAAAAAGTACTGTAGCCTCCTCGAGCAGCACCAAAAATTTCCCATCGCTTACTCGAATACTGCAACTGACCCCAGACTTCAGCTCGACGAACATGGCCTGTATAACTGTACTCAAATCGGTCGCCTTCTCGGACTACTTTATTCGGAGTGCTTAAATCATTAGATACAACCTGATCGTTGAGATCGAAATTTCGCAATAGGAAGCGGTCTACATCAAACCAAAAATCAGCCCCCAAAAGATCATCTATCAACTTATAGTTGTCAGAATTTAGCACTTCAAATTGGCCACTAAGTTGCATGGTCCAACGGTCGCTTAAGGTTTTATTAAAGAGAGAGCGAATACTCAATTGAGTCTGATCAAATCGCCGGTCTTCAATCATGTATCGCGCCACATTTCCATTAACGGTATTGCCTTCAATTCCATTCGCGTTTTGAACACTAAACGGACTATTTCGATTGACATCGTAGTAATGATCCCAATCCAATTGCATCCGATCCGGATTGCTTGATAAATAATCTGCGACTTCAGCAGCAGCTTCCGGATTATCGATAGAACTGGGCAACTTGCGATAAAAGCTAGGCCGGGGATCTCTAGTTTTATCAAACCAATTTAATGCGGTGGACCCATTACTTCCAGTTCGAACACTTACCGTAGTAGTTAGAAAGTCGCCCTCTTTTGGCGTCCAATCGTGCCGCAAAATAGCCACCGGTTGGTGCGTATGGCGCATACGGGCGTTCCGCTTTTCTCCATCTTGCCAACCCCAATTGCTATTGTAATAATTGGTACCCGCCAATTCATACATCTCATCTGTTCCAGGGAAAGTATTTCCTCTTCGGGAAGGAGACCCGAAAGCGGTAAAACTTAAAGCGTGTTGTTCATTGATTTTCTTCTCAACTCCTAAAAAATAAGCATAGTTATTGTATGATGTTCCGGGAATGTAACCTTCCTGAGCCCATCTGCGAGACATGGAAAGAGAATATGACCACCCCGATGGCAATATCCCGGAATTATGGGTAACCATGATTCGATTTCTGTAAGTCCGATTTGAGGCTGCATAGGAGACCCGAGTCGTTGCTCGCTGTCTGGAAGGCCGAATATCGATATCGTTGGCACCCAACATTCCACCAAAAGCATAATCGGTCGCACCCATGCCTACATCTACTCGCCGCAATCGAAACATATCATTGAGTCCACCCCACAATCCCCAAAAGACAAAATTACTTTCAATATTGTTAATGGGGGCACCACTGATGAATACTCGCGAGTGCTCGCTATTTAAACCTCGAATTCGAAATCGAGCGGCACTCCAATTGTATGCTGCCGCACTCACAAATACATCGCGCGAAGCCGTCAAAATACCCGAAATATCTTGAGAACCATCTAAATCATCATTGAAATCGCTATCTGACAAGACCACAGTCGGTATATTATCGGCAGAAGAACGATCATCGGCACCCACCTGACTTTTCAAATCTCTGGCAGTCCACTCCATTTTTATCGTACCCAAATTGAGATCCTCTTCCATCTCAATTTCCTTTACGAAATCCTCGTGCTCGTCCACCCGAATCGTCAATACATAACTGCCCGCGGATATATTATTCACCCTAAAACTACCGTTTAAATCAGGTATGACGGTTTCAAAACCAGGTAATAAACTGATCTCGGCATTAGGGATCGGCTGTTCGGTGACTGCATCCAATACTCGACCTTCAATAGAGTATTGTGCGGACAGGAAGCCCGAATACGCGAAGACCAGAAATAAGGGGAGAAAAAGATATCTGCTCATAACTTGTTCTTCTGATTCAGCCGCAAAGGTAGAATTTTTTTACGCTTAAATATTAATTTGCGATTAAATTGATGCACGTGCCATTTAAATTATAAATTTCACCTTACCTTCGAAGCTGAAACTTGATCTTATGTCGCAAAACACATTAACCTCTTTCGTCTTTGGCCTCTTATTTTTTCTCAGCTTTATCAATCTAAGTGAAGCACAACAAGAGTACAAAATTGGATTAGTCGGTTTTTATAATTTGGAAAATCTTTTCGACACCCTGAATCAGGATGACGTGAAAGATGAAGACTTTTTACCCGATGGAGATTATGTGTGGAATACAACAAAATATTACGATAAACTCGCAAACCTGGATCGTGTTCTCACTGAAATGGGTGCCAACTACAGCCCCGATGGATTGGCTGTCATTGGTGTTTCAGAGGTCGAAAATCGATCTGTCCTAGAGGATTTGATAATTCAAAAAGGGATAAAAGAAAGAGATTATCAAATCGTTCACGAAGACTCCCCAGACAAAAGAGGTATCGATGTAGCACTATTATATCAGCCCAAATATTTCTCCTATGAAGGTCACGAAGCTGTTCGAGTTCCTCTGGTAGAAAAAGAACTCGGTAGTCGCCCCACGAGAGATGTATTGCATGTATGGGGTAAATTTGATGGAGATGATATGCACTTCTTAGTTAACCACTGGCCTTCTAGAAGCGGAGGTGAAGCAGCATCCGCTCCAAAAAGAAAATTAGCTGCCCAGGTCGCTCGCAAAATTGTAGACTCTATATTTCAGAATAACCCCATGGCCAAAGTAATCCTTATGGGAGACCTCAATGACGACCCGACCTCCCCTTCGGTAAAAGAGGTGATCGGCACCCATGCTAAAAAGCGAAAGGTAAAAGCAGGTGAATTTTATAATCCATTTGAAAAGTACTACAAAAAAGGCATCGGTTCGAATGCCTGGCGGGATTCCTGGAACCTATTTGACCAAATGCATCTCTCCTATGGACTCATAGATCAGCGCCAGCAAGGATACCGCCATTACAAATCGGTAGTCTTTAATACGCCTTACCTGATATCTAAGACGGGCAACTTTAAAGGCTATCCATTTCGTACCTTTGCCGGTTCCCGATACCAGGGAGGCTTCTCTGACCATCTCCCGGTATATAGTGTTTTTGTAAAACCCACCACGCGTTAAATGAGCTTTTCCCTACCCCGAAAACTTTCCACCGAATTCGAAATTCTTTTAGACGAACTCGAACATTCAAAAAAACACCTTTTTATTACAGGGCGGGCAGGCACAGGAAAATCTACCCTTCTGCGTCTATTTACTAAAACGACCCATCACAAACCCATTGTCCTGGCACCCACCGGAATAGCAGCACTAAATGCGGGCGGACAAACGATTCACTCCTTTTTTAAGTTTCCTCCACGACTCCTGACTCCGGATATGATATACCGACGGCGGCAGCGGAAAATGTACGAGCAAATCGATACGCTAATCATAGACGAAGTCTCCATGGTGAGATCCGATATGTTTGAAGCCATGGATTTATTCCTTAAGAAAAATCGAAATAGCTCTGAACCTTTCGGTGGGGTCCGTCTGATCTTATTTGGTGACCTTTTTCAACTGCCACCAGTGGTTTCATCAGGAGAAGAGTTGCAATATCTCCAACATCATTATGAATCGGAGTACTTTTTCAGCGCCCCGGCTTTCTCAGAACTCGACATCGATATCCACGAACTTCAGACCGTATACCGTCAGGAGCAACGATTTTATCTGGATATCCTCGATGCCATTCGAAGGCGACAACTCGACTACGAACAACTCGAAACCTTGAACCAACGCGTATTCCCGGAAGAACTCCCTTTCAAGCCTCCATTTATTACGCTAACGACGACCAATGCAAAAGCCGATGCGATAAATTCAGAAAATACGCAACGATTGCCGGGAAGAGAAAATTTCTACGCTGCACGAACCGAAGGGGCGTTCCCAAAGCAGCTGGAGCCCACCAGCAAACAACTCATTCTCAAAGAAGGTGCCCAGGTTATGACCCTGAAAAATGATCCGGATGGGAAATACGTCAATGGAACCATAGGGACTATCGTAAAATGCCATCCGGAAAGCATCGACCTACAACTTGACGATGGACAAACTGTCCAGCTCAAACGCGATCGATGGGAAATGATAAAGTATAAATGGAATCCTCAGTCTAATGAAATCAAGGCCGAAACCGTCGGCAGTTTTAAACAAATTCCCATAAAGCTTGCATGGGCTATTACTATTCACAAAAGCCAGGGAAAAACCTTCCATAAGGTAGCCATTGACCTCGGCAAAGGCGCCTTCGCCCATGGCCAAACCTATGTCGCTCTCAGTCGATGCACCACATTCGAAGGGATGGTGCTGAAACAGCCTTTACGGCCCCGAGATATTCAAGTAGACCCCCGAGTGACCGATTTTTACGAGCGATTTGTTATTGCCTAAAACAAAGTTCGCCAGCCCAATTCTTTCTCGAATTCTAAATTTTCACTACTTTTAGTATCAAATACATCTACTATGTCAAGAAATTCCAAGCGCAACAAAAAGATCCGAAAGATAAAACAACAGCGAGAGGGCAAGAAAGTACTGACCGTTATGATTATTGTGACGATCGTTATTCTACTTCTATTGTATTTTGGATTTCGAAGCTAAGCTATGAAAGCAAATTTAGATTTGAAATGCGAGAGTTCAACCGACTGGTTGACAACGGTAATGGATGACTTTCCTTCTTTCCTACAAGACCATGCGGACTGCGAGCGCAAAGCCTCAAGCATGGCGATGAGTTTCGTAGCCAAATACCCGGATCGCAAAGAAATCATTCCGGAACTCATCGATACGGCCGTAGAAGAACTCGAGCATTTCCGCAGCGTACATGAGATTATGCGCCAAAAAAATGTGCCTCTTCCGACCAAAATGCAAGAGGATAAATACGTCAAAGCCCTAATTAAACAGTGCCACAGCGGACGCGAAGAACGGTTTTTAGATCGGCTTCTGATTGCCTCCGCCCTGGAGACTCGAGGTGCAGAACGATTTCGACTCGTGGCAGAGGCCCTGAAGGATCCAGACTTAAAGGAATTTTACAAAATGTTGTGGATCTCAGAGGCCAAGCACGGACATATCTTTGTTAAGATGGCGCTTAACTATTTCCCGGAACAGCAGGTCTACGATCGATTGGAAACGTGGATGAATCGGGAGGCAGAGGTCATTCAGCAGTTGCCTTTGCGCCCGGCCTTACATTAGCCATATAATTTTTTGGGCGTGCCCCTTCGCCCTTTGCCTTCGGCTTCGCTCAGGAATCAAGGGCTTCGGGTCGGTCCCTTCCAGGGTTCGCTGGTCGCTCCGTACTTGAGAGACGCGACATCGCGTCTCTACAGCGTACTGCCTGCCCCTCAGGGTCAGGCACCTTCCAGGCACCTCACGCTTCCGCGCTCCGCGCGGGTGCATTCAACTGTATAGGTACACAAATGCACACCCCCTTATCCATACTTCTGTGGCGCTTTATAGTTCGACTATGCAAATAACAAAGACACCAAATTATCGCATATCTTCTTCGAGGGAACTCAGTTTAGCTGCACCAATTAATAAGCCTAGTATGCTTCCCAAAGCACAAGAAATCCATAAGAGAATTTCAGAGGATGAAATGAAAACCAGGCTTACGTAACAAACCAAAAATAATACGAGCGATATCGTGGT